>OFHI01000204.1_pt1 | contig 10757 bp, 10 predicted proteins | sample 1522021 | NCBI WGS metagenome assembly OFHI01 (sample SAMEA2464839, study PRJEB22497) | soil metagenome | biome: Grassland; feature: Farmland; material: Clay | place: Australia | collected 2013-02-01 | depth 1.4 m | reverse complement strand
CCAACTACGGAACGGTTCCCATCAAGAGTGTAGTCCTTGCCAGCGTAAACTGCTCGCCTGCTTACCACATCGAAAACTTCGAACCCCTTTACGACGTTCTTCAATGGCTCAGTCAGAACAGCAATGTCTGATATGTTGCTGTCAGATACCTTGACAAGATTCTCAATTCTGTCATAAAAATGTTCTCTCATGAATCCATGGAGCCCTGTAATTCCCGCTTCATGCTTGTCGCCGTCGGAGCAGTTGTCAGGCCTGCCTATGGAACAGTTGACACATCCTCCGGGCCTTCTCACAAGAGGGACAACATAATCGCCCTTCTTTATTCCGAGATTGTTATCTGCGATTTCCAGAACCCGGCATAATGATTCATGGCCCAGAACAAGTCGATCCTCTCCTTCAGGATTGTAAGCGAATGGCAGTGATCCTCTGACAATGCCCCTGTCTGTGCCACATATACCAGTGTAAACAGGTTTAAGCTTCACTTCAAAATTTTCCGGCTCTTCTAGGTCTATGCTCTCATAAGTTACTCCGCCCCTGGGAGCTCTAGTGGTAAGGGCCATTACAGAACTCATGATCCTGCGATCTGATATGATTATATAAAGTATGTTCAGATAATACTAAAGCAGATGCCCCATTTTTTTCTTCTTGGTTTCAAGGTAAAACTCGTCAAATTCAGTGGGTGAACTTTTCATGGGAATTATACCTTTTATTTTTATCCCCCGTTCCTCAAGATATTTTATCTTTGCAGGGTTATTGGTTATAAGCCTGACAGATTTGATCTTGAAATAATTCAGAACGTTTATGACATAATCATATTCCCTGTTGTCCGCAGGGAGGCCAAGCCTGAGATTGGCATCAACAGTATCATACCCCTCATCCTGGAGGCTGTAGGCTTTAATCTTGTTGAGAAGCCCTATCCCCCTTCCTTCCTGCCTGAGATAGATAAGCACTCCATAATCCTGTTTGCCCAGAAAAACGAGGGACTTAATGAGCTGATCCCGGCAGTCGCATCTCCTTGACCCGAATACATCCCCGGTGACACATTCCGAATGTATCCTCAGGGGCACTTCTTCCTTGCCTTCGACATCTCCCCTGACAAGCACTGCGTGTTCGGACTGGTCATCGGTCTCGAAGGTGTAAATCCTGAATTCTCCAGCCATCGTAGGAAGCTTTGCACTGGAATAATACTCGAACATCTTTCCCATCAGTTAGTGGTTTGTGGTATAAAATGTATTGTCATAAGTTCTTTGACACAGCACGCTAGACCGAATCTCCAGAGTGTGTGACCCATTGAAGCAGGTCACCCCACATGTGACATCACATCAGTCTGCATGGGCTTATCCAAGTTTTCTTCAATCTTGCTGCATACGATGTACCTGCCATCAACCCTGAAAATGTAGAGATCCACTTCACCTGTGAGGTCAGTTTCCATATCCCTCCGGATCGTATAGTATTCTTCCGGATCAACAGAAAACCTGATGATGGCGTTTCTGCAATTCCTTTCTTTCAGGGTTCCGGTAAGCTCGGATTCATTGACAGTATCCAGCACTTCGAAGGCTTCTCCCGGGAACATCCATTCCAGTTCATTGTCTGAAGTAAGGACAAATCTTCTTCTGTCTTTAACCAGAAGGGAAAATTCGCCGAGTTGTTTCACACCGTTAAGAAGCCTTGCATACTGCAGGGAAATATCCGGGACGTAAAGGTACCTGCCCACTCTCCCGGCTTTCATGAAGTCGGAGGGGGAAGGTTTGCCCCGGATTCTCACATTCCAAGGCAGGATAACTGCCGACGATTCTGAATGACCCAGGTCGCCCTGGTAAAGGGTGAGCCTGTTCAGGGAGCCTCCTATGGAAATGTATTCTTTCTCCCCTTCTAGTGTCAGGTTGTCCCATGAAATCTGTGGAGGAAGATCAAAAACAAATTTCTCAGTTTTTCCCGAAAGCAGTTTCCTGAGAACAAGTGGTGAAGGTATAAGTGAAGGGAGTGACCTTTCCGACTCTGTTTTCGGCCTGAGAGGATCGGAAAAGATTACAGTTTCCTCATCAACTTTCAAGTTTTCAATTACATTGGCATAGTCTGCATTTATCACCCGATCAGGTGAATGTCCATATACAGATCCGTTAAGTTTCGTCATTGTCGCCCGCAAGGCTGAAACCTCGATTGAGGTGACTGAGCAAGTCTTAGAAAAGAATACCGACTGCATGCCTGCGCCGCATCCAACATCCACCATATTGGAGGATTGAAGCCTACCTGCCCTGTACAAGCCAACGATCTCGGGGGTGGAGTAGCTTGCAGAGTATGAATCGAGCCAGAGCCTGTTCCATTTAGTGAACTTGCCCGAAACGCTTAGCCTGGATCTGGCAACTTCAATCGCACCTTCGAACATTATTGGCCCTTTGCCCAAGTTATTCCTGATTTTCTGTTCATCATGGCCTGACCGTAATGACTCTACGATATTATCGATGTACTCATTGGCAGAATCTAATTTTTCCCGGTCCCGGTATAGCTCATCCAGTTCTCTGGAGAACCTTCTTTCATTCTTCAACGGGAGCACATTACAGTATGCTTTTAAATTATAGCTTGTAGTGTTCAGTGAAAATTATGCCATCGACCAAAAATTAATTAATCCGCAGAATGTTTTGGCAGAGTGGATCCGGTAAAGGTTGGCAAAGTTAAGGAAATCTACGACGAAGGCGAAACACTGCTTTTTAAATTTACGGACAAGATCTCTGTCTTTGACAAGATCATCCCCTCGCTCATTCCACACAAGGGAGAATCTCTGTGCAGGACAGCAGCATTCTGGTTCAAGGTTGCCGAGGAATCTGCACACGTGAAAACCCACTTCAGGGAGATGCCCTCAAAAGATGAGATGAGGGTTACAAAATACTTTGTTCCAGACCATAAAGGAAATCCTTTCGAAGTTGAGTATGTAATCCCAATTGAGTTCATCACAAGGTATTATGTTGCCGGGTCCCTCTACGACAGGCTGAAATCAGGGGAGGTAAAGCCCATAGACATCGGACTGAATTCCATGCCTGAATACGGGGAAGAGCTGGACGACCCATTTTTTGAAATGACCACGAAATATGAGAAGTTTGATCGCCCGCTGACTGTCGGTGAAGCCATGGAGCTAGGGGGCATGAGCAACTCAGAGCTCGTCGAAATCAAGGAAGTGATCTACAAGATCGACAGGCGCATGAACAAGCAGGTTCGAAACAGAGGACTCATCCACGTCGACGGAAAGAAGGAATTCGCCTTCGGGATCAGGAGGGCGCCTGTTGTCATAGACACCTTTGGCACTGCAGACGAGGACAGGTTCTGGGACCTTGAGGAATACGAGAAGGGCAATATTATTGACCTCAGCAAAGAGTTCGTCAGGCAGTATTACCGGGATATCAGTTATCACGAGAGGCTTTACGCCGCAAGGGAAGCCGGAGAAAAGGAACCTGATATACCTGCCCTTCCGGATGAAATGATAAAGAAAACATCTGATCTTTACGTATCCATGTTTGAGAGAATAACCGGGCAGAAGTGGTAGGAAACCTCTACTCTATTGTATGCCCAGGTCAATCTGTGTTTCTATGTAATGCCAGAGATGGTGCTCGATCTCATAGGACCATAGCGCTTCGGGAACTTCAATAAAAGCAACCATGGGGCTGAGGAAGAACGCTTCAATCGAGGCGACACCAAGATTCTTAAGCCATTTTCCAACACCGATCCTGATCTTGAAATCGTTGTGATCTCCCTGTATTACAACCGTAAGTGCACGATCCATGGCAAGAAGTGTCCTCATTACTCCTCCCTTCCTGGCCTGTATCAGGGTGCCATGAGGGTGTTTCGAAGTCTGGGTTCTGAAACCTTCTTCCTTGAAAAAATCAACAATGAGCTCCGATAGGGTGTCTAGATTAACGTCTTTTGCCTGAAATTCCCTGATTGCACTCTTCATATAACTGTATCTTAACGGATTACAAAATATGATCGCAAATTGGTAGAAATCGAGAAATTCAGATTTCCAGAAAACCTAATATACCATGGATAGATATTAAGCTGATAAAAATGGACGAGGAAGTCAGGAACAATGAAGAAAAGGAAGAAGAAAGAGTGGAAGGAGAGAAGAAAAGCGTCTCAATTAAAGGGGTGAAGAAGGACGTATACAACAGAATGATACAGATGGCCAGAGACAGCGGAAGGACCCTTGGAGAATTGACCAACGACGCATACAGGACATTCATAGGGACAATAGACGGGGCAAAGAATGTCTCGCAGAGCTTCGTGGAAGGCACCAAAGCTTCTAGAATAACTGCCATTGAAAACATCAGAAACCTCACCCTGACAAGCAGGGATCTCGAGGAGATAGGACACAGGGTAGATCTTCGCAACATAGATGACCTTGATCTAAGCGATGTTGATGATGAAACCTTTGACAAGTACATTCACCAGATCACGGGAATAAAAAACCTCAGTATCTCATCCGAACTGAAAAAATCCAAAGTTCTCCTGAAAGCGAGATTTATCGATAATATCATACAGAGGAAATAAGAAGGTTTTCCCCTTATTTCCTGCATTTTTACCAGCCTTTGCCAGGCATGCCATTTTACTTCCAGTCAAATTCATGTGTTTTTGTTTTGCCGTATAAAATTTAATGCAGGATCAGCTATTCCATATCCTCATGGTCTCCGCAGATTACAGCATACTTAACAGAAATCGTATTTCAGGCACCAGCCTGGAAAAGGTGATGGCAATCGATCTGGAAACCCTTGTAGATAGGTATAATGGCTTCCTTACAGGTGAGAGGATCATAGCCATATCTGTGAGCATGGGCCATCCCGACATAGAGACCAGGGTCATGGTAGCAGAGGAAGACTCCAAGAGTGAGGAGGATAGAATTATCAGGGAATTTGACAGTATGCTGGAAGAGCGTGACCCGGATGTTCTGATCGGCTACAACCATACTGGATACGATTTACCCCTTCTTCAGCTTAAGATGAGAAACAGGCCCTATAGTCAGCAGTTCTGGAATCTCAAGTATTACCTTGGCACCGCATATACAATGGATATGATGTACGTTATTGCCCATGATCTCCATACCAGCGGCGAAAATTTCAGAATAAGAAAGCTTAGGGATGCAGTTAATCATGAGAAATATGAAAAACTCCCTCTTATGAGGGCAAAAGACCTTGTTGTAAACCCCAACATGAACGTTGGGGAAGCGATAAAGAACCTATGGCTTAACGACAGGAAAAATTTTGAGGCTTACTGCCAGGGGGATACCCATGACATTCTCAGGATATTCTATTCAATATTTGGGTAATCCGGGGAACTTCAGGCGATATTGTATCTATATGTCGCCAAACCTGCTTATGAGATCTGTCAGGTTGTCCATATAATCCCTGAATATTCTCAGAATGTCCTTAGACGTTATAACGCCAAGCAGTCTGCCATTTTTCATGACAGGGATCCTCCTGATGCCCCTCTCATTCATGACAGATACGACCTTTTCGGTTGGTGTATTGGGCTCAACCCAGAAAAGCTCCTTTTGCATGATGTCCCCGAGTGCTACATCATCGGGGTCTAACCCCTTAGAGATTATCTTCGAGATGAAGTCCCATTCTGTGACAATTCCCGCCGGAACTCCATTTATGTCAACCACAATGAATCCCTGGTGGTCATTTGCCATTATCTTTGCGGCATTTGAGGCCTTGATTGTCGAAGACAGTGTACTGTGAGCCTTCTGCATTATATCCTGGGCATACAGAACCATGTCAGGTAATTTATTCGAAATATTTAAGACAGATGTATCAGACTCCTTTGTGAACCGCGGAGTTTAAAATCGGACGGGGTACTCATGACTGAGTAGCATTTCATTCGCGCTGTCCAGGGCACCAACTACTTCTTATGTTCTCTGCAGACTCGGGTCCAGGGGGGGTCTCTTGGAAAACTTTCCCAGGAGCATCGGCTTACCTCATTCATATGCATTTTCGGCAGAACGTTCTGTCCGGCCTGTTCCGACGACAACGACGTCAGCTTGACGCGCAAAATAATAAGAAACTGTTTAATAGGTTGTTAAAATAGAGGAGCGTTATTATGGTGGACATTATGGACCAAAGGCTACAAACTGGAACAACCACTGTCGGCATTATCGTTAAAGACGCCGTTGTCATGGCAACTGAAAGGAGAGTGACAATGGATCACTTCATCATGCACAAGGACGGCAAGAAACTTCACCAGATCGACACACACGCAGCTATGACCATTGCAGGGCTTGTGGGCGATGCCCAGGTTCTTGTGAGATACATGTCTGCAGAACTTGAGCTTTACAGACTCCAGAAAAAGGTCAACATGCCTATATCTGCAGCTGCAACATTGCTTTCAAACATACTCAACCAATCCAAGTTCTACCCCTATATGGTTCAGATACTGATAGGCGGAGTAGACAAGGAACCACATATATTCTCTGTAGATGCTGCAGGAGGATCGGTTGAGGACACATATGCCAGCACAGGTTCAGGATCCCCGTTCGTCTACGGTGTCCTTGAAAACAGATATAGAAAGGACATGACAAAGGATGAGGGTATTGAGCTAGTAGTGAGGGCCATAAGTGCGGCCAAGCAGAGAGATTCTGCCTCGGGCGGAGTAATAGACGTTGGAGTTATAGACCGTAAAAATGGATTCGTACAACTGCCAACGGACGATGTCCTGAACAGAATCAACAAATTTGACCTAAAACTTTAATCATTCCCCACCTTATATATATTAATCAATCAATGAAACGGAGCGTTTTACGCAATGTCTTTTAGAGACTATTTATCAGAAACAAGGAGCTTATTCGATAAGCTCTACCCGGACAATCAGATCACCGAGGTCGACTACGAAGGACCAACAATCGTCCTGTATACAACAAACCTTGATCTATTCTCAAAAAGGGATGATCTCGCCAGGCAAGTTGCACAGGAAATAAGAAGAAGGGTCAACATCAGGCCAGACCCTTCCATACTTGGTGATGAAGAAGAAGCAAAGAAACAGATTGAGTCAATAATTCCAGAGGATGCAGGTATTCATGACATTTATTTTGAATCAGACACCGGTGAGGTCGTAATAGAGGTGGATGAGCCTTCTATTGTAACTTCAAAGAATTCAAACTATATATCTGAGATCAAATCGGAGACAAAGTGGTCCCCTAAGGTCGTGAGAGCCCCTCCGATTTACTCCAGAACGGTAAAAGAGATGAGGGAGCTCCTCAGGGAATTCAAGACAGAAAGGAAGTCTTTCCTTCACCAGCTTGGAGAGAAACTTAATGCTCCTCCAATGCCAGGTGAAACTTGGATCAGGGCAACTGCCCTCGGGGGCCACAGAGAAGTTGGAAGAAGCGCCACACTTATTTCCACGAACAACTCGAAAATACTTGTGGACTGCGGTATGCTCAACGTGACTGAGGATGATCAGCCATGGTCAGAGGCCCCATACCTTTATCTTCCTGAAATTCAGCCATTTTCCAATCTTGATGCCATAATCCTTACTCATGCTCATCTGGATCATTCAGGCCTGCTTCCAATTTTGTACAAATATGGTTATGAAGGGCCTGTTTACATGACCCCTCCAACAAGAGATCTAGCAGCACTTCTTCAGAACGATTACATAAAGGTAGCCCACGCTGAAGGGAAAAAAGCGCCGTATGAATCAAAGCACATAAGGGATGAAATCAAGCACTCCATCGTCCTAAGATACAATGAAACAACGGACATCACAAGAGATGTGCGCCTGACATTCTACAACGCCGGCCACATACTAGGGTCAGCATCAGTCCATCTTCATTTTGGCGAGGGAATGTACAACGTTGTTCTCAGCGGAGATGTCAAATTCGAGAAATCATGGCTCTTCAACCCGGCAAACAACAAGTTCCCGAGGGTAGAGGCCTTTATGACAGAGTCCACATATGCCGGAAGAGACGATTATACAAATTCAAGGCCGGAGGCATCCAGAACTCTAGTTGATATAGTCAACAGGACATTTGACAGGGGAGGTTCAGTTCTGGTTCCCGTGTTTGCTGTCGGCAGGTCCCAGGAAGTAATGCTTGTTCTGGAGGACGCAATCAGGGACGGAAGGATAAAAAATGTCCCGGTATACCTCGACGGCATGATCTGGGAGGCTACCGCAATTCATGCAGCATATCCGGAATACCTGAACAGGGAACTGAGGGAATCCATAATGCTGAAAAGGGAAAACCCTTTTTTGAACCCGATCTTCAGGAAGGTGGAATCCAGGGACCAGCGTATGGAGATATGTGATTCCAACGAAAACCAGATCGTACTCGCAACCTCGGGTATGATGAACGGCGGACCTGTCATGGAATATTTCAGGAATTGGGTCGATGATAAGAAGCATTCGCTCGTTTTTGTGGGATACCAGGCGGACAGAACTTTGGGAAGAAGGATCCAGAGAGGTTCAAATGAAGTTTCACTATCAGAGGGCGGAAGGCAGAACAAGTATCCAGTAAACATGGCAATTGAGACTGCAGAGGGCTTTTCCGGGCATTCTGACAAGAGGCAACTGCTGGCATATATCGCAACAATGCAGCCCAAGCCACACAAAATACTCGTCAATCATGGCGACGGTGAAAAGGCAGCAGACTTTGCAAGGCTGGTCAAGTCAAGATTCGGTATAGATGCAGTAGCAATGAGGAATCTCGAAACTACAAGGCTCTACTGAACGGACTTTGAAGGTTTGAGGAACATTCGTGAAATACCTTAAAATAGCACATTACCCACGAGTACCCCAACACTGAAAATGGTCCATTTTGGACAATTGTACCAATAAGTGAATATATACCATTTCGAATCAACTGACTATGGCTAACAAAATAGCGATCACAGCTATAGCACTAATAATGGTAGTATCCGCGGTCTCCGTGGTTGCTACAGCCGACACAAACAGTGGACAACAGCCAATAAAACTGGGAAACTACTCATTCAGCGACAACACATCGACTAGCGCCATTCTCAATCTGAGCTATAAAACAGACAGTGGAAACTCATTGATTGCCAAATCCATAGACACAATGGGCAACAGCGCAGCACTGAGCCTGCCATCAGGTTCAGACTCAAACAGCATAGTTTTGAACAATGTAACGGTGACATCAGCAGGAAGCGAGAATGTTATTCTCTTTTCTACCGTGGGCTCACAAATCACAGGGAACCCGACAATGGCCTTCAACCTTAATACAAACGTATCCCAGGTAAACGATCTGCTGGTTAATGGAACAACCTTCTATCTGTTTTCGAATGCTAATTCAACAGCAACTAAGGACTCAGTAACTTACCATGACAGCACTATCCTGCTCGGATCAAAGCTCATCGTAGGACTCAGCTCAGCAAACGGAATCAAGGACAGAGTTGAAAAGGAAATGGAGCACCACAAGTCCGCCTCGCCGTTTACCTACAACAACACAACGGGGCAGCTGACCGGAAGGTTTGTCTCCATGCAGTACAACGCAACTGCTGGTACGATATACAACTACATGGACAGCATGGGTAACATGACAATATTCAACAGCATAAGTGCAGCAGGAAACGGATCCATAGGCAACACCTACCTTGGGCCGGTATTCCCAACGCTTCAGCCAATAGTGGCAGGCAGTGTCTTCTACTATTCGAACAACACAGTGGTCTATCAGATGCACGACAACCCCGCCATGGTTTCAAATTACTATCTGAGCAACGGCACCCTTACAATGAACGTATCCTCTGGCCTCAACGTAAGCACATACAACCCGCCAAAGGAAGACGTCTCACATCAGAGCCTTCCAGCGAACTTCTCGACAAACGTAGACCTTGGTGATCAGTACGATGTCCAATCCTCATCTACTATCGTGTTCCTTCACAACAATACATTCACGGGTTCAATATTCGTCAACGGGGCAAACGTTTCAGTGAACGGCAGTTCGGTATCTATCTCAACAAACCAGACAGCGCACATAACATTTGTCGCACCTCCAGGACTCCAGAAGGTCAAGAGAAGTGTTGAAAGCGATCTTCAATACGGCATAAACCATGGAAAGCTTGCAGCAGTCCTGGTCCTTGGGGCTCCTGGCCAAAGCAGCAGCAATGTTAGCGTCAACTACAATGGATCTATGCAGATTGCTGTTCAGAACGTGACGGCTAACAAGGTACTCCTGAAAGTCAGCTCCAAGATGCACGAAGGAAACAACTTCGCCATCTTTGTTCCAAACAATGTGATACAGAACAACTCAAAGATTACAGTCAAATTCGACAACCAGACAATAACACTCACCAGCGGAGTGGGGTCAGTCATAAATGCTACGAGCACTACTCAGGCATCATTCTATTACGTGACGACAAATGGCGGAACACTGGTAGTGATACACGTGCCACACTTCTCTACCCATTCCATTGAGATAGTGAACAGTGCTGTTAGTCCGTCCAGCCCATCAGGCTCCATGCCAAACGGAGAAATCCTGTATATTGGACTGGGCATAGTAGCAGTCATAGCTGTGATAGCAGGCGTGTCGCTAACAAGAAGAAAGAGATGATAAATAGATAATAATCAACACATTTTTTATATTCCAAAAATTTATTTTTCTTGTATATTTTATTTCGGCCTATGGAAAAATAGGGCCATGCAGCATTCCATACGTATTTATGCACCAATTTTCTTTCAATGCGCCCGGATTGTAATTCTCCCATGATCCTCTTTGCATGGCATCTTTATGGCACTTAACTCAGACGCACACGTAAAACAGC
>OFHI01000203.1_pt1 | contig 10765 bp, 11 predicted proteins | sample 1522021 | NCBI WGS metagenome assembly OFHI01 (sample SAMEA2464839, study PRJEB22497) | soil metagenome | biome: Grassland; feature: Farmland; material: Clay | place: Australia | collected 2013-02-01 | depth 1.4 m | reverse complement strand
CCCGCATCGCGGCCTAGGGGCGGGAAAACCGAATCCCGGAAAACCGGGCCGCCCGGCATCGTTCCATCCAGATCAACCGTGCGTTGCACGAATTGATGGCCAAGTATCCAGGGGCCACGATCTTCGGCGAGGACGTGGCACAGAAAGGCGGCGTGTACACCGTCACCAGCGGACTGCACAAGACCTTCGGCAGCCGGCGCGTGTACAACACGCTGCTCGACGAAACCACCATCCTCGGGCTGGCGCAGGGCCAGGCGCTGCTCGGGCTGCTGCCGATCCCGGAAATCCAGTATCTGGCCTACCTGCACAATGCGCTGGACCAGATTCGCGGCGAGGCCTCGTCGCTGCAATTCTTCTCCAACAACCAGTATGCCAACGGCACCGTCGTACGCATCGCCTCGCTCGCCTACCAGAAAGGCTTCGGCGGGCACTTCCACAACGACAATTCCTTCACTGCCCTGCGCGATATCCCGGGGCTGATCGTCGCCTGCCCGTCGCGCGGCGATGACGCCGTCGGCATGTTGCGCACGGCGGCGGCGCTGGCCCGCGTCGACGGCCGGGTGGTCGTGTGGATGGAGCCCATCGCGCTCTATATGACCAAGGACCTGTACGAACCGCAGGACGGCGAGTGGTTGTTCGACTACCCGGCGCCCGGCACGGCCATCACACTGGGCGAACCCCGTGTATACGGCCCGCGCGCCAAGGATCTGTTGATCGTCACCTTCGGTAACGGCGTGCCCATGTCCCTGCGTGTGGCCCGCGACCTGGAAAAGGAGTCGGGCGCGAAAATCCGCATCCTCGATCTGCGCTGGCTCAAGCCGCTCAACCGCGAGGCCCTGCTCAAGCACGCAAAGGCGTGCCGTAATGTCCTGGTCGTGGACGAAGGCCGGCAGACCGGAGGGATCAGCGAGGAAATCTTCACCGCGCTCGACGAGGGCGGCCTGGGCGGCATCCCGAAGGCCCGCGTAGCCGGTGCCGACAGCTTTATCCCGCTGGGCGACGCCGCCAACCTCGTGCTGATACAGGAAACCGACATACTTGAGGCCGCACGCGGATTGCTCGCGCGCTGAACGCACCAGGCCGGCCCCTGCCGGCCGGCCTCTCCTCACACCTACAAGGAGACGCCGATGGCAGATTCCAACCCACCCGCAACGCAAGCACGTCCACTCACGCTCAACCTGGGCCCCGAGCAACTGGTAGTCAACCGGCGCTACGAGGTCGCAAGCATGCTCAACGACATCCTGACCGGGCTCTGGTTCGTGGTCGGAAGTATTTTCTTCTTTTACGACTCAATGCAGATACCGGCCACCTGGCTGTTCCTGATCGGGAGCATCCAATTGCTCATCCGCCCGATCATCCGTATCGTCCGCGACGTGCACCTCAGGCGCAAGCCCTACAGCGCCGAGCCGGCGGCGGAAGACAACGCCGCGGCCTGACGGCCCAACCCGGTCGGGCATGCAATCTAGCTGACGCGCTCGATGGTGAAATCGGCCAGTGCGATCATGGCGTCGCGGTGGGGCGATGCCGGCAAGGCATCCACCGCCGCGCGCGCCGCATTCGCATACGACAGGGCGCGCTCATTGACATAGCCCAGCGCCCCCGTTTCGTCGATAGCGGCCAGCACGGTCGACAGGTTGTCGGTCCCGCCGCGTTCGATGGCCTGGCGCAGAAGCTGTACCTGCTCGGGATCGGCATGATCGCGGGCGTAAATGAGCGGTAATGTGGCCTTGCCCTCGGCGAGGTCGTCGCCCAGATTCTTGCCGGTTTGCACCGGATCCGAACTGTAATCGAGCACATCGTCCACCAACTGATAGGCGATGCCCAGGTTGAGGCCATACGCGCCCAGTGCATCCTCTTCTTCACGGGTTCGCCCCGCAACCACGGCACCGAGACGTGCGGCGGCTTCGAACAGGCGTGCCGTCTTGCGCTCAATGACGGCGAAATAACGCTCCTCGCTGGTGTCCGGGTCGTTGCAGAGCATGAGCTGCAGCACTTCGCCCTCGGCTACGGCATTGGTGGCATCGGCCAGCACCGACATCACGCGCATGCGTTCGACTTCCACCATCATCTGGAAAGCACGCGAATAGAGGAAATCCCCCACCAGCACGCTCGGCGCGTTGCCCCACAGGGCGTTGGCGGTCTTGCTGCCTCGGCGGCGTTCCGAGCCATCCACCACGTCATCGTGAAGCAGGGTCGCGGTATGGATGAACTCCACCACCGCGGCCAGGTTGATGTGCTCCTGGGCTGTATCGGAGTACCCGCATGCGCGCGCGGCGAGCAGCACCGTGAGGGGACGCAAACGCTTGCCGCCACCGGAGACGATATGGTTGGCCAGCTCGTTGACCAGTTCGACGTCGGAGCTCAGCCGCCTGCGAATGAACGCATCGACCGCACCGAGATCGTCGGCAACCAGAGCTGTTATCTCGGAAAGCTCCATGAGGCGGGGCCTGCAAATCAGGGGATTTTAGCAGCACCACCGTTTTTGCCCCATACCGTCTTCCTGACGGCCAGGCCCTTTCAGGGTTGACCCACGGTTCGGTCTGGCTTTACAATTCGCCGTTCACTACGGTTTTCTGACGGTTCAGCAAAGATGTACGCGGTCATTGTCTCTGGCGGCAAACAATACCCGGTCAGTCCGGGCGATGTGGTGCGCCTCGAAAAGCTCCCCGAGGCCGAAGGTTCGGCCGTGGAATTCGACAGGGTCGCCCTGGTCGCCAACGACGACGGCGACGTCACTGTCGGCACCCCCTGGGTGGAAGGCGCCCGGGTCAAGGGCGAGGTGACGGCGCAGGGCCTTGGCAAGAAGGTCATGGTCATCAAGTTCCATCGCCGCCAGAACTATCGCCGGCGCAAGGGCCATCGTCAGTCCTACACCGAGGTTCGCATTTCCGAGATCCTCGGCAAGTAATCCTGGAGATTCCTCATGGCACATAAAAAAGCAGGCGGCAGCTCCCGTAACGGACGCGATTCCGAATCGAAACGCCTCGGAGTCAAGCGTTATGGTGGCCAGGAAATCGCAGCGGGCGAGATCATCGTGCGCCAGCGCGGCACGCACTTCCATCCCGGCGAGAACGTCGGCATTGGCCGCGACCATACCCTCTTCGCACGCGCCGCGGGACGGGTCGATTTCCGTGTCCGGGGACCCAAGGGCCGCAAATACGTTTCCATCCTTACGGACTGACACCGGCCGGCGGCACGACGTCATCCAAGATCGAAAAGCCCCGGCACGGCCGGGGTTTTTTGTCTCCGGTCTTCACTACGGATCCTGATGCATGAAGTTCGTCGACGAAGCAACGATCACGGTTGAAGCCGGACGGGGCGGGAATGGCTGCGTCAGCTTCCGGCGCGAGAAGTACATCCCGTATGGCGGTCCGGACGGCGGCGACGGCGGCAACGGCGGCAGCGTCTGGCTGGCAGCCAAATCCGGCCTCACGACCCTGGTCGATTTCCGGACCCAGCGGCGCTTCCGGGCCACTTCGGGACAGGCCGGCGCCGGACGCCAGATGACGGGCGCGGCCGGCGAGGACATCGAAATTCCGGTGCCGGCCGGCACCCTGGTCTACGAGGCTGACACGGGCGAGCTGATCGGCGACCTCACCGGACCCGACGACCGGCTGCTGGTGGCCCATGGAGGCCGCGGCGGCCGTGGCAACATCAACTTCAAGTCCAGCGTGAACCGCGCGCCCCGGCGCGCCACGCCGGGCACCGAAGGTGAAACCCGGCGCCTGCGCCTCGAATTGAAACTGCTGGCCGATATCGGACTGGTCGGCTTGCCCAATGCCGGCAAGTCGAGCCTGCTTGCCGCCGTCTCGGCGGCGCGGCCCAAGGTTGCCGACTACCCCTTCACTACCCTGCATCCCGAACTCGGCGTCGTCCGCCTGGGGCCGGAGCGCAGCTTCGTAATCGCGGACGTCCCCGGGCTGATCGAAGGCGCTGCCCAGGGACACGGGCTGGGCATCCAGTTCCTGCGCCACGTGGACCGCACGCGCCTGCTGCTCCACCTGGTGGATTTATCGCCGCCCGAGGGGTTCGACCCCGAGGTGGTCAGGAAAATCGAAAGGGAGCTGTCCGAGCACGATGCGCGGCTGGGCCAACGCGAACGCTGGCTGGTATTTTCCAAGGCCGATCTGCTGCCGGCCGGAGAAGCGCTGGAGCGGGCCCGAAACGCAGCGACCGCGCTGGAGTGGCGCGGTCGCTGGTTCGTTATTTCATCGGCTACCCGGGAAGGCTTGCCCGGACTGCTCAATGCCGTCGACGGCTGGCTGGCGGAACATGCATCCGAGCCCGATCACGTCGATCCCGACCCGGCTCCCGGGTTCTAGCGTGTCCGGGAACCTCGCGAGCGAAGAGAATTGGGGCCCGCACCGAAAGCGCGGCAGGCTTTCAGTCGGCGAGCTTCTTGATGCTGGCGTTGAGCCGATGCTTGTAGCGCGCAGCGGTATTCTTGGGCAAAATGCCCTTGTTGACCATGCTGTCGATGGCCGGCACTGCGCTGCGGAAGGCCTCGTTGGCCGTCTGGGCATTGCCGCTCGCGGCCGCTGCACGAACCTTTTTGATGGCGGTGCGCATGCGCGAACGCAGGGTCTGGTTGTGGATCCGGCGCTGCTCGGCCTGACGAGCGCGCTTACGGGCCTGGGGACTATTCGCCACGGCAGCTTCTCCAAATGAGCTTTGTTAACGGAACGGTGCAGTATGCCCGTAAACACTAAAAATATCAAGACGCTGCCCGCTCCGGGAGTCCCCGATTCCACCGCCGGGCGGCAGCCGTGAAGCGCCAGGGGCTGGTCGCCAACCTGTCCACGGTCGGCAGCTTCACACTCCTGTCGCGCATCCTCGGCTTCGCCCGGGATATCGTTTTTGCCGCGCACTTCGGCGCGGGTGCGGGCATGGACGCTTTCATCGTCGCTTTCAAGATCCCCAATTTCGGCCGCCGCCTTTTCGCCGAAGGCGCCTTCTCCCAGGCCTTCGTCCCGATACTTTCGGAATACAAGGCCACGCGCAGCGAAGCCGAAACTCGCGAACTGATTGCCCGCACCGGAGGCACCCTTGCCGCGGTACTGCTGGCGCTGACCCTCATCGGCGTATTCCTGGCGCCCGTCTTCATCTGGATGTTCGCGCCCGGCTTCCATGCCGTCCCCGGAAAGTTCGCGCTAGCCGCGCACCTCCTGCGCCTGACTTTCCCCTATCTCCTGCTGATCTCGCTTACGGCCTTCGCGGGCGCGATCCTGAACACCTATGGGCGCTTCGGTCCGCCGGCCTTCGCACCGGTGCTCCTGAACGTGTCCTTCATCGTTGCCGCGCTGGTCGTCGCCCCCCACCTTGCCCATCCCATCTTCGCGCTGGCCGGTGCGGTGCTGATCGCAGGCGTACTGCAACTTTCGGTGCAACTGCCCGCGCTGGCACGCATGCACCTGCTGATACGCCCGGCTTTCGGCTTCGCACACGCCGGAGTGCGCCGCATCATGCGCCTGATGGCGCCGATCATGTTCGGAGCCTCGACCACGCAGATCAATCTGCTGGTGGACACCATCATCGCCTCCTTCCTGGCCAGCGGCAGCGTGAGTTGGCTCTATTATTCGGACCGGTTGATGGAATTCCCGCTCGGCGTGTTCGCCATTGCCCTGGGCACCGTGATACTGCCGCGGCTCTCGCGCCATCACGCCCGTGGCGAATCTGCGCATTACTCCACCATGCTCGACCGCGCATTGCGGCTGACCTTCCTGCTGATGCCGGCATCCGCCATGGCGCTGCTGGCTCTCGCCGTACCCCTCGTGGCCACTGTTTTCGGTCATGGAGCGTTCGATGGCCATGACGTAGCGATGTCACGCGCCAGCCTCATGGCCTACGCCGTGGGGCTCACGGGCTTTGCCCTGATCAAGGTGCTTGCGCCGGCCTACTTCGCCCGCCAGGATGTGCGTACCCCGGTGCGTATCGGCATCGTCGCGGTCGGTGTCAATTTCGGGCTGAACATTGCGGTGGTGATCCCCTGGGCCGTGCTTGGCGGCTATGCCCCGCATGCCGGACTCGCCCTGTCCACGGCGCTCGCGGCGCTGGTCAACGCGACCTTGCTCTGGCGCGGGCTGCACAAGCGCCGCATCTACCAGCCGCGGCCCGGCTGGTGGCCATACCTCGGCCGCATCGCAATCGCCACCCTGGCCATGGGCGCCGCGCTGTGGTTCGGCGCCCATGCCCTGGGCCCCTGGATCGGCAGCCCGCTCGAAACCCGGGTGTGGCACTTGGCAGTTCTGATGCTCGGCGGCCTGGCCGTCTATGCGCTGGCACTGCTGGTGCTTGGCATACGTCCCCGCCACCTCACCCTTCCACCCGGGGGCGAAAATGCCGCAAGCCCCGTATAATCAGCTGTTTTGACGAAGATGCGACTGCTCCGCGGAGACTTGGCGTCCTGCACCAACCCGCCGGCGGTGGTGGCCATCGGCAAGTTCGACGGCTTGCACCTCGGGCACCGGGCCGTCATCGAGCGGGCCGCGGCCCTGGCGCGGGAACAAGGACTGCCATTGACGCTGATGAGCTTCGAGCCGCTGCCGCACGAATTTTTTGCCCCGGCATCGGTGACCACACGGCTGTCCCGCTTCGTGAGCAAGTGGCACATGCTCGAGGCGCTGGGCACGATCGATACGTTCGCCTGCCTGCGCTTCAACCGGCGCCGCGCGGAACAGGAAGCGGACGATTTTGCCTGCCGCACGCTCGCCGCGGGATTGGCCGCCCGGACCGTGGTGGTCGGCGAGGACTTTCGTTTTGGCCGGGGCCGCAGAGGCGACATAGCCCTGCTGAAGCAGGCGGGGCGAGAGTCCGGCTTCGACGTCGCGCCCGTGGCCGCGGTTTGCGACCCGGACGGCGAACGTATTTCGAGTTCGCGGGTCCGCCGGGCGTTGGAAGAAAACCGGCTGGATGCCGCGGCAGGACTTCTTGGCCGTCCTTTCGAGGCCTGGGGCCGTGTGGTTGCCGGGGAACGGCTAGGGCGCCGTCTCGGGTTTCCGACCGTGAACCTGGCACTCGGGCGACGCCCGCCGCCTCTGGACGGCATCTATGTCGTGCGGGTCTCGGGCCTGCCTGAAGGGACGCGCCACGGGGTCGCCAACGTGGGCACCCGGCCCAGCATCGGCGGTGTGCGCCGATTGCTGGAGGTGTATTTCCCGGAGTACTCGGGCGATCTGTATGGCCGGTTATTGAAAGTGGAATTCCTGGCCTGGCTGCGTAGCGAGGTGCATTTTGCAGATATGGAGGCCCTGGCACAGGCAATGGGCGATGATGTGGACAACGCCGCGCAGTGGCTGCGCGAAAACGGATTGAGTTGGGAGAGTGACCGTTGAGTGAATATCGCGACACCCTGAATCTGCCGCAGACCGAAATGCCGATGCGCGCCGGCCTCGCCCAGCGGGAGCCCGAGCGCCTGGCCGCCTGGAAAGAGATGGACCTGTACGGACGCATGCGCAAGGCCGCGGAGGGACGCCCCAAGTTCGTCCTGGCCGACGGACCTCCGTACGCCAATGGCGATATTCACATCGGCCACGCCGTCAACAAGATTCTCAAGGACATCGTGGTGCGCTCACGCGCGCTTGCCGGCTTCGACGCCCCCTATGTGCCCGGCTGGGATTGTCACGGGCTGCCCATCGAGCTGGCCGTGGAGAAAAAGCTCAAGCGCAAGGCCCGCGACCTGCCCCGCGGCGAATTCCGCCAGGCTTGCCGCGACTACGCGCGCGAGCAGATCGGCCGCCAGCGCGAGGATTTCATCCGGCTCGGAGTGCTCGGCGACTGGGACAACCCCTACCTGTCATTGAACCGCGAGTACGAGGCGCGCGAGCTCAGGGCCCTGGCGACAATGATCCGCGCCGGCTTCCTGAGCCGGCGCGACATGCCCGTACATTGGTGCCGCGATTGCCGTTCCGCCCTGGCGGAAGCGGAAGTGGAATACGCCGAAACGACCTCGCCCGCCATCGACGTTTACTTCGCCGCGAAAGATCCGGCCGCCGTGGCGGCGGCCTTCGGCGTGGAGACCGACCTGCCGGTCGCCGTGCCGATCTGGACGACCACGCCGTGGACGCTCCCGGCCAACCAGGCCGTCGCGCTCAACCCCGACATCGACTATGCATTGGTCGCAGCCTCCATCAAAGGCAAACGCCATGCACTCGTCCTGGCCCGCGAACTCGCCCCCTCCGCACTTGAACGCTACGGCGCCGACGACGTCGAAACCCTGGGGCACGCACAGGGCCGGTCGCTGGAAGGCCAGTTGCTCGCGCATCCGTGGCTGGACAAACAGGTGCCGATCATCCTCGGCGACCACGTCACCCTCGAAGTGGGCACGGGTGCCGTGCACACCGCCCCCGCCCACGGTCAGGACGACTACTACGTCGGGCTGCGCTACGGGCTCGCGGTCTACGGTCCGGTGGACGGCACCGGGCGCTTCGTCGATGACGTGCCCCTGGTGGCCGGCCTGGATATCCCGGCCGCCAACAAGGTACTGGTCGCCGAGCTGGAGAAAAACGGCACACTGCTCTCGCATGCACCCTACCGTCACAGCTTCCCGCACTGCTGGCGCCACAAGACGCCGCTGATCTTCCGTGCCACGCCGCAATGGTTCATCGATCTCTCGGCGAACGATCTGCGCAAGCGCTCTCTGGAGGCTATCGAGGGTGTGGAATGGACCCCGGAATGGGCAAAAGAGCGCATCCGCACCATGGTTGCCGGGCGCCCCGATTGGTGCATCTCGCGCCAACGCATCTGGGGCGTGCCACTGGCCTTGTTCCTGCACCGCAAGACGGGCACCCCGCATCCCGACAGCGCACGCCTGATGGAAGCCGTGGCCGACCGCGTAGCCGAACAGGGGCTGGAAGCCTGGGACGAACTCGATCCCGCCGAATTGCTCGGCGGAGAGGCCCGGGATTACGAAAAGGGGAGCGACATCCTCGACGTGTGGCTCGATTCCGGGCTCACGCATTACTGCGTGCTCGCGGCCCGCGAGGAACTGGAGGTGCCGGCGGCCTTATATCTCGAAGGCTCGGATCAACACCGCGGCTGGTTCCAGTCATCGCTGCTGACCGGCGTCGCCCTCAACGGCGAGGCTCCCTACAAGGGCGTACTGACGCACGGCTTCACCGTGGATGCCGAAGGGCGCAAGATGTCCAAATCGGTGGGCAACGTCGTTTCCCCGCAGAAGGTCGTGAACAGCCTCGGCGCCGACATCCTGCGGCTATGGGTATCCGCCACCGATTACCGGCGCGAGATCGCCGTCTCCGACGAGATCCTGAAGCGTACCGCAGACGCCTTCAGGCGCATGCGCAACACCCTGCGCTTCCTGGTCTCCAACCTGTACGACTTCGACCCGCAACGCAACGCGGTCGCCACCGGTGAGCTGCTGGCCCTGGATCGTTGGTTGATAGCCCGCGCACGCGACCTCGGCACCTCGATCGAGGCCGCCTACGAGCGCTACGACTTCCATCTGATCTACCAGCGGGTGCACAACTTCTGCGTGACCGAGCTGGGCGCGCTGTTCCTGGATATCACCAAGGACCGGCTGTACACGATGCAGGCCGACAGCGTCGGGCGCCGATCCGCGCAGACGGCGCTGTGGCACGTGGCCGAGGCCCTGGTGCGCTGGCTTGCGCCCGTCCTCTGCTTTACCTCCGAGGAAGTGTGGAGCTACCTCCCCGGGGAGCGCGAACCATCGGTCATGCTTACCCGGTGGCATCCGCTGCCCGAGGTCAACACCGCCGACGTCGACTGGGAACGGGTCTTCATCATCCGTGAAGCACTGCTTCCCCTGATAGAACAATTACGGCGCGAAGATGTACTGGGCAGCGGGCTCGAGGCCGAGGTGGACCTCTATGTGGAACCGCCGCACCTGCAGTCTTTGAAAAAGCTAGAGGATGAATTGCGCTTCGTCTACATTGTCTCTGCCGTACGGCTGCATCCGTTGGAGGAAGCCCCGGCCGACGCCCATGATATCAAGGCCTCGTTTGGCCCGAACATCGTCCCTGGGGCCACAGACACAACGCCACCCTTGGGAACTAGCTATAAAGCCATTGTGAAGCCGAGCGCCCACGCACGCTGCGAACGCTGTTGGCACCGCAGACCTGATGTCGGCAGCGACGCCGGGCATCCAACACTATGTGCCCGCTGTGCCGGTAATATTGGCGACCGTCCCGAAACGAGGCAGTGGGCATGAGCCGCTTCAGCGACATCCGCAAGAAGCTTGCGGCAGGCTTAGGCCAAATGCGCAACTTCGATGCCGAACACTTCCTGGTGCCGCACCATCCGCCGGTCCGCTGGCTGCTCCTGGGCCTGCTCGTGCTGATCGCAGACCAGTTCACCAAGCTGCTCGTGCTGTATTACCTCCGGCCTTACGAGCGCATCGACTTGCTGCCCGTGCTCAACATCACCCTCCTGTTCAACAAGGGCGCAGCCTTCAGCATGCTGGCCGGCGCCAACGGCTGGCAGCAGTGGCTGTTCGTACTCCTTGCGCTGGTGTTTTCGGCTGCGATCATGGTCTGGTTACGCCGCCTGCCCGCCCGGGGCCAGGCCTGGCTCGCGGCAGGCCTGGCACTGATCCTCGGCGGCGCACTCGGCAACGCCGTTGATCGCGTGTGGCACGGCCACGTCATCGACTTTATCCAGGTGCACTGGCACAGCACCTGGTACTTCCCCACCTTCAACCTGGCCGATAGCGCGATCACCATCGGCGCCATCATCGCCGCGGCCGACGCCCTGTTCCATAAGCATCCGGCAGATGGGGCGGATAAGTAAACGC
>OFHI01000202.1_pt1 | contig 10766 bp, 10 predicted proteins | sample 1522021 | NCBI WGS metagenome assembly OFHI01 (sample SAMEA2464839, study PRJEB22497) | soil metagenome | biome: Grassland; feature: Farmland; material: Clay | place: Australia | collected 2013-02-01 | depth 1.4 m | reverse complement strand
GCACATAGAAGTAATAGTCAAACAGATGCTTAAGAACGTCAGAATTAAGAATTCCGGCGATTCTAAGTTTCTTGAAGACGAAGTCGTGGATAAAAATGCTTTCGACGCCGAAAACGAACGCGTCATAAGGGAAGGCGGAACGCCCGCAATATCCGAGCCGGAACTTATGGGAATAACCAAAGCGTCGTTAAGCACCGAAAGCTTCATTTCGGCCGCGTCGTTCCAGGAAACCACGAAGGTTCTCACGGAAGCGGCTATACACTGCAAGGTCGACAACCTCAGGGGCTTGAAAGAAAACGTTATTATGGGCAGGCTGATTCCTGCAGGCACGGGATTTGAAAAATATTCATATATAGACGTAGAAGTTCTATAATTTTAATCCTGCGCGGGAATTAAATTTCCTGTGCAGGATTAATCGTTAAAAAATATATTGACAAAAATTTATTAAAATATTAAAATCTTAAATTCCACTAATTAGCTTAAAAGCCAATAGCGGATAATTATTAGATAACAGCGGGAATATTAAAATTATTAAACTTCAGGCGCGTAAAATAATAAAAACAAGATTATAAGGAGAAATTGTGCCAACTATAAACCAGTTAATTAGGAAAGCCAGGAAAAAAGCGGTAAAAAAGACGTCTTCTCCCGCGTTGAAGGGTTCTCCCTAGAAAAGGGGGGTTTGCGTAAGGGTTTATACTACTACCCCTAAAAAGCCGAATTCGGCTCTCCGCAAAGTAGCTAGGGTTAAGCTGACGAACGGAATGGAAGTAACTTCGTATATTCCAGGCGAGGGACACAACCTGCAGGAACATTCGGTGGTTTTAATCAGGGGCGGCAGGGTCAAGGACTTGCCAGGCGTCAGGTATCATATAATCAGGGGCGCGCTGGATTGTGTCGGCGTTAACGGCAGGAAGCAGAGCAGGTCTAAATACGGCACTAAAAGGGCAAAATAAAAAAGTCCAATAGAAAAATAACGCATTAAAGTAAGGAGTAGAAATTGTCTCGTAGAAAAAGAGCAGTCAAAAGAGTCGTTGAAGGCGATCCTAAGTTTAACGATAAGGTCGTGCAGAAGTTTTTAAATAAGCTTATGTATGACGGAAAGAAAAGCGTGAGCGAAAGAATATTTTATGGGTCTCTCGACATTATACAGGAGAAAACCAAAGACGACGGTTTTAAAATTTTTAAGCAGGCGATAGAAAACGTCAAGCCGGTCTTGGAAGTTAAGGCCAGAAGAATCGGCGGTTCCAACTACCAGGTTCCCGTGGAAGTCAGAAGCGACAGAAGATTGTATCTTGCCATAAGATGGATTATAGGATACGCGAGATTAAGAAACGAAAAGTCCATGGAGGAAAATCTTGCGCTTGAGATACTCGATGCGGCGAATAACAGAGGCAGTTCAATTAAAAAGAAGGAGGATACCTTTAAGATGGCAGAAGCTAACAAGGCTTTCGCACATTTTAAATGGTAATCGGATAATAAATGGCAGATAAAATATCCTTAGAAAAAACAAGAAATATAGGCATCATGGCCCATATAGACGCCGGAAAAACCACGACTACCGAAAGGATTTTATATTATACGGGAGTTAATTATAAAATCGGCGAAGTCCATGAAGGAACGGCTACTATGGATTGGATGGAACAGGAGCAGGAAAGGGGAATAACAATAACCTCCGCCGCTACTACCTGTTTCTGGAAAAACAACAGGATAAATATCATAGATACTCCCGGACACGTCGATTTTACCATAGAAGTGGAAAGGTCATTGAGAGTGCTTGACGGGGCGGTAGCCGTTTTCGACGGCGTTGCCGGAGTCGAGCCCCAATCCGAAACCGTCTGGAGGCAGGCCGACAAATACAAGGTGCCGAGGATATGCTTTGTTAATAAAATGGACAGAACCGGCGCTAATTTTTTCAGGTGCGTGGACATGATAAAAAGCCGGCTCAATGCAACCCCGGTCGTTATGCAGATTCCGCTTGGACTGGAAGAAAATTTCAAGGGCGTAATAGATACGGCGTTGATGAAGGCATATTCGTATAAGGACGAAGCCATGGGTGCCCAGTACGACGTAATAGATATTCCGGAAGAATATATGGCCGATGCTAAAAAATACCATGACGAATTTATCGAAAGAGCCTGCGATTTTGACGACGCTTTAATGGAAAAATATTTATCCGGCGAGCCAGTAGACGTAGAATTGGCAAAAAAAGCAATCAGGAAGGCGTCATTGGAATTCAAAGTAGTTCCCGTATTTTGCGGTTCTGCTTTTAAAAATAAAGGGGTCCAGCCGTTGCTGGACGCTGTTATAGAATATTTGCCGTCCCCTCTCGACGTTCCACCCGTTACAGGAATAAATCCGAAAACCGAAAAAGAAGTAACGAGAAATGCATCGGACAGCGAACCGTTTTCCGCGCTCGCATTCAAAATAGCGTCCGACCCGTATACCGGGCAGCTTACGTATATAAGGGTTTATTCGGGCGTTCTCGAATCCGGTTCTTACGTGTATAATTCCGTTAAGGATTCAAAGGAAAGAATCGGAAGGCTTTTAAAGATGCACGCGAATAAAAAAGAAGAGATTAAAGAAGTTCATGCCGGCGATATCGCGGCTGCGGTAGGATTAAGAAGCACTACAACAGGGGATACGCTTTGCGACGAATCAAATATAGTAGTTCTTGAATCCATGGAATTTCCCGACCCTGTTATATCGGTTGCCATAGAACCGAAAACCAAGGCCGACCAGGAAAAACTGGGCCTGTCGCTGCAGAAACTTACCATAGAAGACCCGTCCTTTAAGGTAAAAACCGACATTGAAACCGGGCAGACCATAATATCGGGCATGGGAGAACTTCATCTCGAAATAATCGTCGACAGGCTGACCCGCGAATTTAAAGTCGACGCTAACGTCGGGAAGCCGCAGGTAGCTTATAAGGAAACGGTTAACAAAAAAGTAGAGGCCGAAGGCAAGTTTATAAGGCAGTCCGGCGGAAGGGGCCAGTATGGACATGTATGGCTTGAAATCGAGCCGCTCGGAAAAGGCGCCGGATATGAGTTTGAAAATAAGATAAAAGGCGGCGTCATACCTGCCGAATATATACCCGCAATAAACAAAGGAGTGGCTGAAGCTTTAACAAGCGGCGTTCTTGCCGGATATCCAGTGGTCGACATCAAGGTTGCCGTATTCGACGGTTCGTTCCATGACGTGGATTCTTCGGAAATGGCTTTTAAAATTGCCGCTTCCATGGCTTTCAAAGACGGGGCGAAAAAAGCAAGCCCGGCTCTTCTCGAACCAATCATGAAGGTGGAAGTCCTTGTTCCCGAAGATTTTATGGGCGACGTCATCGGCGATTTGAATTCGAGAAGGGGAAAAATTCTAAATTTAGAAGCCAGGGCGGGGATTCAGGTGATAAACGCGGAAGTTCCGCTTGCACAGATGTTCGGGTATTCCACCGATTTAAGGTCTAAGACCCAGGGAAGGGCCAATTACACTATGGAATTCCTTAAATACGAACAGGTTCCGAAGGTTATATCGGAAGAAATAATAGCGAAATCGCAAGGTAAATAGATATCATTTAGGAGGAACTAATGTCCAAAGAGAAATTCGACAGGTCGAAGCCGCACGTCAACATAGGAACCATAGGCCACGTAGACCACGGCAAAACAACTTTAACCGCAGCCATTACCAAGGTTCTTGCAAAGAAAGGACAGGCTACCTTTAAATCATACGATCAGATAGACAACGCTCCCGAAGAAAAAGAAAGGGGTATAACAATAGCCACCTCCCACGTGGAGTATTCCACGGATAAAAGGCACTACGCGCACGTAGACTGCCCCGGACACGCCGACTACGTAAAAAACATGATAACCGGAGCCGCCCAGATGGACGGAGCCATACTCGTCGTTTCCGCCGCAGACGGCCCGATGCCCCAGACTCGCGAACACATACTTCTGGCCCGCCAGGTCGGAGTTCCCTATATAGTCGTATTCTTAAACAAGGTCGACATGGTAGACGATCCGGAACTCTTGGAACTCGTAGAACTCGAAGTAAGGGAGCTTTTAACCTCCTACAACTTTCCCGGAGACACCGTTCCGGTAATAAAAGGTTCCGCCCTTAAGGCCCTGGAATCCGAAGGCGACAACGAATGGACGCAGAAGATAGTGGACCTCATGGACGCCGTAGACGAATACATTCCCGTTCCGAAAAGGGACGTCGACAAGCCTTTCCTTATGCCCGTCGAAGACGTATTCTCCATATCCGGCCGCGGAACAGTCGCTACCGGCAGGGTCGAAAGAGGCATAGTAAAAGTCGGAGAGGAAGTGGAACTCGTGGGAATACTACCCACCTCCAAGACCGTCGTAACAGGCGTGGAAATGTTCAGGAAGCTTCTTGACGAAGGACAGGCCGGAGACAACATAGGCGTTCTTTTAAGAGGCAAAAAGCGCGAAGAGATAGAAAGAGGAATGGTTCTTGCCAAACCCGGTTCCATTACTCCCCACAAGAAATTTAAGGTAGAAGCATATATCCTTACCAAGGAAGAAGGCGGACGCCACACCCCGTTCTTTAACGGATACCGTCCCCAGTTCTATTTCAGGACTACCGACGTTACCGGAGTCTGCACGCTGCCCGAAGGCATCGAAATGGTAATGCCCGGAGACAACGTTGCGATGTCCGTAGAACTCATCACCCCCATAGCCGCCGAGAAAGAACTCAGGTTCGCTATAAGGGAAGGCGGGCACACCGTAGGCGCCGGAGTCATAACCGAAGTCATAGAGTAATGCCTTAAGTAAAATAATAAAACACGGAAACTGAAAAAGGGGAAATTATATAAATAATGAGAGAGATAATAACGCTGGCATGCAGCGAATGCAAGCAGAGAAATTATACGACCACTAAAAATAAAAAACTTTCTTCGGAAAAGCTGTCCGTAAAGAAGTATTGCAAGTTTTGTAAATCCCATACTATCCATAAGGAAACAAAATAAAAACATTAAAAGGCCAGTAGCTCCAACGGCTAGAGCATCGGACTCCAAATCCGAGTGTTGGGGGTTCGAATCCCTCCTGGCCTGCCAGCTAAAACTAAGACATACAATATAATGAGGGACGATATTAAAGCGGGAAATTTAAAAATGGCGGACAATCCAGTTTCCTCCTTCGTAAAGAAGGCAAAGCAATACATGTATGAAGTTAGGGCGGAACTCGGCAAAATAGTATGGCCGGAAAAAGACAAAGCGACAAAAACCACGTACGTGGTCGTAATATTTATCGTGATAGTCACCGCTTTTCTCGGCATTGCCGACATGGCCCTTTCTAAATTTTTTTCATATTTTTTTCATATTTATTAATTAAGCGGCGGCAGAAAATCAATGATTAAAGAAGAACAGGAAATACAGGAAGAAAATACGGGAATCGTACAGGAGATAGGCGCTGTTGCTCCGGACGAAGGCGCACGCGAGGAGGTTCCCAAGAAGTGGTATGCAGTCCACACCTATTCCGGTTTCGAGGATATCGTCAAACTTGCTCTCGAGGAAAGAATAGCATCGAGCGATATCAAAAAGTATTTCGGCGATATCATAGTCCCCAAAGAGGACGTAATAGAAAAGACGGCAAAAGGCGGGAAGAAAAAAGTCAAAAGAAAATTCTTTCCCGGTTATATTTTTGTAAGAATGAACGTAAATACCGATTCATGGCACTTGCTTAAAGGCACGCCTAAGGTTACGGGATTTGTCGGAGACCAGCTTAACCCCGCTCCCATCGATGAATCAGAAATGGAAAAAATAGTGGCGCAGATAACCGAAGGCGTCAAGAGGCCGAAAGCCAAGATAGAATTTTCAAAAGGCGACAGCGTTAAAATTACAGAAGGCCCTTTTTCGGGCTTTAACGGCGTTATAAACGAAATAAAGCCGGACAAGAGCAAGCTCGAAGTCCTCGTTTCGATATTCGGCAGGGCGACCCCGGTAGAACTTGATTTCACGCAGGTCGAAAGAAACTAAAAACAATAAAAAGCATAGAGGGTAAACATTATGGCGGTGGTAAAGAAGAAAATTCAGGCTCTTGTAAAATTGCAGATAGTCGGGGGCAAAGCTAATCCCGCTCCTCCGGTAGGTCCCGCGTTAGGACAGCACGGCGTGAACATTATGGAGTTCTGCAAGCAGTTCAACGAGAGGACGAAATCGCAGGAAGGAACCGTAATACCGGTCGTATTGACGGTATATGCGGACAGGTCATTCGATTTTATTTTAAAAACTCCGCCGGCTTCGGTTATGCTTAAGCAGGCAGCTGGAGTGGAAAAAGGCTCCAACCAGCCGAATAAAAATAAAGTCGCTGTTTTAAGCAGGTCTAAAGTTATGGAAATAGCCAAGGTCAAAATGCCCGACCTTAACGCTAACAATATAGAAATGGCCATGAGGACCATAGAAGGAACGGCCAGAAGCATGGGAATCGACATTAAAGATTAAAAGGAGGATTGGCGGATATGGGAAAAAGAGGGAAAAAATATACGGATGCTTTGAAGAAAGCCAACGTACTGGAAAATAAATATTACGAACTTGACGAGGCTTTTGACGCCGTCGTGGATTCGCATTACGTAAAATTCGACGAGTCCGTCGACGTAGCCATAAATCTCGGCATAGATGTCAAAAAGAACGACCAGCAGGTCAGGGGTTCGGTTCTTTTGCCCCACGGAACAGGCAAGGCCGTTAAGATTCTTGTTTTCGCTAAAGGCGAAAAAGAACGCGAAGCCCTTGCAGCCGGCGCTGATTATGTAGGGCAGGAAGACATGATAACGAAAGTCCAGCAGGGGTTTATGGACTTCAACAGGGTAGTTGCGACGCCTGACATCATGGCAAGCGTAGGAAAACTCGGAAAGATACTCGGCCCAAGGGGTCTTATGCCGAATCCTAAAGTCGGAACGGTTACTTTCGACGTAGGCAGAATCGTTAAAGAATTGAAAGAGGGCAAGATAGAGTTCAAAGCCGAAAAAAACGGTATTTTGCATGCCTCCATCGGTAAGGTGTCTTTCGGAGCATCCAGGCTTAAAGAAAATTTCCTGTCTTTACTGGAAACCGTTAACAGGTTAAAGCCGTCTACAAGCAAGGGCGTATACATAAAAAAAGTATCGCTGTCTTCCACGATGGGTCCCGGAGTCGGCTTAGACGCGCTTAAATTAAGGAACAGCCTATAGTTATAGTATGACCGCATATTAAGAAGATATTTTTATATTGTCAATGACGGCAGGTTTTTAAATCCCGCCCAGACGATAAGAGCTCTATTAACCTGATTTTCTTTTGAATCGCTCTTATTTTGTCGTTGTATTGACGTATTTAAGAAAAAATTTAAAAGAAAGGAGGGGAGAAAAAAATTGAAAAAAGAAAAGAAGAATCAAGAGATTGAGTCTTTAAAGGTTAATCTTAAAAACAACTCGGGAATTTTTGTCAGCAGATACCATGGATTAACGGTAGAAAAGTTCGGTCTTTTAAGAAAAGAGATGCGTGGCGCCGGAGCATTGCTTAAGGTATTTAAAAATACCCTGAGCAAGATTGCCTTTAAGGAAACCCATGCGGAACCTCTTTCGGAGCACTTAACCGGGACAAATTTTTTAGTATTTACCAATGACCCGCTTACCGCTTCAAAAGTGCTTTCCAAGTTTGCGCAGGATAATCCCGACAATGTCGAGATTAAGGCCGGCTATTACCAGGCGATTTTAGATAAAAACGCCGTTACCATGCTTGCCACGCTGCCTTCTAAAGAAGTATTGATAGCAAGGTTCCTGTCCGTCGTTAAGTCGCCGGAAATCCGTCTCGTTTTCACGTTAAAGTCGCCGGTAGTAAAGCTAATCAGGACTTTAAAGGCCGTGGAAGCTTCGAAGCAGGCCGCCTAACCCAAAAAACCATATTAATTAATTAAACTACAACTTTTATTTTAAAATTACCGGAGGTAAAAATAATGGCAATAACTAAAGAAGATGTTTTAAGTTATATCGAAAGCGTTTCAATAATAGAATTAAACGAACTTATCAAGGCCATAGAAGAAAAATTCGGCGTTAAGGCCGACCAGTTCGCAATGGCCGCTCCGGCAGGCGGCGGAGCAGGCGCTGCCGCAGCTCCGGCACAGGCGGCAGAAGAAAAGACCGAATTCGACGTTATCCTTACCAACGCCGGTGCCAATAAAATACAGGTCATTAAAGTCGTAAGGGAACTCACCAGTCTTGGATTGAAAGAGGCTAAAGATTTAGTCGACGGAGCGCCCAAGCCGGTCAAAACAGGCGTCAATAAAGAAGACGCGGCAAAAATGAAGACCAAGCTTGAAGAAGTGGGAGCAACCGTCGAAGTTAAATAAATCATTTATTCCGTGCAGTCGGTGCATATCTTTGGCTGCATGCATGCAAAAAGCAGTGCTTTTTGCGCAGACAAAGATATGCCGAAACAGGCGGCTAAGCAAACCGAAGACAGCGAAGCTAAACCATACGGGAACATCACGGGAGACATGCTTCCGTATCCGTGGCAGGAAGCGTGCTACTGCATAGCGAAGCTAATCTTTAATTTTATTAAGGGAGGAATACGGGAGCATAAATTTAAATGTCAAAAGCAAAGTCGGAATTAAACAGGGAAGGCAATGAACCTATAATTTTAAGAAAGAATTTCTCGAAAATTAAGAAGGTAATCGACAATCCGAACCTTCTTGAGGTGCAGAGAAAATCGTATGAGAGATTTTTACAAAAAGACCTGCCTCAGGATAAAAGGCTTAATAACGGACTCGAAGGAGTTTTCAGGTCCGTTTTTCCAATCGAAGGGCTTAATAAAAATTTTTCGCTGGAATTTAAAGGCTATACTATAGGAGAGCCTAAATACAGCATATTCGAATGCAAGCAAAAAGGCCTTACCTACAGCGCTTCGCTCAAGGTCCTTTTCGACCTCGTTACATTCGAGCCTACCGCTAATCCTAACGATACCCAGAGAGACATAAAAGACATTAAAGAGCAGGAGATATATTTCGGCGAGATCCCGTTGATGACCCCAAACGGCTCTTTCATAATAAACGGGATAGAAAGGGTTATCGTCAGCCAGCTACAGAGGTCTCCCGGCGTTTTTTACGACAGCGATAAGATAAGAAGCCACGCGCAGGGCAAGCCGTTTTATACCGCAAGGATAATCCCATACAGAGGTTCGTGGCTCGATTTTGAATTCGACCAGAGAGACATGGTTTTTGTCAGGATAGACAGGAAAAGGAAATTTCAGGCGACCATACTTCTTAAGGCCGCCGGATACTCGAAAGATGAAATTTTAGGCAGCTTCTACCAGAAGGAAATATTCAGGATAGAAGGCGGCAAATATTTTAAGAAAATGCCCAAAGACTTCCTTGTTTCCGCAAGGGCGTACGAGGATATAGTAAATCCGAAAACAAAAGAAGTTTTAATCAAAAAAAATAGAAGGATTACCAGGATTCTCATAGAGAAGCTCGAAGAAGCAGGCGTTGAATTCCTGCCATGCGACGGAGCCGATATTATCGGCAAATACCTTGCCGCAGACGTCGTCAAAGGCGGTGAAATTCTTGCAAAATCAACTCAGCCCGTTACCGCGGGTCTTATGGAATCTTTAAGCGCGGCCGGAATAAACGAACTTACCGTTTATTTTATAGACAACATAAATGTTTCGGCCTCGATACTGGAAACTATTTTATCGGATAAAATAAATTCCAAGGAAGAGGCTATCATAGACATATATAAAAGAATGAGGCCGGGCGAACCGCCAAATCTTTCTTCGGCATCTTCGTATTTCGAAAATATGTTCTTTAATCCGGAAAGATACGACCTCTCGGAAGTCGGAAGGCTCAAGATGAATAATAAGCTAAACCTTGATAAAAGCCTTTCGGACAGGATATTGTCACCCGACGATATTATGAGCGTTTTGAAATATTTAATGGAGTTAAAAGACGGAAGGGGAGCCATCGACGACATAGACCATCTTGGCAACAGGAGGGTAAAATCCATCGGAGAACTTCTGGAAAATCAGTTCAGAATCGGCCTTGTCAGGATGGAGAGGGCGGTAAAGGAAAGGATGACTATCCAGAAAATCGATTCTCTTATGCCCAACGACCTGGTCAATCCGAAGCCGGTAAATTCCCTGATGAAAGAATTTTTCGGAAGAAGCCAGTTGTCGCAGTTTATGGACCAGACGAACCCTCTTTCCGAGATTACCCACAAAAGGCGCTTATCCGCCCTTGGACCCGGCGGTCTTACAAGGGAAAGGGCAGGATTTGAAGTCAGGGACGTTCATCCGACCCATTACGGCAGGATATGCCCCATAGAAACCCCTGAAGGCCCGAACATCGGGCTTATTGCTTCGCTGTCTTCGTATGCCAGGGTTAACGAGTACGGTTTCATAGAAACTCCGTATAGAAAAGTAAAAGTAACCGAAAAAGGCGCGATGGTTACCGACGAAGTGGATTTTTTAACGGCGATGGAGGAAGAAAAACACGTTATAGCCCAGGCAAACGCGGAAATTGATAAAAACGGCTATCTTAAGCGCGAACTGATTCCCGTAAGAAGAAGCGGAGAAACAGTAATGGTTTATCCCGACGAAGTAGACTACATAGACGTTTCGCCTATGCAGCTCGTTTCCGTTGCGACTTCCCTCATTCCTTTCTTGGAAAACGACGACGCTAACCGCGCCCGTATGGGTTCTAATATGCAGAGACAGGCAGTTCCCCTGCTGATGCCGGATCCTCCCATAATAGGCACAGGCATAGAAAGCATAGCGGCCAAGGATTCCGGGG
>OFHI01000201.1_pt1 | contig 10798 bp, 12 predicted proteins | sample 1522021 | NCBI WGS metagenome assembly OFHI01 (sample SAMEA2464839, study PRJEB22497) | soil metagenome | biome: Grassland; feature: Farmland; material: Clay | place: Australia | collected 2013-02-01 | depth 1.4 m | reverse complement strand
CGTCGCGTCTCGAGCGCGCCGGAGTGGCGAGACGTCGCCGTCATATCCCCCCCACTGCCCGCGGTGGGCTGCGGGGCGGTCCGTCCCGTCGGGTTTTTCGCCCGCCGGATCCAACGGCGCCTGATCGCGTTCAGGCCGGATTCCGAAATCGAGTACGACCCGGCCCGATAAGGAATGATTTTTCAGGCGCGCGCGAGCGCATAAACGCTGATTCTCTCCGCGCCGGCCCGGGCCACGGCATGAGCCACGGCGTTGGTGGTGCTGGCTGTCGTAATCACGTCGTCCACGATGCCGACGTGCAAACCTGTCAAATCACGCCGGGCTGCAAAAGCGTTTTTCAGGTTGGCGCGCCGTGCCTTTCGGCCGAGGCTCCTTTGCGCGGGAGTAGAGCGTATTCGGCGGAGGGCATCATGGGCGATGGGCACATCCAGCGCTTTCCCTATGGTGCGGGCGATTTCAGTGGCCTGGTTGAAGCCGCGGGCCGCAAGTCTCCGGCGATGCAGCGGGACGGGCAGCAGCACGTCCGGGTAGATGGCGCCGCGCATCCCGAGATACTCGGCCAGCGCAGTGGAGAGTACGTGCCCCTGTGCCAGATGTCCCCGGAACTTGAATTGCTGGAGCAGGCGATCCACGGGCCAGGCATAGTGGAAAGCGGCATAGGCTTCATCGAATTCCGGCGAAACCCTGCTGCAGGCACCGCACAACTCGGTTGCCAGCGGGGGCAGAGGCAAAGCGCAGCGCGAGCAGGCATGATCGTTCCACGGCAGGTCATGGAAACAGGCGGTGCATAGGTCATCGGAGGCGGCATCACCGCACAGCAGGCAGCCTGCCGAGAGCCAGCGCGACAGGTTTTGCCTCAGGATGCGCGGTTTGCCGCGGAACAGGCCTTGGAGTATCATTTTCCCGGTTGCAAGCCGTTGATGCCGTGATTTCGACCGATCCCATCATTACCCGTATTGTTATACGGCGCAACCAATCGCTGAGCTGGCAAGGACTGGGACTGTTCCTGGCTGGTGGTTTTGCCTTGACCCTGGCTATCGGGCTGTTGGCGGGCATTGCGGCGGGCTGGTGGCCCGTTGCCGCTTACGAGGGGGGCGTTTTTACGCTTTTTGCCTTGATTATGGCCGGGTTGACGGCGAACCGGGCGAAGGGAATCGTGACGGTGTGGGGGCGCATGGTTACGGTCGAGTATGGTCGGCGGCGTGTGGAAATGCGGGTCGAGATGGATCGCTACTGGGCCCGCGTCGAAGAATGCAGGAGCCCGCGTCCGGCGCTGATCATCAGATCGCGGGGCGTGGCCGTCGAGATTGCGCGGGCGCTCGACGAAAATGCCCGGGTTGCGCTGGCAGCGCGGCTGAGGGAACTGCTCGGTCCGACGGCTGTGGGGCAGGCCGCTAGAATATCCGACGCAATGCCGAGTGGTCAGGTTTGAACATGGAGACACAGGAATGAGGAAATGGAGTCTGGTTCGCTGGGCGGGTGTTGCGGCCGGAGTGGCCGCGTCGCCGGGGGCATGGGCGACGGACTGGAACATGCCGCGGGGCGTGACCCCGGTCAGTCATCAGACCTTCGACCTGCATATGTTCGCAGTCTGGATGATGGTCGGCATCGCGGTCGTTGTATTCGGTGCCATGACGTGGTCCATCATCTTCCATCGCCGTTCGCGCCGGCCCGAGGCTTCCCAGTTCCATGAAAACCTGAAATTCGAGGTGGCCTGGACCATTGCGCCGTTCCTGATCCTGGTGGCTTTGGCTATCCCCAGTACGCTGGTCTTGCTCAATGTGCAGAATTACCACCATGCCAAGATGAGCATCCGGATAACTGGTTACCAGTGGTTGTGGAAGTACCAGTACATGTCCCCATCCGATAAGCCCGAATATACGATTTACAGCCGTATCGCGCTCGCCAGCGAAGAGCGGATGAACCTCGATTCGAAAAAGTCGCCCTGGACTGACAAGCATTACCTGGAGGACGTGGACCATCCGCTGGTGGTGCCGACCCACGAGAAGATTCTTCTCCTTATTACGTCCGGTGATGTGATCCACAGCTGGTGGGTCCCGGATTTCGGTGAAAAGCAGGACGCGATCCCCGGGTTCGTTACCCAGATGTGGATCGACGTCGACAAGCCGGGGGTATACCGCGGAGTGTGCAACCAGATCTGCGGCGCGGGGCATGCCTATATGCCGATCGTAGTCGTGGCCAAGCCGAAGAAAGAGTTCGAGCAGTGGCTTCATTCACATGAGCAGGGGGCGCAGGCCGTGGCCGCAAGCAAGGCCGGGAAGGCGCCCGCATTGGTCGCGGAGGAAGGTAAATGAGCAGTGAAATGACGGCAGCGCACGGGCACGCCGAAGCGCATCATGGCCCGGCCAAGGGCATCATGCGCTGGATTACCACTACCAATCACAAGGACATCGGCACCCTGTACCTGGTGTTCTCGCTGCTCATGTTCTTCGTGGGCGGTGCCATGGCCATGGTCATCCGCTCCGAACTGGCCGAACCGGGCCTGCAGGTGGTCAATCCCGCATTCTTCAACGAGATGATGACCCTGCACGGGCTCATCATGATCTTCGGCGTGCTGATGCCGGCGCTGGTGGGCTTTGCCAACTGGATGGTGCCGATGCAGATCGGTGCGCCCGACATGGCTCTGCCGCGACTCAACAACTGGAGTTTCTGGCTGCTCGTGGCCGGCATGAGCATGCTCGTATCCACCCTGGTGATGCCCGGTGGCGCACCCGCCATGGGCTGGACGATGTACGCACCGCAGGTCGAGCAGACGCCCTATGCGTTCCCGTTCATGATCTTTGCCGTCCACCTCATGGGTATCTCCTCGATCCTGGGTTCGATCAACATCATTTCCACGATCCTGAACCTGCGCGCGCCGGGTATGAAACTGCTGAAGATGCCGCTGTTCGTCTGGACCTGGTTCGTCACGGCATTCCTGCTGATCGCGATCATGCCGGTGCTGGCAGGCGGCGTCACGATGTTGCTGTTCGACCGCTTCTTCGGCACCAGCTTCTTCAACGCGGCCGGTGGCGGATCGCCGATCCTGTGGCAGCACGTGTTCTGGTTCTTCGGTCATCCCGAAGTGTATGTGATGATCCTGCCGGCATTCGGCATCATCTCCGAGGTCATTCCGACCTTCTCGCGCAAGCCGCTGTTCGGCTATACCGCGATGGTCTATGCGACCGCCTCGATCGCCTTCGTGTCATTCGTGGTATGGGCGCATCACATGTTCACCTCGGGCATGCCGACGGCGGCAGAATTGTTCTTCATGTACTCGACGATGTTCATCGCGATTCCGACGGGCATCAAGATATTCAACTGGGTGGCCACGATGTGGCGCGGTTCGCTGACCTTCGAGACGCCGATGCTGTTCGCGATCGGGTTCCTGTTCCTGTTCACCATCGGCGGGTTCAGCGGCGTCATGCTGGCACTCGTGCCGGCGGATCTGCAGTACCACAACAGTTATTTCGTAGTCGCACATTTCCATTACGTGCTGGTAGGCGGCACGCTCATGGCGCTGTTTGCGGGCGTGTATTACTGGCTGCCCAAGTGGACCGGCCACATGTACAACGAAACGCTTGGCAAGTGGCACTTCTGGCTGTCGGTGATCTCGTTCAACGTGCTGTTTTTCCCGCAGCACTTCCTGGGCCTCGCGGGCATGCCGCGCCGCGTACCCGACTATGCGTTGCAGTTCGCCGACCTTAACCTCCTGTCCTCGATAGGCGGATTCGTGTTCGGTGCGACCCAGCTCATCTTCCTGTACAACGTGATCCGAACCGTGTATCGCGGCAAACAAGCGACGGCCCGCGTCTGGGAAGGCGCCCATGGGCTGGAGTGGACCGTGCCGTCGCCGGCGCCATATCACACCTTCGAAGACGCGCCGGATGTGCCCTGAGAAGGTGACGCTACCGGATCGTCGCAAGCGTCGCCGCGTCGTGATAACGGCTATCGTTCTCGCGGTGCTGGCGCTGGCCTTTTACGTAGGCGCTTTCCTGATTCAGCGCTATTTCCATTCGCCGGCACACTGAACATCTGGAGACCAAGGGGAAGTCAAGACAATGAGCACCAGCACGAACGCACCGCGTTATTTCCTGCCGCATAATTCACCCTGGTCGTTTTCCGCGACCGTCGGGCTGTTCTCGATATTGTTCGGGTTTGCCAACTTCCTGAGTGGCGACAAGACGCTGGGACTCTCCATCCTGTTCTTCGGCGTTGTCGTGTTGCTGGTGAGCATGTTCGGCTGGTGGGCTGCAGTGATTCACGAAAGTGAAACCGGGGCTTACCGGGCCCTCGAGGACAGCAGTTTCCGCTGGGGGATGGTGTTCTTCATCACTTCCGAGGTGTTTTTCTTCGGAGCCTTTTTCGGTGCACTGTTCTTCGCGCGCGTGTTCGTGCTGCCCTGGTTGGCGGGTGCCAGCAACAACCTGTTCACAGGCGTGCTGCTGTGGCCGCATTTCCTGAGCCATTGGCCGTCAAATGGCCCCGGCGTCCTGAACGGGCATTTCGAAGGCATGAGTGCCGGCGGCATAGCGGCCATGAATACGGCGCTGCTGCTGACCAGTGCGGTAACGGTCACCATTGCCCACTGGGGCTTGAAGAACAACCACCGGGGACTCGTCAAGGTATTCCTGGCGTTGACGTTCCTGCTCGGGTTTGCCTTCGTTGCCTCCCAGGCGCACGAGTATATCCACGCGTACACGGCCCAGAATCTGAAGTTGGCCTCCGGCATTTACGGCACGACGTTTTTCGTGCTGACCGGGTTCCACGGAACGCATGTCACCATTGGCGCCATCGGCCTGCTCGTAATCTGGATCCGCGTGATGCGCGGGCACTTCAATGAGCACCATCACTTCGGATTCGAGGCGATCGCCTGGTACTGGCATTTCGTCGACGTCGTCTGGTTGGGCCTGTACCTGTTCGTATACTGGCTATAAGCAGGCCGCCTGAAAAAACTATCGTGCCCGGCACCTTGAATGCGGGTCGTACGGCGGGCGGGATGGCCTTGCCGTTGCCCGTCAGGCCGCGGGTTTCAGCAGACCCACCGCCCAGAGGACGATGATGAGCACGAAGAGCAGCACGGAAAGCCCGATGCGCCAGGAAAGCGCCTTAACGGTCCGCTTGCTCTCGCCCTTGTCGCGCGCCAGGAAAAACAGGGCCTGAAACAGCGTGGCGACCACGATCAGGAAGAGCACGATCAGGACAATGTGGACGATCAAGGCGTTTCCATCGGGCGGGGCATGATGCTTATGTTCTCACATCGATGAACGCGCGTGCGAAGGCCGTCTTCTGGCTGCTGACTTTGCTGATGCTGGTGGTGGCGGCCCTGTTCGCGCGCCTCGCCCTGTGGCAGTATCACCGCGCCCGGGAGCGTTCAGTCCTGCTGCAGGCCTATGCGGTTGCGCGCAAGGGTCAACCCCGGCCACTGCCGGTTGCGGGGGTGGCGAAATTGCCGCCTTATGCCCATGTTTTTGCCCGGGGGCAGTATGATGGGAGTCGCCAGATCGTCTTCATCGAGCGGCCCCAGCCCGACGGCCCCGCAATCGGCGCCGATGTGGTAACGCCTCTGCGGATGCAGGGCGGGCGCATTCTGCTCGTTAACCGCGGCTGGGTTCCGGCCGACCCGCGAGGGCATACCCATGCGGCATTGGCACCGCCGGAAGGGACGGTACAAGTCAGCGGGTATCTTGCCGAGCTGTCGCGGGCCGGAGTGCAACTCGAGGGGCGGGAAAGCGCGAAAGGGCAGTGGCCTAAGTACCTGTTGTATCCGCGATGGAAGGATCTGGAGGCTCTGTACGGCCCGGGGGTGCAGCACCGGATCCTGTGGCTGGCTCCGGGCGAACCGGGTGGCTATGACCGGGCCTGGCGTTTCCGTCCGGCCCATGGGCCGGATGAAAATTATGGCTACATGGCGCAGTGGATTGGCCTGGCAGTAACCGTATTTATAGTTTGGCTGGTATTGACGCTGCGGACCCTGCGGCGTTCTCATGGAGAAAGCAGACGATGACAAAAACCGCAAAGCGGGTCTGGTTGACGCCCACCCTCATCTTCGTGGTGATCCTTATTCCGCTGATTTTCGCGGTCCTGGTGTATTTCCGACCGGCCTGGTTTGCCCTGGGGCACACCAATCACGGTCAATTGGTCCGTCCGCCGGTTAAAATAACCGTCAAGGGGCTTGTGCAGGCACCGGGCACGTCCGCGCCGGCTGCCTTGAAGCGGAAGGTCCTGCCGGCCGGCTATTTCACGGGCCATTGGACGCTGGTCTACATTGGTGCCGGCGGCTGTCACGCCGATTGCAAGGGAGCCATGTATGCGATGCGTCAGGCGCGGCTTGCAACGGGCGAGCATATGCGCAAGGTGCAGCGGCTTTACGTGGTTCCAACCAAGGATGCGCCGGGCGCCGAATTTGCCTCCAACTGGCCCGGGGTGACGATCGCCCTGGGGACGGGGGCGGCGGGCATGGATTTTATGCGCCAGTTCACGTCGGTGCGTCCGGCAGGTAGCATCTACATCGTGGATCCCAACGGGTTGTTGATGATGACATTCTCCAAACACGCGAACCCCGAAGGCCTGGTCAAGGACCTGCGGCATTTGCTGGAAGTGAATTCATGAATTCACCGCTTGTGGAAGCCGTTTCCGGGCCTGTAGGGCCATGGCAACGGGTGCGCAGTTACCTGGCCTTGTGCAAGCTGCGCATCGTCGAGCTCATCGTCTTTACCGCCGTAGTCGGCATGCTGCTTGCGGTGCCCGGATGGCCACCGTTCGGACGCGTCCTGCTGGCGACCCTCGGTATTGCCCTGGCCGCGGCGTCGGCGGCCACGATCAATCATGTCATCGACCGCCATATCGACAACCGCATGCGGCGCACCTGTTACCCCCCCCTCCCGCGGGGCGCGGTGACCGAGCATCAGGCGCTGGTCTTCGCCGCCGTCCTGGGCGTGGCCTCCATGGCCGGACTCACGCTCGCCGCGGCACCGGTGAAGCCGGTGCTGGCCTTCGGCGGCCTGATCGGTTATGCCGTCGTGTACACGGCGTTTCTCAAGCACATCACGCCGCAGAATATCGTGCTTGGCGGAGCGGCCGGCGCCATTCCGCCGGTGATCGGCTGGACGGCCATGACCGGCCGGATCGATCCCATGGCGTTGGCACTGTTCCTTATCATCTTCATCTGGACGCCGCCGCATTTCTGGGCGCTGGCCATCCATCGCCGCGACGACTATGCAAAGGCAGGCGTGCCCATGTTGCCGGTCACGCACGGCATTCGCCTGACGCGTCTGCATATCCTGCTCTATACGATACTGCTGGTCGCCATCAGCGTCATGCCGTGGGCATTGGGCGCCAGCGGCTGGATTTATCTCGCCGCCGCGTTGCTGCTTGGAGCCGGGTTCCTGTATCACGCGTTCCGGCTCTGGCGCGGGCGCAACGAACGCGCGCCAATGGCTACTTTCCGCTACTCGATACTCTATCTCTCCCTGCTGTTTGCGGCCCTGCTCCTCGATCATTATCTGCTTTGGGTCTGACCCGTCGTGACCAGCCATGCTCAATTGCCTGTTCATCGACTTTGATGCCTATTTCGCTTCGATAGAACAGGAGCTGCGCCCCGAGTTGCGCGGCAAGCCCGTGGCCGTGGTGCCTGTCATGGCGGACACCACCTGCTGCATTGCGGCCAGTTACGAAGCCAAGCGCCAGGGGGTGAGTACCGGCACGGCGGTGGGCGAGGCGAAAAAGCTGTGCCCCGGTATCGTGCTCGTCGAGGCCCGCCACGAACTCTACATCCGCTATCACCATCGCCTGCGTGAAGCGGTGGAAACCTGCATCCCCGTCGATGCGGTGGCCTCGATCGACGAATTGGCCTGTACCTTGAGCGGTTCCTGGCGGGAGCCCGAACGGGCGCGCGCCGTCGCTGAAAGCATCCGTGCCGCGGTAGCCGGGGTCGGTGACGCCATCGGCTGCTCCATCGGTATCGCGCCCAACCGTTTTCTTGCCAAGATGGCCTCCAAGATGGATAAGCCGCGAGGCTTGCGCATCCTCGCGGACGAGGATATCCCCGGCGCCCTGTACGGATTGCAGCTCAGGGACCTCACGGGCATCGGCCGGCGCATGCTCAAGCGCTTGCAGGCAGCCGGCATCACCACCGTGGAGCAACTCTACGCTGCTCCCAGGCGCGAGATCATTCGCATCTGGGGGGGGATCGGTGGCGAGCGCATGTACCGTGAGCTGCGCGGCGAAGAGATGGCCATGGGGACCGGCCCGCGGGCAAGCATCGGGCATTCGCACGTACTGGCACCCGAGTTGCGCAATCCGGCGGCGGCGCTTGCCGTGGCCCACCGGCTGCTGCAGAAAAGCGCCTGGCGCTTGCGAAGCCTGGGCTATGCGGCGGGCAGTCTGCGGTTGAACCTGCGCTATCTCGACGGTGAGCGCTGGACGCAGATCGAGCGCTTCGCCCCGAGTGCCGACACCCTGTTGCTCGAGCATGTGCTGAGCGCGCTCTGGAAGCAACGGCCCGGGCGGCAAGCACCCATACTCGGCGTGGGACTGAGCCTGTCACGGTTGAGCGAGTGGAGCCAGGGGTCCCTGTTCGAGGAGACCGGCAAGCGGACCCGCCTCAACCAGGCAGTGGACGCCGTGAACAATCGCTTCGGTGCCCGTGCCGTGTATTTCGGCGGCGCGCATCAGGCGCTCGATGCCGCGCCCATGCGCATTGCCTTCACCCATGTGCCCGATCCCGATCTCGAGCGCTGAAAGATTCCTACAGCCAGCCTTTCTGGCGGGCCATGCGGGCGGCCTCGACGCGGTTGGAGGCGCCGAGCTTGCCGATGGCCTCGGAGAGATAGTTGCGCACCGTGCCCTCTGACAGGCACAGCTCGCGGGCGATGTCACCGCTGGTGCGCCCTTCGCCGGCCAAGCGCAATACCTGGCGTTCACGGTCGTTGAGCGGGTCTTCACTATCCCAAGCGGCTGCCGCGAGTTCGGGGGCGATGACCTTGCCGCCCTGATGTACCGTGCGGATGGCGTCGGCCAGTTGCTGCGCCGGTGCGTCCTTGAGCAGGTAGCCCCTGACGCCTGCGTCCAGCGCGCGACGCAAGTAGCCTGGGCGGGCAAAAGTTGTGACGATGATGACGCGCCGGCCCGGGGATCGTTCCCGTAGTTCAGCCGCCAACTCGAGCCCGCTCAAGTTTGGCATCTCTATGTCGGTGACTACGACGTCCGGCCCGGTCTCCAGGGCCATTCGCAGCGCTTCATGTCCGTCCGGCGCGCGGCCGACCACCGTGATGTCGGTTTCCATTTCCAGCATCGCGGCCAGTGCGCCGAGGATCATGCCCTGGTCCTCGGCCACCAGTACCCTGATCATGCCGATTCTCCTTCGAGCATACCGGGCTTGAGGGGCATCTGTATGGACAGGCGGGTGCCCTCGTGGTTGGAGGTGATGTCGAGCCGTCCCGCCACCTTTTGCAGGCGTTCGCGCATGCCCCTGAGGCCATTGCCTTCTCGCAGGTTGCCGCCGTGTCCGTCGTCGCTGACCACCATGTGGAGCTGCTGGCCGTGGCTGTCCAGTTCGATGTGGCAGTGCCGGGCATCGGCATGCCGTATGACGTTGGTGACCGCTTCCCGCAGCACCATCGCAAGGAGCGAATCCTGTATCGCGGGCAACTCCAGGGCATTCACCTTTTCTTCGACTCCGACATGGGCGGAACTCAGTGCGGCGCGTGCGTTGGCGAGTTCCGTTTTCAGTCCGCCCGCGCGATAGCCGCCCACCGCTTCGCGTACCTGCTGCAACGCATCCCGGGAAATCCTTTCGACTTCGCGGATTTCCCGGGCGGCCCCGGACAGGTTGCGTTCCGCCAACCGGGCCGCCAGCTCGGCCTCCCAGCCCGCGGGCCAGCGCCGTCCGCCCTCGCTCAACGGCGCGAACCGCCGTCCGACCGCGACCACGACGGCGTCCCGCCCGCTGACGCGGGCAAATGCCAGCACATGGTCCCGATCGCGGCCGCGCACCTCGACCGCGCACTCGCGCGCGAGCTCGAGCACCTCGTGGTGGAGGAGGAAGAACCCGGCCAGCCCGAGCTCGTCGATGAGCCGGAGCAGCTCGGGGGCGCCCAGCGGGCCGCGCGCCACGGTCTTCTCCGGCTTGCCGCCCCCGGCCACGGTCTCCAGTTGCTCGACACGCAGCAGCACGCACCAGCCCCCGCTCGGCACGTCGTAGGGCAGGGCCAGCATGCCGGCCCACTTGCCCAGCCGCCCCCGGAGCGCCGCCGGCCGGTCGACGATCAGCGATCGGCCGGTCATCTCGGCCGGCTGCGGCAAGCCCAACATTTCGAGTAGCGTCGGCGCCACGTCGGCGAGACGGCCGTCGCGAAGCGTGCGCGTGCTAGCGTCCGCGGCCTTGGCGTCGACCACGATCACCGGCACCGGATTGAGGGTATGGGCGGTGTGCGGTTGATGGGTTTCGGGATCGGTCATCATTTCGGCATTGCCGTGATCGGCGGTGGTCCGCATCGCGCCGCCGACCTTTTCCAGCCCCCCGCCGAGGCGGCCGCTGCCGCAGTCGCCGCGGGTCGACCCGGTCGCCTGCGACGCCTTCGGCTACTGCGCCGAGCTGCTCCCCGAGCTGGTGTGGCTGGACGAGTGGGGCTACCCGATGATGGACGACGCACCGGTGCCGGCGCACCTGGTGGACGAGGCGCGCGCCGCCGTTCGGGCCTGTCCGCGCAAGGCGCTCCGGCTTCAGCGCGTGGAGGCGGGCGGCCCTTCCCCGCCCGCCGCCGGGCCGCGCGCCGGCGGCCCTCGGCCCGCCGCC
>OFHI01000200.1_pt1 | contig 10924 bp, 10 predicted proteins | sample 1522021 | NCBI WGS metagenome assembly OFHI01 (sample SAMEA2464839, study PRJEB22497) | soil metagenome | biome: Grassland; feature: Farmland; material: Clay | place: Australia | collected 2013-02-01 | depth 1.4 m | reverse complement strand
CCTCAAGGACGGTTCAAGGCTGTTCGTCCGGGGAGCATATGGGATTCCGTTCACAGAAAATGCAGGAAAGATCATGCTTGTTGGCGGCGGCTCGGGAATGGCCTCACTCAGGCCCCTGATAAGTGATTCGGCTTATGGCATCGTCTCGGCTAGAACAGCAGAGGAACTTCTCTTCACAGATGGATTCAGAAAAGATCACCTCTACACCGTAACTGATGATGGAAGCGCCGGGATAAAAGGCACGCCGGTAAATGCACTTCGCGATATTGATGTGGAATCATTCGACATGATCTACGTATGCGGCCCTGAAATGATGCTGAAAGCGGTGTTTGATTACCTGAGCAACAGGAAGGTGAAAGTTGAATTCTCCCTGGAAAGAATGATGAAATGTGGAATAGGCGTGTGCGATTCATGTTCTATCGACGGATACCAGGTGTGCAAGGACGGCCCCGTATTCAGCCTTGATCAGCTGGCAGGAATGAAGGAATTCGGTGAATCAAAGCTTGACGAATCCGGAATAAGGATCAGCCTGTAACCGCTTTCTACATAACTGCATACACAGTTTTATGCTGAAAAACATTAATTAGAACAAGTTTAATCATCCTGTAGATGGAAAAAGTCCTTACTCTCTCTACAACAATAAAGCAGTTGGAGAATTCACTGCTTTCAAGCGCCGGAAGGAATTCCGGGGAATGTTATATTCTCGTTGGAAGAGAAGGTAATGGAAAGACTGAAATTCTTTCAACTCTTGAACACAGGCTTCAGGAGAAAGGTTTTAGAGTTTTCCGGTCAAAAACATACTCGCCCACCGAAGTTCTCAAGTACCAGCCATTCAACGAAATTCTGAACCAGATTCAGTCCAAGTTCATCAACAGGGACTCTGATCAGATAATCAACGAGATGCATGACTATCTCTCACGCAACAATGACGGAAAAACAATTTTAATGGTTGAAAGGCTTGAAAAGATGAGCGAGGCAACAAGAAGCTTTTTCATGTTCATATCAAAGCTTTCACAGAGATTCAATTTCACCGTCATAGGTACTTACAGTGTTGACAACTGGAACAAGGAGACAAGTGCGGAGAAATTCCTGGACATAGTGTCCTCTGAAGAGCATTTCATAATTATAAGCGTGCAGAAACCAACACTCGAAGACCTGAAATATGTTCTCAGAACTAGGGGATACAGGCTCCCTGAGAGCTTCATATTTGATCTTAGCAGGCTTGTCAATGGTGACATTAATACATTATCGTACGTACTCAGGTACTACAAGGATCAGGGCATCATAAATTCAAACAAGGAGATAGACGAGGTAACGTACAGGTTCTTCCCCATACCGCCAACTGTTGAAATCTATTATGAGAAACTGCTGTCAGGCATTGGTGAAACAGCTCTTCAGATTCTTGACCTTCTTGCGATGCTGGGAGAAGGCATGAAGGCGGAAATGATATCCGAACTTCTCAACATAAAGAAGGAAGAGGCCCTGGATGCACTGACCTGCCTTGAGAATTCTGGTCTTGTATCAGAAGACAGCTACGTTTTCAAAATAAGAAACACCAAGCTGCTGGATCATGTTCTCAGGAAGATGACTTCGAGCAGGAAAATGGCAATTTCAGATTCCGTGATTAACAACAGGGTATTCAGTGAGCTGCCAGTGCAGGCAAGGCTGAATCTCCTCAAGAGGAACGGAGCATATGGCCATATTGAAGAAATTCTCGAGGCGGAATGGAGATCAATTCCGGAGAAATTCACATCACAGTCGGAACTTACGGAATTCCTTGAAAGCATCAAGCCTCACCTCAACAACGAAAGAACAGAAAAGATAGCCAGTCTCCTGATATGCAATTCATTCTATTATTCAGGAAAACCTGATGAGGCAAGAAAATGCTACGAAAGTGACGATTTCTCCTCCATAGATCCATTAAGGCCGGAACTTAACAGGGCAAGCATCTATTCTTCAATGTCCAATTACGAGGAAGCCGAAAAGATAATCTCAACATTGCTCTCATGCAGTACGCTGAGAGAGGATCAGAAAGCAATTGTGCTTGCATACAGGAGCCAGAATCTCGTAATGCAGCGGAAATACGACGAAGCGCTGAAGGTTGTAACTGAAACAATCGAGATATCTGAGAAATCCGGCCAGAAAGACGCTCTTTCTATTGCGTATAATGTAATGGGCAACATCAAGACCGAGACATCCCAGTTTGAGGAATCCATGAAATATTACGGGAAATCCTACGAAATCAACCTTGAAATGGGCCTGAGGCACAGGATGGCTTCCAACCTCAATAATATTGCAATCATAAACAGTTATCTTGGGGATTTTGCCAAGTCCATTGATATTCTTAATGAGCTAATCGAAAATTCATACATCACTGGTGATCTGAAATCAAGGGCGTACGCAACATATAACCTTTCAGAAATTTATAATATAATTGGAAAGAGGGATGAATCGTATTATTATATGCCGACAGTCACGAAACTCGTGGAACTGTCCAGAAATATCAACCTTAGGTATCAGGCCAACAGGTTCATTTCATTGTTCTATTTCCAGAGCCTGGACTTCGAAAAGGCCCTTGATGCAATAGATGAAGCCATAGAAGCAGCAAAAGCAGGCGGACACAGGAACTGGCTTGATATTGCTCTAGCGTTCAAGGGTGTAATGCTCTCCATAAATGGAGAGGAAATAGGGGAGGATTACAGAAAGCTGATTCTCAAAGAATATGATCCTTACGATGAGTTTTCTCCACTATACTATGTAATAGCAGGAAACACACTGATTCTCGGGAATAACATGGACGGATTCAGGAAGGCAATGGATCTTGCTGAGAAGAGTGCTGAAACTTCAGGAGACTATTACGGAAAGCTGAACGTGATAATGCACAAATCCATATCTCTTCTTATTACTAGGAATTTTGACGAGGTGCGGGAATACCTGAAAAATGTCCCGAAGCCCGATACTCCCATTGCCAAGTACAACCTGATTGTAAACTTTGTCAATGATGTACTGGACGAGCTTGAAGGAAAGGGAAAAGCAGAAATTGATCTCAACCGCTTCATGAGGGATGACAAGGGGACATTTTTTGAATATGAGAATTTCGTGATACTTTCGCTGATTACGCTCACTGAACTGCTTGTACTGAAAAAGGACAGCAACTTTAACCTGCTCAAGTCAATGTTTCCGGAAAAGCATAAAGCTATTATTGAGAATTATGTTTCAAGACTGAGAAACAATGGCTTCTAGTGGATCAATAGAATCGACCTGCATTTTTCATGACTCAGGCATGTGCAACATGCATCAGGGATTCCAGACAAGGTGCTCTCTTTGCTTCAATTTTTCAAGCGTTCACAATCCGGGAGAGAAGGGCAAGACGAAGCCGCTTTACAATATTTTTGACTACCTGAAAGCAAAGGGAGGATCGAGCGCTCTCTTCCCGTCAGATGACAGTGTACAGACCACTCTGTAGATGTGTTTTTGCACTCAAAAAATAAAATAGCATCCGGTGCATTACTTATTGGGCTCGTGAGGTAGTTAGGATATCCTGTTGGCCTTCGGAGCCGAACACCCGGGTTCAAATCCCGGCGAGCCCGTGTTAAAATCTGAATTCAGCCGGATATTTCCTCTGTGCCGAATTTCCTGACAAGATATTCTTTTGACGGTATGAAGGTTGAAGCTATGAAGGCAACAATGGCAGTAAATACTATTATAGTCCACATTATAATAAAATTGTAGGAGAAAAGAGCAGTCAAAGGCGCTGATAAAACAATTGCAGGAATTGCAACAAGAGTTCTCTGTATCGCACCAAACATTCCCCTGTTTTCCTTTCCGACCACCTTCAATTCATAGGAAAGGGCGCCGGCTACCACTAACGGGCCAGGCACTCCGAGAAACACCGAAAGAAGGTAAACCATTTCATTCCTGTTGATGAGCGCAAACAGCATGATTGCATAAGTGACAAGATCTATCAGTGTCATCAGGACAATGTACCCTTTCCCGATTCCTTTGTGCCTGTCCACAAACTTCTCGGAATATTTTCCGAACAGCACGGCTATCGCATATGAGGCACCAAGAAAGAGCAGCGAATACCTTTCTGAAATGCCTATCGCTTCTCCCAGTGCAATGTAAAAATATGAATAGGCAAGAGTGCCTATGGACATGAAAATTTTAGTCAGGTATATTGGGCTGAGGAATCTTTTCTTGTAAGCAAGTCCCCTTACGCTTTCCATGAACGACGGCCTCTTAACCTTGCTTTCTTCTGTAACCAGTTCATTTCTGTGTTCCCTGAACAGGAATGTGAAACTTGCCACAACAAACAGAAACAGCGCCAGGCCTGAGTAAAAATATATGTCCTGTATTCTCACAAAGCTGAGCCCGAATAGAATGATGAAGAAAGAAGCAGTCCCTCCCGCAGTTTCCATCATTATGATTCTTGAATAATTCTTGCCTATAAGTGCGGATTTTACTGCCTTTCCCACAAATGATGAAAGGGATGCTTTATACATATTCTGGGCGATAATTATCAGCGAAATGAGTGCAGCAATGGCTGCGTAAAAGATGTATTGCTTACCCATCACATCAAGAGAGATAAGAATCAGGATTATTGCGTAAAGAACACTGCCTGAAATCATAAGGAAATATGATTTTCCGCGGTCGATCAGCCGCCCCTGTGGAATAACCACGAAAAATATCAGTGCCTGCCCCACGGATAGGCCGAGACCTCCATATAGAATAGGGATCCCTACAGATTTCAGAAGGGGGATGATAGTGAAATTGAAAAGGATCATAGTAAAAGCGAAAATAAAATTAACAACAGAAAGGCTTGTTACGAAAGGGTTTATTCCAGTATCCGCGTTCTTGTCTTTGTCAAACAATGTTACACATATCTCCAAAGATGTATATATATTTTAAACTATAATAGTTTGAACATCTAAAATAAAAAACAGAATTATATTAATTCAAATAAGTTCAGGAGATTAATAATCATTTCCTTTCGTATTTTCCCATATACTGGCCTTTGTCGATCACATGCCTGTCGATTTCCCGGTCAAGCCCCTGCCTGTCGAGCCCTCCCTTAAGGGTAGGGGGAATGTCCAGTGCGTATACAGTAAAAAAGTATCTGTGAGGGCCATGTCCTCTTGGCGGGCAGGGGCCGCCATAGCCTGTTCTTCCAAAGTCATTTTTTCCATGGCTCCAGCTATCATCACGGCCGGCATCCCTCTTTATGCCTGTTGTCGCAGGATCTACATTATACAAAAGCCAGTGGTTGAAATTTCCGGAAGGGGCATCAGGGTCATCAACAATTAAAGCTAGAGATTTCGCAGTTTCAGGAATTCCACTGATTACTATCTCAGGAGAATCGTCCGAACCTTCACAGGAAAATTCCCTTGGTATTATGCCTCCGTGTTCAAAACCATGCACTTTGACCTCTATCGCCATGTCTGTTAATACTCTATAAAGAAATATAAAGAATTCTCTCAGCTTGTGCTTCCTGCTGAGTAGACCATTTTCATTCTGGAATTGTAGAGGCCGTTCATAAGGACATAGGCGAGAGAAACCACGACTGTTCCCATGGCGATGTATATCCAGAAATCTGAGGTCACGGTACGATAGAGGAAAAGGAGGGACAACCCAAGAAAAGTTCCCAGGAAACGCCCAAAACTCGTGTAAAGGTTGTATATGCCGATATATGTTCCCTTAAGGTTAGGCGAAGCTATGCTTGTGACTATGGTCTGGGTGGTAGGGGCAATGAAATCCTCACCTACAGTCATGACTGCCATTACAAGCAGGAAGAACATTAACTGGTTTGAAATCGCCAGAACCGCGAAGGCCAAGGCATAGAACAGTGCTCCGACTGCCCTCCATATCACCGCTGTGCTGTGGCTTGTCATGAGCCTGAGGATTGGTATCTGCAGCGTAACGACTATGAGCCCGTTGAGTGCGTAAATATACCCGATATCTATAATTGGCATATGCTGGAGATCAAAGACGTAAAGGGTCATTGACGGTCCGTTCTGCCTCAGGAAGAAGCCAAGAAATATTCCCACGAGGATAAATACAGCGAAGAACCTGTCATGGTATGCGACTCTACGTTCCTGCCTTGATTCGCTTCTGGAAGCTGGAACCGGATGATAGGTTTCACTCACATTGAAATAAAGTATGATTATTTCAATAATAGTAGCTATTCCGGCCAGGAGGAAGATGTACTGGAACCCGAATGTTGAAAGCAACCCGCCTATGAGAGGACCCACGGCAGCACCAAGATTTGCCATCACCCTCAGCATGGTGAAGCCTGACAGCCTCTTTCTGATGGTTGTGAGATCGGCAACAGCTGCCTGTATGGCCGGATACTGTATTGCATTTGAAATTATAGTCCCGTACCAGGCAAGCAGCAAAAGTATAAGCGGGCCGGGATGTGCCACAAGAAAATACATTACTATGTAGAAAAGGACGGTGGGGATTGGTATGACAATAAGAAAGAACCTTCTGCCGACCCGGTCAGTCCAGATTCCTGAAAAGTACTGTACAAACGCCATCAGGAGAGTTGCTATCCCGAGAAACAGGCCTGTGAACAGGAAAGATACATTATAGATCACAACGAAAACAATGGGCAGGAATATAAAGGAAGAAACGCGCCCCATTGCCCTGATAAATCTCGTAAAACTCAAAAACCATATCCGGCGATCAAGATCTTTCAAAGCATAATCATTGGCCATAAGATTTTACCGGCTTAGAAGTAATGCCAAGGAAATATATAACGCTTGATAAAATATTGATTTGTTCATTCCACAGAAGATCATTAGCTCCAGCTTTCTTTTTGAGTTCATATGCTCCAGCGGGAATTCGGATTGAAATTGCCAGCCTGTTCCAGGGACTGATCGTGTCCACAATCATGACAGGATCCACGAATTCTTTTTCTGAAAAATGTCCGAGCATTTTCTGCCTTTCTTAATATATGGTTCCACAAAGTGTTTTGCAGGCTGGTCAGCTAATCGTGAAGAGTTCGCATAACGGTCCTGCAAAGATTAATATATACACTTGCAGTATATTTGTCTAACAAAGGTCAGACATCAGGACAGAAACCATTGTATATGTATGATCTTTCCAAAATAAGGTAAAAGGGAATGAAGGAAGTATTGAGAAAAGAGGACAAGGCAGTTTCGCCCATAATTGGAACTGTGTTACTAGTTGCAATCACGGTTACCCTTGTCGCCTCTCTGTACACAATCCTTGGTGGCTATTTCCAGAATGGCCCCGTAATAACTCCGTCAGCTTCTGTCAAGGTTTTGAATTCCACGACGTCCAGTAATGGTTTCATCAACGGAACGTACAGCCTTTTTATCACCTCGGTAAGCAACAACATATCTGCCGGTGATGTAATGATATCCGTTACGACAAACGCATCTCATGTGTATGAAGTTCAGTTGTCGTCTGTAGTCGATTCATATCCCGGAGCACTTATCATTTCCAGCTCAATTGGAGGGAATCTGTCAGTTTCAGTATCGAATAGTGCAAATTACCTGAGTCCTCAGACAAGCATAACATTCAATGAAAAATCATTCAACGGATATGTTGTAAGGATAGCACTCATTGATTCAGCAACTGACGGAACTATAAATTCGGTACTGGTATGAACAGGGTTCCCGAATGAAAAAATTAATTATAGCCGGTATACTCTAAAAGTCGTGCCGATAAAGAGGGAGAATTTTTACAGAAGCAGGACTGACAAATACATGGAAATGCGTGACTTTGTTTACGATTTTCTTCTCAGGAACAAGGAGAATGCATATACTGCAACTGAGCTTCTTGAGGAACTTGGCATGTCGGAAAGGGAACTTCTACAGTCCATGCTTGCTGAATTGCGGAAGGAGAGAAAGATCGACGGGAAGCTAATCTCTGATGGCAAGGATCAGACTTTCTTTTATACCGTGAGGGAGTCTGAAGATGATCAAGGGGATACGGACTTGGAATCTCCTCAATAATCCTAAACATTATAATATCCTATAAACAAATACCCCCTGTGGGGATAAAACGTTCAAGGGCAAGTCTAATTTTCCAGTAGTTTATCAAATGCTGATATTTCTGACGCTCGGGAATTTCATGAACTCTTCTTATTCCCCGCTCAACACGTTTATACAAAGAGACTTTTTCCTTGACTCGATACAGGTTGGCTTCATCACTAGTGCCATATTCCTGGGCTCTATCACCGTTTCATTTATTTCCGGATTCTTTGTGGACAGGCTAGGGCCATACAGCGCACTGAAAGTTGCTTATGGAGTTATGGCTCTCGGGGCGCTTATCATAACGTTTTCCACATCATACCTCATGCTAATAGCCGGTTATTTTGCAATTGGTTTCGGATACGGTGTGGTCACTCCATCCACCAACAGTGCAATAATGAAGGAATACCAGCCCAACCACACCTCAAAAATGGGCATAAAGCAGGCGGGAGTGCCTCTGGGCGCGGCGGTTTCGGTGCTCATACTTTCACCCATAGCCTTTGAAAACTCCCTATCAGCTGCGTTTTTGACCATTCTGGCCAGTTCCGCCTCGATTTTCCTCATAATTCCGAGGGAACGTGGCTATCATAGGAATAAAGAAGGCTCAGGCAGGTATTTTACAGAATTCCTGGGGGCAGCAAAAAACAAGTCGCTGCTTTTTATAAGTGGAACTATCATATTTATGTCATGGGCTCAGCAGTCCCTCCTGGCATTTTTCGTACTTTTTGAGCAGTCAAAGGGATTCGGTGTGGAACTTGCTGAAACGCTGCTCATCACCCTTCTTATAGGCTCCGTTATAGGGAGATTATTCTGGGGCTTCATGGGGGACAGGATACCAGGGAAGAGCAGGATCACACTACTCTCACTGGTGATTGCACTCTCAGGCATTCTTTTCATTATGCTTAACCTTACTGACCATTCGCTGATTGTAGCCGGCATTCTGGCGTTCCTGATTGGAATGAATGCCATAGGCTGGAACAGCACATATGTTACAATGGTTTCTGAAATTGCCCCAAGAACAAAGGTGGGCCTTTTCAGTGGCATAAGCTTCGTCATCATAGGATTGGGGACCGTTGTGGGAACTCCGGCATCCGGCGCGATAATTCGCTACACCACTTCATATACTATTCTATGGACAGTCCTTGGCATTTCCCTGCTTTTTGTTTCACTGGTTTTCATAATTATCGGAAAAAAGTTCTTCAGGGGAATAGACGGGGCCGGGACGATGAAGGATTCACTATGAATGAAACCCGTTCAGCATCTTTGTTTCGTAATTCCTGACAACGCTGGCTACTGAACGGATTCAGTGAATTTTCCTGAAAGGCATTGCCGGCTCAGTTTGGATTCTGGTTTCCGGATGGGCTAATACTATCGCCACTTCCTTCAAGTATCGGAACCCTCCTCCTTCTGAGCTGCATAAGAAGCATCCTGAAGGACCCGACAGAATCGAAATTCATTGTCACTGGCGACTTATTGTTGCTGAATGATAATATCAGCGAGGAAAAGCCGGGCATTGTATCGTCTATCCTTGCATTCTCAATCTCGTTGTAGTTGAAGAATTCGTTTACGTTTTTGTTCTTGACCCTGAAACCGTAAGCGTTGAAAGATATTCCGTTCCCGATTCCTCTCATAAATGACGGAAGCAGAAATATAACGGCAAGGAGTACGTAAAACGACAGCGGTGGCAACATGCCAAGATATTCAAGCAGCACGAAAGCAATAAGTATGCCTCCCGAAACTATCTGGGGGGTCCACCTGTACCATCCTTTTCTTGATGATACATTAATGGTGTTACTTCCTGTTTGTAATACAGGCTGTTCATTTTCCCGATTGTTCTGTTTTGCACCGGCAGGTTCAGGTACGGATTCCGGATTTTTAAATACCGTCTGGGGTTCTGACAATAGGTTTCCACAGTTGGAACAGATCATAGTAGAAGCCTTATTCTTGTACCCGCAGTTGGAGCACACGATCTTGGCCATGGGAATCGATACAGTTGATCGCATATAAACAATACCGAGGAAAACCCCTTGAGGAAAGACTCATAAAATATAATTCAGACTATATTTCATTCCGCATTTGCAGACTTATCTGCAGTAGGAACAAAAGAAGTACATCTGCGGGAGCAAATCTATATACAAATTCCGGGTAACACATAAACAAAATAACCGTCAGAGCAGTTGAGGAGTGTTGCAATGGTACCAAAAGAAGCAAGAATGAAGATGATAATTATTCTGGCAGTACTCACACCGGGAATACCAGAGTATCTAACAGGTTCATGGAAACTTTCAGTTCTAGTTACAGATCCGTTCAGGTTCTTACTGTTTCTGGTAATAAATATTGCCCTGTATACCTCTGGAGCACTCCTCGTCAGGGAGTTCACTGTGAAATTCAATAAGGGGTGGGCTTCAATAATCGTGCTGGGAATGGCGTATGGAATCGTGGAAGAAGGAATAGCCCTGCATACTTTCGTTCAGGCATCCGGAAGCCCTGTCGGGTTTCTGTCATCGTATGGAAGGTTTGCAGGAATCGACTGGGTATGGGCTTTCGGCCTGACATTTTTCCACGCAGTATTCAGCATTGGCCTGCCGCTTCTCATACTGGCAGTGTCCTTTCCGGAGCACTCCCGGAAACCTCTCTTGGGGAAAGGCAGCATAGCAATTGTTGGATTTTTTTATGTCACGGCAGTCCTGTTTCTGAACTTCATCATTAACCGTACTTCCACAAGGGCCATTCCATCTGCAGGTGAATATCTCCTCTTCATCGCGGTTTCTCTATTTCTGATTCTCCTGGCGTATATGGTGCCTAAAGATCTTATCAGTGCAAAAGGAACAGGAAGAAAAAGTACTTTGAAGCTGTACTTACTCGGCTTTGTGACGTTTCCTGCGTACAACATATTCGCATTTGTCCCTGTAAACACCGATATTCTG
>OFHI01000199.1_pt1 | contig 11077 bp, 10 predicted proteins | sample 1522021 | NCBI WGS metagenome assembly OFHI01 (sample SAMEA2464839, study PRJEB22497) | soil metagenome | biome: Grassland; feature: Farmland; material: Clay | place: Australia | collected 2013-02-01 | depth 1.4 m | reverse complement strand
TTTCGAGAGTTGGTTTGGGGCCTTTCCCTACAGAGATCAGCGGACAGGAAGCCGAAAAGCTCAGGGAATACGGGCATGAATACGGAACGACAACCGGCAGGCCAAGAAGAGTCGGCTGGCTGGACCTGCCCATGATATCCTATGCAGTGAAGATGAATGACGTTGATTCGATAGCCCTCACGAGGCTTGACACCCTTGGCAAAATGGATACCATAAAGGTCTGCTACAGGTACCTCAGGGGAGGCAAGGAAATAGATTATGTTCCCAGAAGCTTTGACGAGCTGGCTGAAATCGAGGTAAAATACAGGGAGTTCAAGTCATGGGGCGACCTTGATGAGAATATACTCAGCAAATACGAGGAGAAAGGCTTTGAAGCGCTTCCGCCCGAACTCAGGGAATACATAGAGTTCATAGAGAAAAACACCGGAATCCCGGTAAGCATTCTCTCACTGGGAGAAAAAAGGGAAAGCACAATATCCCTGAAAAAATAATTTTTTCAAAGGTTCAGGTTCATTTCCAGAGGGGCGTGATCTGAACCCCTTACATCTTCAAGGATTTTTGAGGAACCAACCTTGTTTTCAATTTCTCCAGATGCCACAAAATAATCTATTCTCCACCCTACATTCTTTGCCCGGGCATTAAACATGTAAGACCACCAGGAATAATGTCCTCCTTCGGTGGTGAATTTTCTGTAAGTGTCCGAATACCCTGCAGAAAGGAATTCTGTCATCCATTCCCTTTCCTCTTTCGTGAATCCGGCATTGTTGACATTGTCCTTGGGCCTTGCTATGTCGATCTCCTCGTGTGCAACATTGAAGTCCCCACACAGAATAACAGGCTTCCTGTTCCTGAGATTCTGCACGTACTTCATGATCTCCCTATCAAAATCAATCTTGAAATCAAGCCTTTCAAGTCCTCTCTGTGAGTTGGGAAAATAAGCGTTAAGGAAGTAAAAGTCCTCGTATTCAGCAGTCTGCACCCGTCCTTCAGAGTCAAATTCGCTTTTCCCTATCCCGTCGACAACGTTCAGTGGCTCGGACTTCGTCATGCTCCTGGTTCCACTGTATCCTTTCTTCTCTGCCGGGTTGGCGTATAATTTATACCCCAGATCCTGGACTTGTTGGGGAATCTGTGACTTGTCAGCCTTGATCTCCTGGAAGGCCAGAACATCTGCACCATTCTCTTTAATGAAATCTGCGAGACCGTTCTTTACTGCTGCCCTGAGGCCATTTACATTCCAGGAAACAAGCTTTAAATCCATCCTGCATCAATGCCGCTGTCCCTAATTATGATTTTCATGCCTCTGAAAAAGTATTTGGTAATAAATTACATGCAGTAAGTGACAGTTATGTTGAGAGAGATTCATGCTCCTAGGGGGAAGGAGCTCAATACCAAAGGATGGCATCAGGAAGCAGCACTAAGGCTTCTGATGAATAATCTCGACCCCATGGTTGCAAAGGATCCGGAGAAGCTTATCGTTTATGGAGGCAAAGGGAAAGCCGCCAGAAACTGGGAGGCCTTTGACAAGATAGTAGAGTCCCTTAAGGGACTTGAAAATGACGAGACCCTCCTGATACAGTCCGGAAAACCGGTAGGAATATTCAGGACAACACCTGCCAGCCCCAGAGTGCTTATTGTCAACGCACAGATAGTTCCAAAATGGGCCACAGACGACATTTTCTGGGACCTAGAAGCCAGAGGGCTCACGATGTTCGGGCAGATGACTGCAGGAAGCTGGATATACATAGGCACCCAGGGAGTGCTCCAGGGAACTTACGAGACACTATCCGCCCTTGCAAGGAAAGAATTCAACACCGACAGCCTGCAGGGCAAATGGTTCCTGTCCTCAGGGCTTGGAGAAATGGGAGGTGCACAGCCACTTGCCATAACGATGAACGGCGGTGTCGGAATAATCATTGAGGTAGATGAGGAAAAGATCAGGAGAAGACTCAGGGACAAGTACCTTGACACCTCCGTGAACACCATTGATGAGGCACTTAAGCTTAAGGACGACGCAATGAAGGAAGGAAAAGCCCTTTCTATCGCTGTTCTCGGAAACGCTGCCACAGTTTACGAAGACCTGGCGAAGAGAGGAATTATTCCTGATGTAGTTTCTGATCAGACAGCTGCCCACGACATAAACGTGGGATACATACCTGAAGGTTACAGCGTTTCAGAAGCAGAGGAGTTCAGGAATAAGGATCCGGAAGCATACAAGAAGGCTGTTTATGAATCAATTGTGAAAGAGACAAAGGCCATACTTGAATTCAAGAAGAAAGGATCGAGAGCTTTCGACTACGGAAACAACCTCCGGGGAAGGGCCGTTGAAGGAGGGCTTGAAAACGCCTTCGACATTCAGGGTTACGTTCCTGCATACATCAGGGACCTTTTCGCCATAGGATCAGGGCCTTTCAGGTGGGTGGCATTGTCCGGAAATGAAGATGACATCTACAAGATTGACGATGCTATAATCAAGAATTTCTCCTATGACGAGCATCTTGTCAAGTGGATAAAGCTGGCCAAGGAGAAAGTTCACTTCCAGGGCCTGCCTGCAAGAATCTGCTATGCCGAGTACGGGCAGAGGGAAGCACTTGGCCTGATGATCAACAGGATGGTAAGGGACGGCACACTCCGGGGACCAATCGCAATCGGCAGGGATCATCACGATACAGGTTCAGTGGCCTCACCGTACAGGGAAACCGAGGGCATGCCGGACGGAAGCGATGCGATAGCTGACTGGCCCATACTCAACGCCCTGCTCAATGCGGTGTCGGGTGCGTCCTGGGTCTCGGTGCATCACGGAGGAGGGACGGGAATCGGAAACGCAATCCATTCCGGTTTTGTGCTCGTTGCGGACGGAACAGAAGATGCTGACGAGAGGATAAAAAGAGTCCTTAATGCAGATCCGGGAAGCGGCGTCCTGAGACACGCGGATGCAGGATATGATTCTTCAAGGAACCTGATAAAGAAGGGGGTAAAATTCAAGGCCCCGTATTTTGAATGAAATTACCAACAAATTTCTAATTTTTTTACAGATCCGGAAAAAAGATGTTATGAGGGCTGAAGCCCACATTTTTTACTCTTCTTCAGTTATCTGCTGATTCCTCTTTACGAGCAGGGTTGGTGATATAAGGAACGCCACCAGGACTGCAGCAACAACTATGGAGATGCCAGTAACGCTGTTGCCAAGGAAGAAGGGCCCGAAGTAAACAGGCACCAGTGCAACTCCTGCATTCGTTGCCACACTGTACATTGATGTTGCAAAACCGGATTTTGCAGGGTTGTCAACATACTTTGTGGTGGAAGTCATTGCCATGGACCAGAATGCATTTCCGAAGAATCCGAACATGAAGAAGGCCACGGAGAGTATCCCGAATGATGAGAAATATGAAAGATAGTATGCCAGTACAGCGACTGAAATGACGGTCAGCGCCGAAGTTATCACCATTCCGGTTCTCAACTTCCCGGTTCTCTCGAAGACAGGCGGCATAATTATTGCTCCAAGCGCGGATCCGAGAAATGAGAGTCCCCCGAACAGGCCTGCATATTTCAGTGCCTGGTCAAGCCCTATGTGATTCTGCAGGAGGGCCTCTGAAGCAATGCCTCCGAACATCACTGCGAAGGACGATATTATCAGCCCTATGTACCAGTTCTTCAGCATTCCCGGCTTGAAAAATCCTTTCAGAGATTTTCCCTTGTAGTAAACAGGGTAATCTTTTGCTCCAACAGGAATTGCAATGGCAGCTATAACTGCAAGAATTGCTGTTGCCACGAACGTGCCCTTCAGGCCTATTGAAGAAAATATCTGAGGCCCCGCGAGGGCCCCAACCGACATGCCGAGAAACAGCGATCCTACACTTATCCCAACAATGCTGTGAGAACGCTCACGGGAGATGGAGTCAGCAATGCTCCCGACAGGAGCCATAGCCAGCGGGTAAGCGATTGCAGCGATTATCTGGAATACCAGGAGTGAGTCGTAATTTGCAGAAAATACCCTACCAGCGAGGCCTGCCACAGAGAGGATTGCTGATATATAAAGGGCCATCCTTACGGTGAACTTTGCGGCTATGAATCCTGAAAGGAGGCCCACTATAACCATGGCATAACCGTAAAGCGAGATCAGGAAGAGGGCTGATGAAAGCCCAATGGAGAAGCTGGCAATGATTCCAGGAGAAAGCGGTGCCAGAACAAACCATCCAAATCCTATCGTGAAAAGCAGAAACCAGTACGGTATCAATTTAGCTTGTGAATTCATGTCATGGTCGGTAACATATGGGATGAATTAAATCTTTTCTATTTTAGCACACAATGGAGGATTTGCAAAGCATTTATGTTTCGCCCATATTCCAATCTTTGTTTTCTTTTTTCGCGGTTGATAACAATACCATTGCAAGTATCATCATTGCCGGGACTATATCGATGAAAAACAGGATGTGTTCATAGATGGCCCTTCTCAACAGGCCAGAGTAATCAACTGCAGAGTTTATGATCAGTGCCACTGCCGATGCTGCAGTAATAAGTCTCCTGTGCAGATAAAATCTGCTGGGCCTGCCTGACTCAGCAAGCATCCTCTCAATTTCCTGCTCCATGAGCCGTCACTTCCGGCATTATAATTATTGAATCGTTGCCTAATCTCAATTGTGATACAATGAGTCTTTTTGATCCCTGCCCCGGAATCCAAGAAAAAATTAATTATTTGAATACCTATAATGACCTATGACTCTGAAGGCCGTGATTATGGCAGGAGGAAAGGGCACAAGGCTGAGGCCCATTACTTATTCAATTCCTAAGCCCCTCGTTCCAATAGCCGGTAAACCATGCATCGGCTACATTCTCGATTCTTATTACAAGGCGGGGGTAAAAGATGCCATAATCACTACAGGCTACAAATTTGAATCCCTTATAACGGGTGTCCTGAAGTTCAAGAATGAAGACCAGAACATCCTTTTTTCTGTTGAAAAAGAGCCTGCCGGAACAGCCGGAGGCGTTAAGCTCATTGAGAATTTCATAGATGACACCTTCATTGTGGGAAGCGGTGATACACTTGCGGATTTTGACATTGGAGAGATGCTTGAGTTCCACAGGAAACAGGGTGCAAAGGTGACAATTGCGCTCACAACGGTGGATAACCCTTCCCAGTTTGGCATAGTGGAGCTTCAGGATGGCCTCATAACAAAATTCCTTGAAAAACCGACTCCCAGCGAGACTTTCTCGAACCTTATCAACGCGGGAATTTACATAATAGAGCCTGAAATCCTCGAACGCATTCCGTCGGGGGTTCCTTATGATTTTGCCAAGGAGCTGTTTCCGAAACTGATTAAGGAGAAAGTGAAAATATACGGTTTCATAGGAAGCGGTGACTGGCTTGATACCGGAAGGCCAAATGACATGATAAAGGCAAACCAGATCATGACAGAAAAATACGGAACCTCCCTGACAAAGAAGAATGTGTCAGGCAAGGTCATAATAAAATCAAACAACTTCATCGACAACAACATAATCATAGAGGGGCCGTCGTTTATAGGAGAGAATGTAACCCTTGGAAAGAATGCGGTCATAAGAAGATCCGCCATATATGACGGTGCTGTGATAGGAGACAATGTTGAGATATCAGACTCAATTCTCATGGACTCTGCAAAGGTCATGAAAGGGTCCAAGATATTCAAGTCCGTAATAATGAAGCACACAACCATAAGCGAGAACTGCGAGATTCACGAGAGCGTCCTGGCTCCAAAACTGAACCTGCAGAGCAACTCAAGAGTCTACAATGTCTCTCTATCTTCCGAGATAATAGAAGAGGAAAATCAGTAGGATTACAACAGCAATAGCACCTGCGATATAGAGGAGTTTCCTGTCATTCCCTATTATGATTGGGATGGGGCCTATCAGAATAACCCCTCCAAATTTCTTTTCACTCTTCCTCCCCTGTCCTGGATGCGGTTGTTCATTCATACTGTAATCCTCTTTTTCCCGCCCGCGGCCTTCTCCCGGGAAAAATGGTGACAGCATCAGGAGAAGTATTCCTGCAAATATCATGATGAATGGAATCGAAGAAATGGGCTTATCGCTGTAAATTACGGGAAAAATTATGAATAGCGCAAGATGCGCATATCCCAGTACAACAAATATAATTGAAATAAAAAATCCGGAAAATATTAAGAAAAGTGATAATTTATATAATTTCATTATTCAGAGAAATCCTGCTTTCTGCAGAATAAGAAGATCCTCTGTTGTAAGCTGCTCACCGTTCTTGAATTTGTCGAAGAGCGTGGTTGCTTTCTTCTGGAGTTCCCCTTCTTTCTCTTTCTTCTTTGTCGTCTTGGTCTTAGCTTTCAGGCTGAATATCACTTTTTCGAGATCCCTGAGATCGTTCTTGGCCTTTATGAATTCCTCATGTTCTTTCTCGGATTCCTGGCTCATTTTTACGAACTGTTCGTGAAAATCATCAGCCTGTTTCCTGACTTCATCGAGCTGCTGCAGTTGGGAGTTAATTTCCTCACTTATTATTGTTATCTTATTGGAGATTTCCTCAATTTCCTTCTTAAGGGCCTCTCCCTGAGACCTTTCGGCCTCAATCTTGTCATTAACTTCCCTTATCTTGTCGTTGCTGTCAAGCTCAACATCCCTTTGTTTCTTGAGTTTTTTAATCTCATTGGTGAGCTTTTTAATCTCTGAGACTACCTTAAGTTCCTCAGTTTTGTTGAGTTGAGTTGTCTGCTGCTTGTTTTCAAGCTTCTGCAACTCACGTTCCTTTATCCGTATTTCTTTCGCGTCGATTCCCCTTATGTTGGTTGAATCTCTTATTTTGCGAAATTCCTTTCTATATTCGGCAAGTTTCTTGTAATGCTCCTCTTTATCGGAACGCATTTTCTGTACAGTCTCGATGAGGGAGTTCTTTTCAGAGATCTTGCTCTTGACATCGTCACGCATTTCACGGACTTTAGCATTCAGAGTGTCTCTTTGTTCGGCATAACCATGACTTTCCTGAGACGCCTCGTTTCTCTTCTTAATATGCTCCTCAACGATCTTTCTTATAACTTCCCTTTTCTGTTCAAACTCTTGGAGAAGATCACTCATATTTACCCATCATCGCAGAACTTTAACCATTATCTTGGTATGAAATATATAACTTTCGCACGGATTTTAGAAACTCTGTCGGATGTTCAGCAAGTTTTTTCCTGAATATGTCAAAATATGAAAACTTGGTAATTGTAGCAGAAAGAGGAAATTTTTCTTTGACCATCGATAAAACGAAAAGTGCGATTCCAGAAGCTGTTTCTCTTTAGGTATCAAGATAACCCAGCATTAGCTATTATCGCATAATTTCCTTAAAGCACACAGCATGACAACAAAAGCTTTTATTAAAAACGTGGATTTAAGAGAACAGGTAAGGGTATGGGCCTCCAGTTAATTGCAGTAGGATTAGTGATATTGATCGGATCACTCACAATTGACGTTCTTTTTGGAGAGCCGAGGCCATACATACATCCGGTGATAATGGTAAAGAGGATTTCTGCAAGGCTTGACTCCAGATTCAGGTCCATGAATGACAAGATAGCTGCTGGAGTCGTGTTCCTCGTTTTCGTGCTCCTTATCACGGGCATACCCATATTCCTGCTTGTATATTTTTCAAAGGCTGTTACCCTGATCTACGTTATTGCCAGCATTATTGTGCTTAAAGGAACCTTTTCCATCACGTCCGTCACAGAGAGAGCCACCCCTGTTATTGAAGCTCTCGAAAAGGGAAGCATTTCTGAGGCCAGAGTATACCTGGCAAGGCTCGTCAGGAGGAGAACAGAGGATCTTGACGTTTCACAGATATCTTCGGCTGCAGTTGAGGCCATTTCCAAGAGCCTCATTTATGGTGTTGTTGCACCTCTTTTCTATTTCTCAATCTTCGGCATACTTGGCGCCTTCGTGACAAGAATGGTGAATGCCATGGACCTCACCATAGGAACCAAGGACAAGCAGAACTATGAATTCGGAAGATTCACGGCAGTCGTTCATACAATTATTAATTACATACCTGCAAGAATATCTTCCTTCCTGATTATTTTCAGTTCTGAGATGCTGAATTACAGGGTTCAGAGCATACCACTGCGCAATGTCAGGTCGATGCCGGAAAGCACAAACACAGGCTGGTCCATGGGGGCGATGGCAACATCCCTTAACATAAGGCTTGAAAAAATCGGTTCATACATCCTCAATGAGGAGGGCTTCGAGCCTACCGTTGGAGACATCAAGAGAGCGCTGAATGTTTACTACATCTCAATCTACACTTTCATAATAGTTTTCCTGATTCCAATAATGGTAATTATACTGTACCTTCTTGGCTTTGCACTCCTGTGAACAGCCAATGCCTCATGAACAATTCTCCGGCCATAGATATCCGGAGGAATGCCGGCCTCAAAACCTGATTTCCTCGAGGGCTTCCCTTACTGCATTCGATATCAGGCCCTCTCCGAACATACGGTAGAGGAAAGGCCTTCTCGGAGCGAAATACTTGACTCTCTTCCTTATTGCAAGCCTCTGGCACATATCTTCCGCAGCTTTGTTATGGTCCCCGATCTCATCTATCAGCTTCTTCTCTTTTGCAATTCTTGCGGAATATATTTCACCGGTAGCAACATCTTCTATTTCCTCATCAGACAGTGATCTTCGGTCTTTTACGTCGTTGCGGAATTTCTGGAACACATCTGTCATTACTCCCATAAGTCTTGACCGGGACTCTTCATCAATGTCACGGAATGGGGACAGCATATCCTTGTATTTCCCTATCTTGTTCACTTCGATCTTTACGCCAATCTTTTCAAGCAGGTTCATCACATTCGGGGTTAGCGTTATAATTCCAATTGATCCGACGATTGATGTTTCCATGGAATATATTCTGTTCGATGCAGTGGCAATCCAATAGCTCCCGGATGCGCCCATCCCTTCGATCACAGAATAAACGGGCTTGCTTTTCCTGATTTCCAGGAGCTTGTTGAATAAAAGTTCGCTTGCATTTGCCTCCCCTCCGGAAGAATTTATTGAAACGATGAGACCTGCAGACCTCCCTGTTTTCCTTATAAAATCAAATACAGGTGTGTATTCTTCTACAGTTCTTCTGCTGATGGTTCCGCTGATAAGAACATGAGCGATATACATGATCAAAACATGATGTCTGCTCATTTATCTTTTATGAGACATAGAGATCAATCTTTCATTCATTCGGCAAATCCGGATGGAGCCGTCAGCGAATTATGAAATATCCAGTGTTTTGTTTATTCTTCTTACCACAGAGAGCGGGTCTTCAGATTCGTAGATTATCCTGCCTGCAATTATCCAGTCTGCCCCGTTCCTGACGGCTTCAGCAGGATCTCCTCCCTGAGCCCCTATTCCTGGAGATATTATTTTCCTTTCACCGATCTTCTGCCTTATTTTTCTTAATATGTCCGGCTTGTTTCCGGGTGCTACCACCCCATAGACGCCAGAATCTGCAGCAATGCGGGAGAAATCATCAATTTTTTCATCTATGAATTCCCTTGATCCGGGATTCGACATGGCCACCACCGCGAAAACTTTCATTTCCCCTGCGGCCCTGACAACGGCGTCAAGCGAGTCACTCCCCGGAAAAATATGAGATATGATGCCCCAGCCCCCGAGGTCCCGTACTTTTTCAGTTATTAGCCTGTTTGTGTTTGGTATGTCAGCTACCTTGAGATCGCAAATGACTTTCGAATACATGGAAAGCTCGGTTATTATTTCAGCGCCGGATCCCAGGATAAGCGGCCAGTTCACCTTTATTGCCCTGACTTCTTTCCCTATTGCTTCTGCAATATCAAGTGCCCTGTCCCTCTCATACACATCCAGCGCGTGGATAAGCCTGCTGTTGTTTTCCATTCAATAATGGAGAAATAAGGTATATAAAAAATAGTTGTTCAGGAGACCAGATCTATTCCCAGATCGTCTCCGTATCCGCTGATGAGCTTGCCAAGCCTCTTTGCGTCCGAGCTGTTTGAGATCATGTAAGGCGATTTTACACCGGTAAGCAGCACCAGGACTTTTATCTTGGTGTCGTAGGTTTCATCCACTGATGCGCCCCAGATGATCCTGGCATTGCTGTCAATCTTCTTCTGTATCTCTGCCATTGCGCTTTCGGCTTCGCTTACTGTCATGTCCGGACCGCCGATGACCCTGATCAGGCAGTTCTTGGCTTCGCTTATGTCTGTTTCAATTAGTGGAGATGTAATGGCAGCGTTAACGGCCGAAAGCACCCTGTCCTGCCCTCCGTTTGACTCTCCGATTCCAACCATTGCAACGCCTCCGTCTTTCATTATAGTCTTCACGTCAGCGTAGTCAAGGTTGATGAGACCGGTTTTGGTGATCATCTCGGTTATCCCTTTCATTGCCTCTGTAAGGGTTTTGTCGGCGTAGATGAATGCTTCTTCAAGAGGCCTTTTGGGAACTTCCTTGAGAAGCTGATCGTTCGGAATTGCAATAACTGTATCTGAATACTGTGAAAGCTTCTCCAGCCCCACAAGAGCATTTTCTGTTCTCACGGGACCTTCTGCAGTGAACGGCAGCGTCACAATTGATATCACGAGAGCGCCGGAATCCTTTGCGGATTTGGCTATTACCGGAGCGGCTCCTGTCCCGGTTCCACCGCCCAGTCCGCAGGTAACGAATGCTATGTCCGTCCTGTTTATGAGTTTCTGGATTGTCCCGAGGTCCTCAACAGCAGCTTCTTCACCAATCTGAGGTATTGCTCCGGTTCCAAGCCCTCTGGTCCTTCTTTTTCCGATAAGCACTTTCTGTTCAGCTTTTATTGAAAGCAGATGGCTTGCGTCCGTATTCACGGCAATAAGATCAGCCCCGGTTACACCCTCGGAATAAAGCCTGTTGACTGTGTTTGATCCTCCTCCGCCACACCCGATTATCTTGATTCTGACTCTTAGCTGATTCGCTATCTTGGCTATTTCCTGATCTTCCGGTGCGGAAGAATATTCGTTCTGGTTGTAGAGTAATTCCTCTTCCCTTGGACTTTCCAGGGCAGACCTAAACAATATATCTACTATGTCGCCCATATGCCTGATAT
>OFHI01000198.1_pt1 | contig 11130 bp, 7 predicted proteins | sample 1522021 | NCBI WGS metagenome assembly OFHI01 (sample SAMEA2464839, study PRJEB22497) | soil metagenome | biome: Grassland; feature: Farmland; material: Clay | place: Australia | collected 2013-02-01 | depth 1.4 m | reverse complement strand
CCATTGATTATCTTCCTCCAAGGGAGTTCAGGAGGAAGTTCCTGAATGATCAGACATTCAGGGAAAGATTTGAGAAGAAAGAAGTCGAGGTGACACTAGATGAAAATTGAAGAGAAGTGTTCCAAATCCTGGTGGAGCAGATCAATCCTGTCTGCTGTGATCCATTAATGTATATGACATTCTGGATCCAGTAGATCGGGGCTCCTAGTGCATCAGCCAGGAAGAAGTTCTGCTGGATTGATGCGTTGTAATAGGTGTTGATTCCCGAGTAGGAACCTGTTGTGTAATTGTAGTAATATGAGGTTACATTCAGGCCTGTCAGATTGAAAACGTTTTCAACACCATCGGCTGCAAAGTTCCTGCCTTCGTAATTTACGTGCAGGAGATACATTGTCAGGTTGTATGCATCAACTGATCCCCATCCTGTTACGAGATCGTAGCCGAATGATGCTGAGTAAATGTGATTCCTTCCCTGTGTCACATCATAGAAAGCCATCATGGGAAGAGTGGAATTGTACTGGCCGGTAGGGCCATAACCAGTATAGTTGGTGTAAGAAAATGGCTGGATCTGCTCATTGGCAATCCTGTAAATTGACGGGTTAAGATAGCCGAGATTGCTCTGGTTGAAGTGATTCATCACCGCATCCATTTCTGCCACAAGTCCCGCTAGAACAGGCGAAGCAACACTTGTTCCTGCAACGACATCAACGCTCGGATTGCCGTAATAGCTGGTTCCGTCCAGTGAAATGTAAAGTATTGTGTTATTTGCAATCGCAGAGACATCAGGAACTGCCCTCCCCTGCCCGTTGATCACGTTGTTTGCCTCGGTGTTGAGCTGCCACGAAGGCTCACTTATAATGCTGCTTATTCCTCCGGTGCTGCCTGCAGGATTACCGCCTGTATAGGAGGATGACTCGTACCAGGCTATCTCATTCTTTATGTGCAGATTGGACAGCAGGGTGAGTGTATCTCCACCAACCGCTGTGACTCCAAAACTGTTGTATCCCATTGTGGAAGGAAATTCAACCATCGAACCGGTATATTTAGTACTCTGTGAATTTGAGCCCGAATCTCCGCTTGCGGCGAGGACAGTGATTCCCCTTGCTGCAGCCTCCTGCATGTAAGAATACCAGGCACTGTTATTCGTGTCCGTGCTTCCCCATGAATTTGTTATTACAGATACGTTGTTGAGAGCCGAGTAAGTCGCATTAGGATTCAATATAAAGGCGAGAGAAGAAGTTAGAGACTGTGTAGTCGAGGCGGGCCCGTAAACGTTGTATATGTTTGCTCCCGGAGCAGTACTTCCAGCCATTTCAATGTCAAGAGTGTTTTCGATGTTTGCCCCTGTTTGATCATACTGCGCAGACGGCCCGGGTTTTGGAGCCCCGTTTATTGGAACGCCATAGACGTGAGGATGTGGCTCGTATGATGGAAGTGTTGCATTGAAATAAGTGTAAATGTCAGTGGGGTTGAAAGGGCCTACATTGTTTCCGCTAGTGTTCTGGCCCGACCAGAGAAGGGTTGCTATTACCTGGTTAGTCGGGTATGTTACGTTGAGAAGTGACTGCTCATCATAAGCAACCTGCAGATCCGAACCGTAGATCAGCTGCGTTCCTGAATTCAGTATGGGCTGCGGGTATCCGGTACCTGATTGCAAAGCAGTGGAAATTGCAGCCGAGGTCTGGCTGTAAAGGTTCAGGGAAAAGTTAACAGGTGAATTGCTGAGACCGGAAACCATGGATATGTGATCTGCGAGTGAATAAGGAAGGGAGGGTACAGAGGTTGCGTAATAAATTTTAGGGGAATATGATGATTCTGCTATGCTTGTGTTGAATGCTGCTCCGATCTGCGAGGCGGGCCCTTTGAGGAGCACCGAAACATGATCACCATATATTTTTGCCGTGACTCCGGAATATGAAGTAAAATAGTTGATCACTTCCTGGTAGGCATTTGCGGAAGGAGCAAATTCTGATTCAAACTCGCTTCTTGAGAGGTATTTGTGGTACTGGGCACTTTCCGGGTTTGAGAGGTTTGAAAGCAGGGAATTCAACTGCTGCCTGTGTGTCAAATTGAAGGTAACAAGAACAGAAATGTTGCCATTGTAGGACTGGCCTGTGCTGCTGGAGACTGAATTTGCCGCCACCGGGACTGCAAGCAATTGTGCGGTGCTGCTTCCATTCAGGCCACTCGAGGATGTGATGTAGCTGGCAACTGGATTCCCATTGCCCGTATTGCCTGTATCATGGTGGGGGAGAGCACCTATTGCAATCCCGAAGGATGACAGAATCATTATCGCAACAATCACCAGAATCAGAAAATTGGTGGACTTCCTGCTTTCGGAACTGTGAAAACTTGATTGAGAATGTTTTTCATGGTTATGATCATAAAATTTCAGGATTTTCCTGTAAAGTCCTGACATAGCAGGTCATAATAGCGGTTATTATATTAACCTTCTTATTGGAAATTCAGAGGCGAAATAGTCCATTTCCATTGCAAGTCCGACTGATGCAGGTATGTTTCAAAATTTGAGTTGTAAAACAAACCGTGAAATTTCCTGTTGTCACCGGCACCTAATCGTCAACAGGCAGTGAAGCCCCGTAATCCCAGATGCCTGTGCCTGAATGAGATCCCTTTTGCCTGTTTCCTTCAAGAAAACCTCTCTGCATCAGATATGAAATGAGGTATGCGGACCATGAAGGTGCTCCTGTTGCACCTGGTGAATTGAAGTTTATGATGTGTATTGATGAGTTACCCTCGATTATCTTTGCCTCCGGCACAAAGCCGTGATCATTGATTACTGATCCCCTTACACCCGTGAAACCTCTCCTGTATAGATGATCGTCCCTGAGTGAGGGAATGAATTTCCTTACCCTCTCTGCCATCCCGTTCTTGGAAAGTGACGATTCCCATTCTCCCATAACTAGGGATATGAAGTTCCAGTCAGTGAAAAGCCTCAGCTTTGGCAGAATTGGCCTGTCAAACACAAGATTGCGCAATCCGCTGTTCTCATTTGTAAGCCCTTCATACACGTCCGGGCCGGCAACCATGACAGCATTGGGGCCGACCTCCCTCCTGCCGTCTGCCCTCACTATGAAGTGTGGATCAAGGAAGGGGAATTCTGTATGCTTCGGAACACTGTATATGTTTCTTGATATGCCTGATGCATATTCCTCGCTGACTATCCAGTATTCGCCCCTGAAGAAGAGGACGCTGTAGTCCTGAGCCAGGCCCATGCTGTGCGCTATGCCTACAGATGATGCCCCGCCTGCATTGATGAGGAGTCCTGCAGTTATTATCTCTCTTTTCCCGTTCCTCTCGACCAGGATCCTGTTCCCTTCTCCTGTTTCCCCGATCTCTATTACTCTGCATCCCAGTATTATTGAGACTCCATTTTCTTCCGCTATCTCTGCAACCTTCCCGCTGAGAATTCCAAAATCAGTCGCAGTATCAGTCTTTGAGTGGATTGCTCCCGATGAGTGAACCAGCGGCTCTATCTCCTTCACCTGTTCAGAATCAAGAAGTGCAACCTCGTCCTCATTCATGCCGTTGACGAGAGCCCACTTGTAATATTTCTCAATAACCGGCACGTCCACCGGATCTTTTGCTATCTCCAGTGTGCTGACCTGTTTCCATGGCAGATCATACTGTCGGGCAAGCTTCATCCACATGTAATGTGACTTCTGTGCAGAAGCTGCAAACATCTTCTTCTTCACTGGATCGAGATAGAAAGGCCTGTGATCGACTCCCGTATTGCGGGTGCTCATGTGGGCTGCAACCTGATCAGCCTGATCTATCAGGGCAACAGAAGAATCAAAGAGCTCAGACAGCCAGTATGAAATATTTGTTCCCAGAACTCCGGCACCCACTACAACTATATCGTAATTCCTGATTTTATTCCCCATATCAGCCTGCATTTCAGTCGCTTCCATATGCAAAGTTATACAGCCTGCATCCAGCCTCAAGTATCGAATGGAAATAAAAAAATGTTTAGAAAATATTCAGTCGGTTCCGAAATATGCTTCCCTAAGCGTCTCGTCCTTCATCAGGTCATCCCTGGTCCCTGAGAAGGATATCGAACCATGATCAAGCCCGTAAACCCTGTCGGCAATTTCAAGAAATTCCACGTTCCCAACTAAAATGAAATGCTCCCTGCACGCTGTCTTAGTACGGATACATATATACTGGTGCCAGGAGCGAGAAGTAGAATGTTGCCCATATGAAGTTGAATATTGAAGGGATTCTCTGGATGCCGTCTATGGCGTCAAAGCCGCTCATCATCATTGATGTCAGCAATATGACCAGCAGAGTGAGCTGCGGCAATATAGTCCTGTATTTTTTGTCAGAATTTGACTTGTCCTTCGGGGTACGCTCAAACTGGTACTTTGAGCCGGAAAGGCCTTTTATTACTCCCTTGGCATAGATCGGGAATGATACTGCATTGAAGCTGAGGTTATAGAAGAGTTCCTTTACACCGTGGCCGGTCTGAACTATAGTAAGGTAATATATGCCGAAACTCAGCAAAAGGAAAGGCAGATACAGTGTGTAATAAAGAAGCGCGTTGACAAAGATGAACGAGATCCTGAAAATCGAGAATATGAAGACGCTTGACGCAAGCAGTGGGAATACAAAACCGTAAAGGTACCATGATGATCCGATCAGGTAATCAGCATACCTGTGAACCTTCAGGCTCCTTCTCCTGTCTGTGATGAATGACCTGAATACGCCTATTGTTCCTGTAGACCATCTCTTCTGCTGTATGAAGTATGATCTCAGCGATTCCGGTGCCATGTTCATAACTGTGTTTCGGGTGATGTAGATGCTGCGGTTACCTTTTTCGTGGAACTTTACACTCGTGGAAAGATCTTCTGTTACTGAGTGTTCATCAAAGCCCCCCAGGTCCTCGATTGATTTCCTGTTGAATATGAGGTTGGTCCCGAGCATGAATGCCGAATTCCTGGAACTGCGGAGAGGCATTATCCTGTACATGAACGGAATCTGCTGTGCATATGAGCCTTTCGAAACAGTATTCCTGTTCCTGTTGTAATAGTATTGAGGGAACTGGACTACTTCATACCTTCTCGCATAAGCAAGCCCAATATCGAAGAACGATTGCGTGGGCATGGCATCGCTGTCCAGGAGAGCTATATATTCAGTTCGCACAAAGCGCATGATGTCGTTCAGGGCACCTGCCTTGAAACCTCTTCTGTTTCCCCTCCGGTAATGAGCCACCCGGTACTTAAGCGCAATTTTCCTGTTCAGATCATATCCTACGGTGGAATCATCCACCAGAATGACTTTTCCACTGAATGTTTCCCTAATGGATTTCAGAGTCTTCTCGATTATCTCTGCAGGCTCATTGTAACACGAAACCAGTACCGTAAGAACTTTATCGGGCATCCTGTCCTTGTAGCGCGTTCCAAAATCAAGCGGAGGCGGTTTCATGCTCACGTAAAGGTAGAATTGTGCAAGCAGCCATATCTGAGCTGCAAAGAAGGCATAAAAATAGGCTCGGATATACCAGATGTTTATGATGAAAAAATCGACCATGTAGAAGGCGATGACCATTGCCGCTGAAAATATGAAGAAAGGAAAGAGGAACCAGTTAAGCTTGCCGAGCCTTTCAGCTTTTCTTGAGTTGTTTATCAGGGTTGTAACTTTTTTGTCCTCGATGATGCTTATGTTCTCATTCACGTTATTCCACATGTTTTTGTCCGTTAGGGATCAATGCAGCTTTTTTGTGTATTGTATTATTTAAATATATATGATAGTTTGTTTTCAGTTTTTGTGTAAACCTGTGATCATCCTTATCAGTATTACAATCGCGGTTGAAGATCCGTACGATATGCATCTCCATTAATACACTACAGTTTCCAGTAAGCCCTTGTTCATCAATTGTTCGCACCTCACCCCATCACGAACGTCACCAATGATGATGCATATCACTGACATAATTAATTATAAAATTTTTTCAATATAAAGAATCGCTGTATACCCTGATGTAGGTATCGAGTATGCAATGGGGGTGTATATGGGTGTTGTTCGGCATTACTTGTAAAATACGGACTTTTCAATTGATATAATGTTTTGATGGGCTCCATATAGGTTTATTTGATGATCAAATAGAATGCAGCGGAGTGTCCTAAGGCTGGAAGGTTGCAGTTGTGTTATAATTTGCCTGGTTCATCGGGTACTCTGCCATCCAGTATATGTGCTGTGCAAGAGGGGATGCCATCTGGGTATAGAATCCATACGTCCCTCCACTGGTTGTGGAATGCACATAACTTCTTGTTCCGATATTCAGGCTTCCGAAAGCCATTGAACCGTTGGTCCAGACCGTTCCCAGCACATAATGGCCCAGTGATGTTGTAGTATACCCTGGCTGTCCCCACATCCCAATCCCGTAACCATTAGTGGTATTGCCCATAGGGCCACCGTATCCCGGACTCGTATATACCTGATCCTTCTGGACAAACCCGATTACGGTCTGGTCGTATGGTACGTTATAGAGGGATCCTGTCCATTCCCCCCAGAATGTAACGGCATAGTGTGTTCCAAGGCTCGAACTGCTGGTGATTGTCCCGACATAATTGAAGCCCCCATATCCGGAAGGATAAACAGTTATGCCATTATTGACAACGTAACTGGGATTTCCAGCAGTTTGCCATCCGGATGGAAGCGAATTTCCTGAGAAGTCCTGGAATCCTCCGGTAAACATCGCACCGTTTGCATATTGGCCATAGACTGGTGAAAGCTGTGGAGCCTCACTGACCGGCCCTGTCGAAGTAAAAAGATTCGTGGAAATGGCAACAAAACCTATGTAAATGGTTACGGAACTCCCTGCAGCTATTACGGGTGCGCTGACAAGGTAGATTGTGTTATTTTCAGTATTCGAATTTACTGAAACGAGGAAAGACGAAAGGACTGTTCCTGATGAATCAAAGAATTCAACGTTTTGAAGGTTGGAAGCCTCGTAGGAAGAATAAGAGGAACTGTTTACCGAAAGGGATATTATGTTCGGGGAAGGCGAAGACACCGATGCAGGGTTGTGAAGTTTGATTGAAAAGTATTTTACTATTCCTGCCGGTGTGGAAAATGGGCCATGGTTAGTTTCCTGAGATATCTGATGGTACAGGGACGGTGATATAACTATTATGATAACTGCTATGGCAGCGAGTGTTAATAACCTGAATTTTTTCTGGCTGTCCACAATATCAATATAATAATAAGTAGAGATATATATTTTTATCGCGTACACCAAGTTGCCGTTCCCTACATGCACACTTTAGAATAGCCATGCCCTCCATTCTTGTTTTATTAATAATGTCGAAACTAAATGATTCAATATTTTCTTGCGATGCACAGCTACTTAATTGCTCCTGATTGAATTCTTAATTGTTTGATACTCTCTTTTTTTAAGTTTATAGTAAAATTTTTGTGAAGTTCTTGGAAGGAAAACAAATACCATACCAAATATAAGTAATAGTTTAGAATTTATAGTAGACCGATATCCTAAACATTTCGAATACTGGATTAAATGTGTGATTAATTTCTTCCTGTCTTTTTCAAGCATGCTTATTTGAAGTTGAGTTTCAACAACATTGCAGTATAAAATTTTAGATAACGTTTCATTGTTGTTAATAGAAAAAATCGTTCTAGAATCTGATAATGTGTAACTCCAATTCCTTTTACTCTGATTGATAAAATTTAAGAAATCGATGTCCCCCTTTACTCCACTGCTTTTGTGAAATCTATAGTAGGTGAGTTTCTCTGCATCTATAAAGATATTTCCATTAACCAGTAACGCCTGGTAAAAGAAAAAGGCGTCAGGTGAAACAGTTATTCTCGACAAGTGTTCAATAATACCAATGATAATACTCTTCCTGAAAGAAATACAACTATCATGCCCTGCACCGCTTAGCTTATGTATTTTCAGAACTAAATTTTTATCTATATCGAATGAATTTAAATAAATTGATTCCTTTGGATTACCCAACATGGGTTTCTGAAGTATTTGCCCGTATTCATCTATGGTGTAATAGGAATCATGATAATAAATTAATTTATCGTCTTTTTTGAATGTGCGAGATACCTTACTCAATTTTTCTTTGTGAAATAAATCGTCATCTTCAAGAAATGTTATGATTTCACCACTACAATACTTTATTGAATTTCTTAACCGCAAGCCAATTCCCTTAACTTTATCGAGGATTATTTGAATTCCATTCTCCTCTAAGTAATTATCCAAATCTTCATCCTCAAAATTCTTTGTAACTATGATTTCAAATTTTGATCTGTCCAAAGTCTGATTTAGCACGGAATCTACGGCCTCTTTAAGGAATTCCTTTCTATTATAAGCTGTGATTATGACTGATATGTATGGTTTGTCCATCGTTCCGTGGTGTATAGCAAATCAAAATTTAACATTACGCTTTTCATCTTATTTATTCTTCATGGCATAAGAATAATATTTTCTTAATGACAGATTGTGAAAAAAAAGCGAAATTATGCTTAACAAAATTAAAAACAGAACTGTTCTCGTCCTAACCCGATAGTAAGCACGAATTAATCTAATTGTGTTCTTAGCTTGTATTAGCTTCTTACCTTTATTTATTATGTTTTGGTGTATTAGAGATTCTGTTTCGCGACAATTAAGAATATTTTGTAAATCTAATTGTGTGCTATTATCCAACAATTTACGGATGAAGTAAATGTGTTCTTCCCAGAAGTGTATACTCTTTTGTTGAAATTGATTAAATGTACCGCCTGTTTTTGTAGTGCTTAAATGGATACGATATAATGTTAATTGTTTTGTGTCTATTAAAATAGAATTATCGCCAAGAAGCGCCTTAGAAAACATGTAAACGTCTTCACATGTTTTGAAATCTGCAAGGTCTTCTTTTATCATTTCCTTATTAATACTTATTGAACTGTTGTTAAAGTCAGGATTGCTCATCCATATTATTTTTCCAAAGCTCTCTTTTGGAGTTGTTATGTATAATGGACTTTTTAGTCGTTCATCAAAAAGCCCATCTACTTTATTACTTTTTTTATCGATCGGAATTATTTGATTGTGGTAGTAGCCTAGCTTATTGTCATTGCTAAAGGCCTCATATACGTTGCGTAATTTCGAGGAGTCGAATAAATCATCATCATCAAGAAATGATACTATTTTCCCTTTGCATTTTGAGATCGCATTAATCATCATTCTTCCTATATATTCTGAATCGTCAAAGAACAATATTACGTCATTCTCCTCTAAGTAATTATCCAAATCTTCATCCTCAAAATTCTTTGTAACTATGATTTCAAATTTTGATCTGTCCAAAGTCTGATTTAGCACGGAATCTACGGCCTCTTTAAGGAATTCCTTTCTATTATAAGCTGTGATTATGACTGATATGTATGGTTTGTCCATTGATTTAACCTCTATTTTGCCTGATACCTCTTTGTTTCTCCAATTGAAGAATTTTCTCGAAGAATTCTCTCGAGATTATGTGCCAATCATAATTCATTTGTACATAATCATGAACTTTACGTTTAAATTTCCTGATTGACTGTATATCCTCAATTGCCTCCACCATTTTATCTAGCAATGCCTCGCTATTGGAGTCTACATATTCAATTGCATTTATCATATTAAAATCCTCAAAAGTATATCTAAGGTTTTTACTTGTAATTACCAACAATCCACTAGATAAGGCCTCTAGAACAACAAGAGGATAAATATCCCTCAACGTTGGATATATGAAAATATCTGATTCCCCATATATCTTTTGTAATTTTGCTTCATCTGCCAAACCATGATAAACAATGTTTGAATGACTTGATAGAAGGCTAAGAATTTTGTTTTCGTATGACCCACCACCTACAATATGTAACTCAGCCTTATAGGAATTATTTAATTTTGCCCATGCCTCAATCAGAGTTTTGATTCCTTTATACTTTTCAAGTCTTCCAATAAAAAGGAAGCGAATTTTCCCACTCTGGTTCTTCTCTATTGGTAAAAATCTTAGTGAATCTACACCATTTGGAATGGCAAAATATCTGTTATCAGAAAGAGACGTATCTTTGTTAAATGGCGCAGAAAGTAAGTGATAATAATCAATACGATTATACAGTAATCCTTTTCTTGTGAGTAGTTTTTCTAATTTTGATATTGTATGAAAACTGCCGATTACAATACCTTTATACTTCTTCAAATATCTAACATCACTATTCCTCGACAAATATATAATGTCTGATTCATAGATTGTTTTCTTGACTTTTTTTAATTCTTGTGATTGTATTTTAGCAATAATGGGTTGTAAAACGATTGAATATAATAACGAAGTAACAGTATTCTTCCTCATAAAATGAAATTTTGATTCTATAGAATTTATTTTTATTCTTTCTATTCTGGGAATTAGATTATTGATTTCCTCATCAGAAATTCTTATCTTGTCATAATAATTAGTCTCTATTATTTTAATACTCATCTCCTTTTCTGGCCTATTGGCGATTAAGTTAAGTACCACCCTTTCCGTACCAGCTCCCAAACGCAAATCTGTGAAAGATAAGAAGATTACGTTTCTTTTTGCAGATGATGACGTACTTTCCATCGGGTACTAAAATGTGTCAAGAAATTAGAATTTTTCTACGAAATATGAATTTTATTTGTATAAGTTAAATACTTCCATTCATTACTCTTAACGGTTCATGAAAGAAAATAAGATCTCCGTCCTAATACCGGTTTACAACCCAAATCCTACTTCTTTAAGTAATTTGATATCCGTATTAGAAAGTCAGAGTTACAGTGAATATGAAGTAATAATTATTAATGATGCATCGGAAGACCCCCAATTGGATGAAAAAATATCATATTATGAAAAAATTAAATATATAAAAAATAGAAAAAACATTGGCTTATACAATACTATCAAAGAGGGGTTGAAATATTGTACTTACGACCTTATACTAATATTAGAGCAAGATGTTCTTCCTATTAGAAATGATTATTTAGAAAACGTTGCTAAACTTAAAAGTATGTGCCCGGATTGTGTAATCTCTTCTCCCATCGGGATCGATAATAGATCTCCCATCTATAAAGTGTTGTTCTATAGTAGAAGAATGGAAAACTTAAGATTACTGGGG
>OFHI01000197.1_pt1 | contig 11136 bp, 10 predicted proteins | sample 1522021 | NCBI WGS metagenome assembly OFHI01 (sample SAMEA2464839, study PRJEB22497) | soil metagenome | biome: Grassland; feature: Farmland; material: Clay | place: Australia | collected 2013-02-01 | depth 1.4 m | reverse complement strand
TTTTCCAGTGCCTTTCTGGGGAGTCCGGTCACGCCTCTGGCTTAAACCCCGGCTTGTTTCGTCATATCCGTTTTCGTCCGAGGGGCCGAGCCGGACAAGGCGCCGATTCCCCCAAACCGGCACGCCCGGCATTCATTGGCGATCGCGGTTTTCACCAGCGATCACGCCGATAAGCCCGCACGGCGCTACAGGCGTTGCGACTTGAAGAAACGGGCTTCAATGGCGTCTGCGGACACACTCGGAAGGAACACAGTGCTGAATTGGGCGACGATAACGAACAGGAGACCGGCCATGTCCCGCACATGCCCGGCGAGATCCGCAAACCGCGTTTCCGAATAACCGCAGACCACGAGGAATTGCGGTCCGTGACGAATTAACCATCCTCGCCCACGGCATAAGGTAAGATCGTTCCCAATGTGACCCGGGGAAGATCAATGCCGACCAATATCCGCTGCAGCCTGTTCTCTTTTGCCTGTGCCCTGGGCGCCGGCGCCCTGCTGGCACCGGGCACGTCCACAGCAGCCACCAAACAGCCTTGGCAAATCCCGGTCACGAAAAATAGTTCCGAATACGTTCGCCTCGCACGCGAGGCACAGCAGGTCACGATCAGCCGTGACAACTGGGGCATCGCACATGTATACGGCAAAACCGACGCCGACGCGGTCTTCGGCGACATTTACGCGCAGTGCGAGGACGACTTCCACCGCGTGCGCCGCAACTACCTGCTCGCGCTGGGCTGGAACGCTCAGCTGAAGGGCAAGTCGCGGATCTGGCAGGACCTGCGCGAACGGCTTTTCATTGACCCGGTGGTGCTGAAGAAGGACTATGCGAAGAGCCCCGGCTGGCTGAAGAAGCTCATGATAGCCTGGGCCGACGGCATGAACTGGTATCTTGCCACGCATCCCGGCGTACATGACCCGGTCATCAAGCGTTACCTGCCTTGGATGGCGCTGTCCTTCACCGAGGGCAGCATCGGCGGCGACATCACCCGCGTGAAGCTCGACAAGCTCGCGGCGTTCTATGGTGCCAATCACGCCACGGCAGTCGCCCTGGCCGACAACACACCGCCCGCCTGGCACGACGTGCTCGGCTCCAACGGCATCGCGATCGCGCCCAAGCTCTCCGCAGATCACCATGCGCTCTTGCTGATCAACCCGCACGTCACCTTCAACTTCCGTGACGAGACGCAGATGACGAGCGCCGAGGGACTCGATGCCTACGGAGCATCGACCTGGGGCCAGTTTTTCATCTACCAGGGCTTCAACAAGCACATCGGCTGGATGCACACCTCGACCGGCGTGGATGCGGTAGACCAGTTCGCGGAGACCATCGTCAAGAAAGACGGCAACTATTTCTATCGCTTCGGGAAGAACCTGCTGCCGGTGAAGACACGCACGATCACCATCCCTTACCTCGACAAAAACGGCGCCACCAAGTCGCGCACGTTCACTGCGTATTTCACCCAGCACGGACCGATCGTCGCGAAGGAAAGCGGCAAGTGGATCGCCGAGGCACTGATGAACAAACCGATCCCCGCGCTGGAGCAGAGCTGGCTGCGTACCAAGGCCACCGATCTCAAGAGCTACATGAAGATCGCCGAGCTCAAGGCCAACTCGTCCAACAACACCATCTTCGCTGACGACAAGGGCCAAATCGCGTTCCTGATCCCGCAGTTCATTCCGAGGCGCGACAACCGGTTCAATTACATGAAGCCCGTGGACGGCAGCAACCCGGAGACGGCGTGGCAAGGCCTGACGCCCATCAAGGACATGCCCAACGTAATCGACCCGCCCAACGGCTGGGTGTTCAATACCAACGACTGGCCGTGGACTGCGGCTGGCAAATACAGCCCGAAGGCCAAGAACTATCCGCAGTATATGGACATGTTCGGCCCCAACCCACGCAGCCGCCATGCACTGCGCATGCTGGAGGGTGCCCGCGACTTCACCAAGGCCAAGCTGATCACCGATGCCTTCGATTCGTATCTGCCAGCATTTGCCCGGCTGATCCCCATCCTCGTGAAAGATTACGACGGCCTGCCCGTCAGCAGCCCACTAAAGACGAAACTCGCCGGCCCAATTGCGGTGCTGCGGCATTGGGACTACCGCTGGGGCCTCGCCTCGATCCCGACCTCGGTCGCGGTTTTCTGGGGCGACACACTATGGAACGAAGTCGACGCCAAGGCCCAGGCCAGCGGCATCGACCCGCATGAGATGAACATGCGCGTGTACGATTACATTGCCGAGAGAACGACGCCGAAGGTGCGTCTCGATGCGCTCGCGAAAGCCGTTGCCAGGCTCAAGATGGATTTCGGCACCTGGGGCATCCCGTGGGGTGAAATCAACCGCTACCAGCGCCTCGACGATTCGATCCACCCGCATTTCAGTGACGCCAAGCCCAGCATCGCGATACCGTTTACCTCGTCACGCTGGGGCTCGCTGGCCTCGTTCGGAGCACACACATGGCCCGGCACCAAAAAATATTACGGCAACGATGGCAACAGCTTCGTCGCGGTAATCGATTTCGGGCCCAAGGTGAGCGCCCGCGCAATCCACGTCGGCGGCACCAGCGGCAACCCGAAGTCGCCACATTTCACCGATCAGGCACATCGCTATGCCATGGGGAATCTGCGTACCGTCTACTTCTGGCCCAACCAGATCAGGCAACACGCAGTACGCGTGTACCATCCCGGTCAATAACTCGACTCGGGTTGGGGCGGCCAAGGAAACCCGGCATTGAACTACAACCACAAACTTTCACCAGTTACGGAGGCCGTACATGACGAAGCCGGGACACCCCTGGCGCCGTTCACGCACGAACCGGATTACCGCGGGCGTGATTGGCGGACTGGCCGATTACCTGGGCCTGGACCCGACACTGTCGCGCGTGGCCTACGTATTGCTATCGGTCTTTTCCGCCGCTTTCCCGGGAATCCTGGTATATATCCTGCTCTGGATACTGATCCCATCCGAAGATTGATCCCAATAGCCCGCAGATTGGCTGAGTCACCCGCGCCCGGAGGCCATCATCATGAACATGGAGCGCCGTATGCGGTCGGCAACCCTGGAAGACGTGCCTTTCATTTCGGAATGCACACGTCGGGCTTATTCGGGATACGTACCAGTATTAGGTCGGCCTGCGCGGCCTGTAACGGCCGATTACGCCGAGATGCTGATGCATTCGTGCATCTCGATCCTCGAGGTTGAAAGGATTCCGGCCGGCCTGATCGTGCTGCAGACGGAAAAAAATACCATGCTCATATACAGTGTCGCCGTGGCCCCCGAATACCAACACCAGGGGCACGGCGGCTTTCTCATGCGGTTCGCCGAGGAGGAAGCGGGTAGATTGGGAATTCCAGAAATTCGCCTCTACACGAACACGCTCATGACCGCAAACATCGAGATCTACCACAAGTTGGGCTATCGCGAAGTTGACCGAGAGCCATACAAAGGATCAGTCCTGGTGCACATGCAAAAGAATTTCTAACCGAGACCCGCTTCGGAACGGATAAAGGACCGTTCAGACAATACCCGCAGAATAACCACTGCAAGTGCCTGCTATTGCATGCTACCTATAACCGGCAGATTCAAGGCTGGAGCCGGTCAATTCCGGTCAGTCACACATGCCACCATAGGACTCTTGCCACTGAATCTGCAATATCAACGACCTAAATGGACTCGACCTCATCCGGCTCGCCAACGTAAACGACAAAAGCGGTCATCGCCAATGCGATCATGGCACCATAAGGTTGCCCCTTCGGGTTGAGATTATAACCACTTGACGTCTTGGTCGACCGGCGTGATTTGGCGCTTCCAGCTTCCCCCAAAAAGAAGCTCCAAACAAACACACCTGAAGACGGGTTGAGGTCCAGTTCGAGGCAACTTCCGTCTAGTATGATTCCGGCCAAAAGCAGTCGGTCAAGAATCTTCTCTATATCGGACATTCAAGACAACCTGTCGCTGATCAACGAGCTCCTAGGATTCTCTGGGCGACTCAAAAGCCATTGTTAACCGTCTATGAAACTCGCGGCGTACCAGTCCTTCATAAGCTGTTCGGCAGTGTCTGCAGCCTACGCCATATGCTCGATGTCTGATGGCATCGATACCCATGCATGTTTCCGTTCCTCATAGACAGAAGGGTTCTACCCCGTTGTAGCGGACACTTCAAAGAAGCCCGATAATGGGCGAAAGGAGTGTGTATGTCTAAGCGAAGGAAGTTCAGCGCTGAGTTCAAGCAGGGCGCTGTAGAGCAAGCGAGCCAGCCGGGGGTGAGCTGTGCCCAGATCGCCCGGGAGCTGGGCATTGGGGCGAACCTGCTCACGCGCTGGAAGCGTGAAGCGCGGACCCAGGGCGCAGGTGCCTTCAAGGGCACGGGGGTGCCCCGCGACGAGGAGCTGGCGCGATTGAAGCGCGAGCTCGCCCGGGTGAAGAAGGAGCGGGATTTTTTACGCGAAGCGGCAACGTTCTTTGCCAGGGAGTCGTCCTGAGGTATCGGGCGATCTGGCGTTGTCGCGGCGAGTTCCCTATTCGGTTGATGTGTCGGTGCCTGAAGGTCTCGGCCAGTGGCTACTACGCCTGGTGCAAGGGCGATGAGAGTGCCCGCCGGCGTGAGAACCGGCGCTTGCTCGGGCGCATCCGTGAGATCCACCAGGATAGCCAGGGCGTGATCGGGGCCCCACGCATGCACGAGGACCTCTCCCATGAGGGCGAGACGGCGAGCCTGAACCGCATCGCCCGGCTGATGGCGGCCCACGGTATCCAGGGCTGGCCCAGGCGCAAGGGCCGAGGGGCCCAGCGGCGCCCGAGTCAACGGCCCGCACGGGTGATCAACCACCTCAAGCGGCAGTTCACGGCCTTGGAGCCGGAGCGTAAGTGGGTGACCGATATCACCCAGATCAACACGCGTGAGGGCAAGCTCTATGTGTGCGTGGTGCTGGATCTATACAACCGCCAGGTGATCGGCTGGTCCATGCACCACCGCCAGGACCGCCAGATGGTGATCCGGGCCGTGCAGATGGCCCTGTGGCAACGCCAAGGTAGCGGGCCGGTGATCGTGCACTCGGATCGGGGTTGCCAATTCACCAGCGATGACTATCAGCGTTTTCTCAAGGCCAACGCCTTGGTCTGCTCGATGAGTGCGGTAGGTCACTGCGCCGACAATGCGGCCTGTGAGGGCTTTTTCGGCATGCTCAAGCGCGAGCGGGTCTACCACCGGAGCTATCCCACCCTTGAGGTGGCCAAAGCGGATGTGTTTGACTACATCGAACGGTTCTACAATCCGCGTATGCGAAGAAGAGTCGCCGTTCAGGATATGAAGGTGGCAAGCTTTTTAAAACCGTCCGTCAAAACGGGGTAGAACCCATAGTTCAGTATCGCAGCTTTTGAGGCGGATATGTTAAAGCCTTTTGCGACCATCTATCAGACATCGGTTACAACGAAAGCGTTTTTACAGCTAAAGCGCAACGAACGCTTGTCGCGCGGCGAGCTCGAAGCGCGAAAGATCCAGAAATTTAGACGCCTTGTAGCCTACGCAGCGCACAACTCACCGTACTACTCGCAGCTAATTCATAAACGCCATATTGCAATTGAAGATTGCACACCTGCGGATTTTCCCGTGCTGACGAAGACGGAGTTAATGGCCAATTTTGATCGGATCGTTACCGACCGTGGCATATCGAGAGAAGGGCTAGAACGTTTTCTGAGCAATTCGACCAATCCCAACGAACGTTTCCTTGAAAAATTTCAGGTTGTTCACACATCAGGGTCCTCCGGAGAAATGGGATATTTCGTTTACTCGTTGAAGGATTGGGGACATGCCATGGCGCAATTGCTGCGCACAACGCCTTCATCTCGGCTACTCCGAAAAACCAAGGTTGCCGAGTTTTTTGCTACTGGCGGACATTATGGTGGCGTTTCAATGGCCAAGCATTGGTGCCGCGGCCACGGAAAATATTTCCTCGATTTATTGCTACTGGAAATTAATAGTCCCCTAAATGATGTCGTAGATCGGTTGAACGCATTTCAGCCCCACATACTCGGCGGCTATAACACGGCACTCAAACTTCTGGCCCAGAAGCAGATTGAAGGCGTGCTACAGATCGCCCCTGAAAGTGTCGTCACCGGTGGAGAGCCGGTGAGCGACACGGACTTAGCTCAGCTCAAACACGCATTTCGAGGAACTGTATACAACAATTACGCTAGTTCCGAACATCTTCTGATGGGGGTAATGGGACCAGATGACGTGATGATGACACTTTACGACGATGATCTCATCTATGAACCTCACGATAATCATCTGATTGTTACCAACTTATTCAATTTCACACTGCCACTCATTCGCTATCGCATGTCTGATGTAATCCGCCTAGTTCCGGATGAGTCATCTAATCGCCCCTACCTAAAAATCGAGAGCCTAGTGGGACGTACCGAAATGACGCCGGTCTTCACCAATGAAGATGGGCTCAAGGATTTCATAAGTCCCTTTATGATCATCGAAATGTTCGTCGCTGGTGTTAAACGCTTTCAGATGCGCCTGCTCGGTCCAGAAGCCTTCAGATTCGATATTTGCCTCGACCCGATGCTCACATCGGCACAACGAACGACGGCCATCACGGAAGTGGAACAACGACTCAGATCGATTCTTGAGCAAAAAAAAATGCGTAATGTGAAGTTTCAAGTGGAATCGGTCCAGGATCTTCCGCTAAACGCCAAATCCCGCAAGTTCGAACTCATCGTCGATCACTGACTCACGCCTAGCCTGACGTCTCAATGAGCCACTCACGCCAACTGGCTCCGGGCCTGTCGAAAATTTTGCGGTGCAAAGTTTCAGTAGTAGAGAGCGAAAGACAGCTCTCGGTTAACCGCCGCATCGTCGGTAATCGGCCACAAAGGGACATTCGATAAATTTCTCAATAGCGGACAGTCACGACGATGTGGCGTGTGCTCGACTCGCATCATGGCGCCCTTCTCATAGGGCGCCCAAGGAATTAATTCAAAATTTCGTCCGCCTGGTATATATTTACGGAGCTAATACGAATACCCAAGGAGAATCCTTACCCCAAAGGGTTCTCTTCTCCGGAATCTGGAGTACCCCCTATGACCTCTCAACCGAAAACGCTCCCGCGGTTGCGTGCATCCCTGTTCACGCTGGCTTCCCTGGCATTTATTCTTTCGACTTTCAGTCCCACGGCCCACGCGACTACCCCCTCGGGTATGTTCAGCGCTGGCCCCGCCATCCCATCTTCCGTCCCCGCCTACAGCGAGCTCGGGCATGCCCAGAATAACGGTGCCGCCTTGTCCGCTGATGGGCACACGGCACTGGTTGCAGCCCCCGACGCACCGGTGGGTACCGCCTCTGCTGCCGGCAAGGCCTTCATCTACCATTATTCGAACGGGCAGTGGAGGCAGGCGGTGGAAATTGACGACCCGGATGTGGCTACTTCCGGGGGCAACGACAATTTCGGTGCTGCCGTGGCTATGAGTGCGGACGGCACCGAGGCCCTCATCGGCTCACAGGCCACCGTGGGCGGGCAAAGCTCAGCCGGCAAGGCGTATCTGTATACCCTCTCAAACGGCACCTGGACTCTCGCGCATGAGTTCGACGACCCGACGCCTGCCTATAACGATGGCTTTGGAGGTACTGGCGTCTCGATGTCGGCGCACGGTAAAACCGTCGCCATCAGCGCTGTCACTAAGACGATCAACGGCCAATCCTATGCTGGTGAAGTGTATGTCTACTCCGAGGCCAATGGCACCTGGACTCAGACCGCGGCGATTCCGGATCCCGATGGGGCAACGTCTGACAATTTCGGCTATTCCCTGTCGCTGGCCGCCGATGGAACCCACCTGCTGGTGGGTTCGCTAGCGGCCGTCAATGGGCAGAACTCTGCCGGCAAGGCGTATCTGTATACCCTCTCGAACGGCACGTGGAATCTCGTGCATGAATTCGATGATCCCAGCGCGACCAGCTACGATTCTTTTGGGCTATCCGGTGTAGGCCTTTCGGCGGATGGTCAGACCGCGGTCGTTGGGGCTGGCAACGCCACCTCCAGCGCAAGGGCTTCGGGTGCGGCCTATGTCTACTCCGATGTTTCGGGCAGTTGGACACAAACGGCAACAATTGCCGACCCGGATGCCACCACAGGAGATGTCTTCGGCGACCCGGTCGCAATCTCAGGCAATGGTCAGAGCGTGCTTATCGGCTCTGAGGCCCCGACTTACTCAGTAGCCGGGAAGGCCTACTACTTCGCACTCAATAGCACCAGTGGCATCTGGACACAGACCCATGAATTCGATGATCCTGCGGCCCCCTCGGGTGACTGGTTCGGCCGTTCCGGTGTCGCCCTCTCCGCCGATGGCCAGAGTGCCTTCATCACGGCAGCCTTCACAGCGGTCAATGGACAGACCCTTCACGGCGAAGCCTACATCTACCAATCCCCTGTCGACCTGAGCCTTGCCCTCTCGGCACGGTACGCGACCGTGAAGCAATATCACACCCAGGCGCTCGATGCGACGGTGAATAACACCGACACGGCGGTGACGGCCAGTAATGTGATGCTCACCTTCCCGCTGCCTAACGGAGTGAGCTATCGCGGCGCCAATGCGGGCAATGGCCAGTGCAGTGCCAGCGCTCAAACCGCGACCTGTACGCTGGCGAGCCTCGCCCCAGGGGCAACGTGGCAGCCCACCGTGCTGGTTACGCCGGTAACCGCCGGAGCTTATACCGATACCGCAACGGTGGCGAGCAACGAACCGGATCCTGCGACGGCGAACAATGCGGCCTCGGCCAGCTACAAGGCGACGGCCTGGCCGGACGGCATCACCACGAGCGGCGGTGGCAGCAGCGGCGGTGGCAGCCTCGGCCTCGGCACACTGGCAGCCCTGGGGCTGCTGATGTTGGTGGGGCTCAAGCGGCGAAGCCCAACACGGCAATAACAAGCCCACAAACACGCATCGGCCCCGCTTCAGGCGGGGCCATTTCTTTCTATATACGACAGCGCTTTTGAAGGTCCGTTTTAAGACTTCATCAATGACTGTAATGGGTCGGTTCCTCTCATGGCTAAATCCGGTCAAAAACGGTCAATCACGACATTTCCCCAAATCGGACATTCAGGAAGATTTAACTCCAAGAAGACCATCCCGACGGAAACACCGGTTAAAGCGTACGTGTCACACGATAAGTAGCTCGGGGGCTATTGTTGGATTCACATAGCTATGACAATATTACAAATACCATTATCTACGAATACTCAGAGAAAGAAGTTTACTATGCCAAATCGAAAGTTTTCATTCATCACCTTTTTCATGATTGCCGCATATATTTGCGGCGCCCTTGCCTTCGGGAAAGATACTGGTGGAGTGACTCTGAGGTTCACCAAAGCGGACGCGCATCCGTGGACGATTGTTATCCCCTTCTACGGCCGTGCGATCTTTACCCCCAAGGCAAGAATGCAGCTGCTATCCAGGGTAAGTGGCGTGGTCTCCGGTCTTGCCTACGGATACAACTCGATTGTCCCCAAGGGGCGCATATTGATGAAAATCACCCCCAAGCAAGGGCCGGCGCAGATTATTCGTTCTGGAGGTGGCTACGTCGAGAAAATGGAAGTGGCAAATGGGGAGAGCGTGAAAGCTGGGCTGGTTATGCTGGTTCAATACTCCCCGAAATACTTTCAGATAACCGTACCCATTTTCCCCGAGAACATCTCCGAACTCTGGAAGAAAACCCCCGTCGAAGCCGAAACCGTAAGTGCTCCCCACCATAAGGTGAAAGCGGTCATCACGGGCGGGACTGGTGCCATCAGCGAAAATACCCAGATGTGCAGCATCACCATAACCATTTACAACACACATGGGTGGCTGAAGCCTGGAGACTGGATCAAGAGCCGAATCCTCGAACCCTCGGATTCCGTGGATGTGATCCCCAACTCGGCGATCGTAAAAGAGCACGGCGACGAATACGTGTACGTGAAGACGGGTGGCAAGGACTGGTCTTTGAAGAAAACAAAGGTGGTGGTCGAGCCCTACGCTCACGGGATTAAGTACAGCTTGGCTCCGTCGCCGCTAAACATGGGCGATGAGGTTCTCGTGAACCCCTCGGCCCTGAAGTCCTATAAGGGGCCGCACCAGGTTATATCAGGCGAATAAGAGCGTTATGAATTATTTGCTTCATTCAAGACACTCAAGACCCATGCCGTCTGCACCTATATCAGTCGCATATTCGCAATGTGAGGATAAAATTTTATTTTCGTTAAACATTGGTTGTTGACTGAAAATAAAATTTTATCCTAGTTTCGTCGAGTCTGAATGACCGAATTCAACGCTCTGCATAAATGTCACACTACGGCCATTTCCCGCCATTCGATAATCGCCTCTATTACGGACATTCGACATAGACTGATTACGATACCGCTCACACCTAAAACCTAATTCAACCACGGATCAAGCAGTCCACGGCAATGCTTCTGCTATCCGCTCCAGTGGGTCGTACAGCTACAAAGATTTGGCGATTATTTTGTAAACAATATAAGCACCAGGGTCATGCTCCTTTTTCAGAATAGAGAGCCAATAAGCAGTCTTATTGAGATTTCGCCTGACACCTTCCTCTCCCAAATAATAGACCGCCGCAAGGTGCCACTGAGCCCGATGGTCACCTTCAATCGCACCAGCGCAATACCATCTCAGCGCCATTTTTACGCTCTGCGCAATCCCGCGGCCATACTCATAGGCGACTCCCATGTTCCAAGCTGCATCTATATAACCATTCCGTGCCGCCAATTGATACCAGTGAACTGCTCTCTTTTGGTCCATGGGAACTCCGTCTCCCTTAGCATAAGCATTTCCTACACTTATCTGTCCTGCCGCGATACCCGACTTTGCCGACATCAAGTACCACTTATTAGCCTTTTTCCAGCTCTTCTTTACGGTCGTCTCTTGCGTCCCCAGGCTGGGATCAAAAACAGTGGCTAAGTAATATTCCGCGATGACGTTATTGTTCATCGCTAGCTTCCTAAGGGGTTCTACCCCGTTTTCACGGACGGTTTTAAAAAGCTTGCCACCTTCATATCCTGAACGGCGACTCTTCTTCGCATACGCGGATTGTAGAACCGTTCGATGTAGTCAAACACATCCGCTTTAGCCA
>OFHI01000196.1_pt1 | contig 11178 bp, 8 predicted proteins | sample 1522021 | NCBI WGS metagenome assembly OFHI01 (sample SAMEA2464839, study PRJEB22497) | soil metagenome | biome: Grassland; feature: Farmland; material: Clay | place: Australia | collected 2013-02-01 | depth 1.4 m | reverse complement strand
CCAAAATAATTGTCCAGGCGGGTGGGAAAGGTTCACGCATGGGTAACCTCACGCAGAACCGGCCAAAATGCTTGATTTCAATCAATGGGCGCCCCATGCTCTTTTCCATAGAAGAGGCATTCGGGGAAGACATAGAAGCCTTTATAATAGCGGATTACAAAGCAGAAGTGCTTGAAAGATACCTCGAGAATTTCCTACCATCTTTTCGGTACAAAATTATCAAAGCTCGGGGACATGGAACTTCCTCCGGGATCCAACTCTCTCGTAAATATATAGGTAATAATGCATTTGCCTTGGTTTGGTCTGATCTTTATTTCACAAAACCAATAGATACTTCAGAAATTAGCAAGAATACAATTGGCACAACAATTGAGAATTATTGTCGCTGGAGCTATCATAATGGTAAGATTGTCGAGGAACCCAATACTCTACCGGAACATTTGGGAATACCGGGTGTCTTCTTTTTCCCGGAACCAGAAAAAGTGCCAATTATTCCAGAAAATGGAGAATTTGTGAGGTTCTTATCCGAATCGAAAATGAAACTTGAATCTCAGGATATTAAGGATTTCAGAGAGATAGGTTCTTATGAGGCATATAGGAACGAGCGTGACGCTAGATTTAACAGTAGATTCTTTAACAGCCTGAAAGTTGTTTCAGATAAAGTGGTTAAGGAACCTAGGGATAATAGATTTCAACACTTAATTTCAGATGAAGCAAATTGGTACAAGTTTGTGGCAGATAAATCCTACAGCAATATTCCAACAATTTTTTCATACAATCCGCTTACAATGGAATTGATTGATGGACATCATCCCTTTGAATTTGATAAGATGCAAGAAATTTCCAAACAGACTAAAACTGAAGTCATTTGTTCAATAATCTCCGCACTGGACAGATTACATTCAATTGGCAATTCGGACTATTCCTTGAATACTTCAAGGGAAGTTTATCTTCAGAAAACCTATGACCGTATGAATAAGATATCAGGTATAATTCCCAACCTCGATTCTGAGTTCTACATCGTAAACGGCAAGAAAGTTAGCAATTTATTACATCCAGAACACAAGGATCTGCTCCTACAAGTTTTCTCAAAATTGTTGGGTGTGGGTGACCAATACACTGTCATACACGGCGATCCTACTTTTTCAAACATTTTCATAGAATCCAAAACAAATAAGCCGATATTCATAGACCCCAGGGGCTATTTTGGGAATTTGAAGATATTCGGTGACCCCCTTTATGATTTCGCCAAGTTATATTATTCTGCAATAGGAAATTATGATTACTTCAATCAGGGCAGATTTTCCTTGAAGATTAACTCCACTGAAGTTGAAGTGAAGATCCAATCAGAAGGATATGAATCAACAAAGCAAGTGTTTGAAGATTACCTGAAGGGCAAAATGCCCTCTATCGAAGCCCTTCATGCGCTGATATGGCTTTCTCTGACTGGTTACGTGATCGATGACCATGATGCTATGCTTGCCTCGTTTTTCTACGGTTTGAAATTATTTGAGGAGGTACTGGATGAACACACTTAAGTTGTCAGGATTACCAAAGACCTGGATAATTGATCTTGATGGTACTATATTTCCGCACAATGGGTATCTTGAAAATAAGAATGAGTTTCCTTTGCCGGGAGTCAGTTACCTTTTCAATAAGATTTCGAGAGACGACTTCATAATCATACTGACTTCTAGAAGTTCAAAATACAGGGAACAAACAGAATTTTCTCTCAGAAAGGCAGAACTCAGATATGATCTTCTCCTGATGGATATGCCCAAGGGAGAAAGGGTGCTTATTAATGACACAAAACCATCTGGCCTCATAACGGCACATTCTGTTAATGTCATGAGAGATCAGGGCCTGCTTGATCTTGATTTAAAAGAGGACGCAAAGCTTTAGCAAAACATGACTTGTCACAGGATTGGAATGGATTTATTGATCAATGATGTGGAATATTTTTTCTACTACAAGGATTGGCTCAGTATTGTTTAAAACCAGTTCGTGGGTATGATCTATATTTCCAAGCGACCAAATATCCCTTGAATTTGTGTCTGGGTAGAGAATAACTTTTGTGGCGCTGACAGAAGTCAAGACATCGCATAATCCACTTCGCATCCCGATAAAAATTCCAACCGCAGAAGTTAAAGACATTGCCTGCAAAATCGTTGGGCTGATCGCCACAGTTCCAGGAAGTGACTTTTCTTTACCGGTGACATTGCACAAAATATTGAAGCCTTTCTCTTTGGCCACTTCCACCAGTTTATGCCAAAAATCATTTTGAATCATGGAAATACTGTATGAATGCGGTGAAATCAAAATGGTTTTGCCAGTGCCCAATAACTCACCAAAGGGAGTCATGTCAATGCTTGAGATTCTATTTAGATCAGGCCTGGAGCGCTCGGCTGTTAATGGTAGGCGTAACCCTATCTTTATGCCATCTGCAAAATGTATTCGACTTTGGGACATCTGTTCCACACTAAGTGGAAAATCCAGAACAAAAATTGAATCTCTCCTGAACCTAATAAATCTAGTAATGAACTGATTGGCAATTCCATCTGGGAGTTGTTTGGACACTCGAATTATGTCTATTGACGGAAAGAGCCTTGCAATGTCTGCGCTAACAGGGTCGGTGAGAATGGTGACATTTTTTGCATTGTGCTTTTTTTTGAAGCTATCCATTAGGCTGAAAAAGACATAGTTGTCCCCAATGTGATAGTTGCAAACAAATACCCATGAGTTTCTGATATTACTATATTCATGACGCAACAGAATAAACAGGAATCCGCCCCACAACATCTTTCTAAAATTATTGGCTCTTTCCAAATACCCAAATAAACCCATCAAATTGCGGATAGCCGCCGTTAATATAATTTAGTTTTCATATTGCATCAGTGTGCCGACAAGCATGCCGATCAGTTGGGGAACAACGACTTCCTTGCCAAATTTCTCATAAATAATATCTGAAATGGACTTTCTGAGCTCAAAATATGTATTCTTTTCGGTAGACCACTTATCATAGTAGGAAATTATTGCCTTGGCAAATTCATTGGTAGAATATGGCTCCACAAGTGTTCCCTGTGTTTTATCTATCAAAATGTCCTTCGGACCTGAGATATTGAAGGCCACCGAGGGGAGACCATAGCATTGGGCATTCACAACACTAAGCGAAAAAGAATCGTTCCTGGCGGTGAAAACGAAAAGATTAGAGATAGAAAATAGGTTCTCTAACTCCTCCTCTGAAACAAAACCAAGCCATTTTACATTCTCTGGGTATTTCTTTGTCAAATATTCAACAATTTCTTTTCCATCACCGGGAGGGCCAGTTATCATGAACTCAACATCAGCCCTTGATTTGAGGGTTTCTTCCACGACATTCTTCAAGAGATCTATACCTTTGTTATACAACTCAAGTCTGCCGATGGAAAGAACATAAAAGTGGTCTTGGTTGTTGATCAAATTGCTTTTGGAATTGTATACAAAGTCTGGGACATGAATAATTTTTCCGGGGTAGTTCAGATGTATAAGGTCCCTCTTCTGGCCTTCATTTATGACGTGTATATTCTTCACGTGATTGAACAGCATCCTTGCAATAAATTTATAAAATTTAAAAATCCAATTGCCAACACCAGACGACAGGGAATTTTGCCTAGAGAGAATAAAACTCGGAGTATGCATTCCAAATATGTGTATTTTACCCGTAATATTGGCATATAATTGAAGAAATATGTTTGAGAAAGGGGACTGATCTATGCAGTATATTGTGTCAATAGGACTTAGTTCTTTCACCAGCTTCATGGAAAAAATAACGGTGTCATTTGAGTAGGGTATCCTGAGCATACGGTAAGGGACTATTTTTGCGTTAGTCTTCTGATCTATCTGTTCTTTGGTGAGTTTGAGTTCTTTGGATTCCTTCTGCGAAAAAATTGTTACATCTATCCCCCTCTGAATCAACTCCTTGCTCAATTCGATTGCATATCTCTCCCCGCCGCCAAAATATCTTAAATCCCTTCCAGTAAAGATCCCGATTCTCGTCATTATGGATTTCCAGAAATGAGTAACAAAGACTTAATTGTATTGCATTTCAAAAAGAAAAGTCAGTTGTAAGATATTTGATTCAATTGAATACTGGCTATGGAAAGGGACCCACTCCAGTTGTTGATATGACCTATAATCTGCACCTCACCGATTGGTTCTGAAATGTTGAATGAAGAGCTGAAAATTTGCCAGGAGTTACCGCCGAACATGTTGCCGGTTATATTCAGCAAGGAAACGTTTTCTTTAAGATATGGGGAAATACATTTGATAGAAATTGAATTTGCAGCAGAATAATCTGATGTTTTAAGGACTATGGATATTATATAAGAGCCTGAAAGCAGTGTCTCATAAGTTCCCGCATAATAATAGGGTATGTATGGCCCTTTCCATATGGTGGCATTTTGCGTGTTGACCGCAACTAAGGAATTATGGATGAGTGCTGTGCCATTTGTTGGTATAAGCTCATTTGCCAGTATAGTTTGTTTTAAAGGGGTAAAGTAGACAGGTATTCCGGTGTAACCTCTTTTTAATAAAATTATCCCAGATTTTTCAGCTAGAATTCCATAGTCCCCGGACTTAGATATGAGATGTAGTAGATTGATCATACTTCCGTTTTCTCCCGCATATAGATTAAACATATTCATATAATCTGCAGAATTAGCAAGTACGTAGGTTATACCGATGTGCGTCAGGATCGACCCATTATAAACTGGAAAACTGTTGCTATGAACATCAGTCATTGTGACTTTTCCAAATATTGTTATGCCTGGTACCAGCAAAGGGGATTCCAATGGTCTTGGATACAATTCCGGGAAAGATCCCTGGACCAGAACATTTGAGCCATCTTTTGGGATTAATTTTATGATTTGTGTGGCATTGTTGTAGGAATTGTGGTTGCCACTCATGACCTTCCCAAATAGGAAGTTGGGTTCAGAGACTGAATTGAGGGGTCCATAGGGTTGAAAGAACAAGGCCATTATCAGAATGATTACGAAAATAGAAAGAACTACTCTGCGAGTGCTGCTGAGCCCGATTTTTTGTAGCGTTGTCCTGAATTTCCTAGTTATTGCACCTTTTGGATAGGAAATTTTCTGTAAACCTATTATAAGCCCCAAAAATAGAAACGGGGTAATGGAGGAGCTGTATTGAAATGCTATCACGCTGGGAAATTGGTAGGCAAAATAATCGGTGTAAAAAAGGAGTGCTAAAAAGGGCAAGGTCAGAAACAGGGACCTTCGCGATAACAACGGAACTAAAAGGAAAGGTGCAAATATCACAATTATTGTAACAACCTTCATTAAAAAATCCTGAAATTGAGGGGAAATACCACTTGCATGAAGATTTTGCGCGAAGCCAGCCGATCCTGTGGCGTAATGCAAACCTCCTATGAACAGAGATATACTCAGAAGTAATAGAATAAAATGAAAATTGAAATGAATATCCTGAAGGCTTTTCTGCTTCAACTTCAGATATACTCCCTCTAGAAGATAGGAAAATGAGAATAATGCAGGAAAGACCGCGTATGGATATCTCACCAGGGCAGACAACACGAAAAACAAAACAGAAAGGAGGAATTTCTTTTTGAGGTAAAAATAGTAGCCTGCCAAAAATAGAAATATGAATAAAACCTGAAAATGGAAATCAAACCAATTGGCTCCTGCTGACAGGAAAAATAACAAGTAGATTGTGGAAATTACTAAAGGTACTTCGTTGTTTCCTGTTTTTAATTTTGCCATACCAAAAATAGGGAATGTGGCGCCCCCAATAAATATCGCCTGAACAATCAAGAGAAGTTTGAAGCTCTCGGTAAAAGCGACAGGATAGAATAGGAATATTATGCCACGTGAAAAAAATACGTAGAGAACCCAGCTGAATGTAACTTTCGTGTTGAATACCAGCCAGATGCTTTCCATGTTCGCCCCCAGGTCATAAATGTACGCATTCATAGAAAGGAAGCGCTGTATTGTGATGTATGACCAAGCAACAACATAAACAATGAATTCAATAATCAGAAACAGCAGTGCATATTTCTCAATGGTCTTGTTTAAAGAATATTCAGTGAAATGCTCATCTTCAATTGTTTCTTTATTCATTTCACTGCTTGGAAAGTGAGAACTTACTGTACCATCTTTCATTAGCGCATGGAAATTATTGGCAGGTATTAATAATGTGTTGACGGAGACAGGGGCTCTCATCTTTACCAGTTTCTTATCCGTGCACAAAATACTTAAAAAATGGACCTGTTGTTTTATGATAATATCTATTTACTTTGGATTCCCCTATCGGTTTCAACTAAGCCGTTGAAAAATGAGTAAATATCATCGCATACTTTGTCCCAACTATAAGTCTCTTTCACTAATTCATGCAGTGCGAATTTGTCAAAATCGGGCATGCTTTCTCTGAATAGGTGTGAAGCAATTGCAGCTTGTATAGAGCCCACATCAGGATCAACATACTCCAATGCTCTTTCCTTTTCGAAATCGTCAAATATTCCAGACAGTACTGAACTAACCAACACGTACATGCCGGATGACAATGCCTCAAGAATTACTAGACCGAAATTCTCGCCTTCCCAGTGGGTTGGAAAAATAAATATGTCGCAAATCCTATAGAGTTCTGACAATTCTACATCATTTACCGTACCATGATATATGATTCCTGTATCAAGTCGATTTCTGACATAATCTGTGAGGTGCCCTTCCCCCACAATATGAAGCTCGCATCCTTTCTTATCTGGGATTTTTTGCCATGCCTCCAGTAGTTGTATAATGCCTTTATATTCTTCCAATCGAGCCACAAACAGGAATTTCACAGGGCCAACTTTCTGAGCAGGTGTCGGGAAATACAGATTTGTGTCTACTCCATTGGGAGCAACAAAAACTGATTTTCTATTAAAATAACCTGCAATCTGTCTGTTAGAAGGGAAAATGTGAAAGGCGTCCATTTTTCTATATATCAGCCCCAACTGAATCAGTTTAAGTTCCAGATTCCAAAGAAATGAACCTTTCCTCAATCTTGAATTTGGCAAACCAACGTGGTTTGAACCAACAAAAAGCGAATTTCTTTTTTTTATGAAGCGGGAATCATCATTTTGGGTAAAATAGACTACATCTGTATCAGGGATTCCTTTTAGTTCTGATGGATACAGAATAGATCTTTCAAGAAAGAGGAGAATTAAATAAGAAATCAGGAAAAAGGGAAATCTCCAACCAGTCTTTAGGAAATTTAACTTGTGATCGTATCTTTTAATCGTGAAAACTTTAACATTTTTCAGGTAGGGTTTTAAAACTTCTTGATTAAGTCTGGATATATCCTTAAAATCTGTTTGCAGGAGAACGATTTCGAACTTAACAGGGTCCGCATGAGATATGTATTGTAGAACCACCCTCTCAGAACCACCTCCTGCTGTTATATCCGCGTGCAAAACAAAGAGGATCGTTAATTTATCTTTCTTCTTTTTTATATTCATGTTAATGCACGTAGGTAGATTGAAACATACACGACTTTCAAGAGTCCCCAATTTTATGTTTCAGGGAAATGGAAATGAAAGATAAACTAAAAAGCTTGTTTATTTCTTTTTGGAACGCTGGATTTCTCCTGGTAAAATGTCCATATTTGCGGTGAACTTAAAGGTATTGTACAATATGAGAAAGTGTTAATATATGTAACATTCTACCTAAATCTGTATCCTATGTTACAGGAATCGCAAACTGGAAATATTGCAGAGGTGGAAAAGAATCTGTCAAAACCTCTAACCTTGTCGGTTTGTATTCCGGCCTTCAATGAGAGTAGCAATGTAATAGAGCTCATTAAAAGAGTTTCCCTTGAGGAACTGAATGGCGCTGTGATCATTGAGTTCTTGGTTGACATTTCTGGAAGTAGTGATAATTCAGAATTTGCCTTGAAAGAACTATCTGAGGATATCCCGATTCTACAAGTGGTAAATGTGGGTAAAAGAGATGGCCTGAATAATGCGCTTGACAGATTGATATTGTTGGCGAAGGGCGAATTGATTGCAAGAATTGATGGTGATGTATCAATTCAAAAAGGAACCTTGGCCTCATTGATAAGAGAATTTGAATCAGAGCGAGTAGGTATAGTTGGGCCCAGGGTAAAGACGACCAAGGCAGCTGATGGTCTCATGAATTTAGTAATGAATGGAGAGTATGCGCTTCATCACTATATTAGTAAGATTTCGCCAAAAACTACAAACCTGCAAATTTTCCGTAATGTGCATGTTGGAATCCCTTCTGGATTTGAAGTTGATGACATTCTTATACAGCAGCAAATAGAGGCAAAAGGATACTGTTCAAAGTACGTGGAGAATGGAACTATCTGGGTGACACCACCTATTTCTTTCAATCAGCTGTTTAAACAGAGGATCAGATGTATAAGCCAGCAACGGCATTATTCAAAATTATCTGGAAGGTTATCTCCAACACAGTCTCCGATTAATTCAATACATTCATTGCTCAAAGGAATCCTTAGCAGAGAAGAGAATGCTTGGGGTATGTTTTTTTTCGCGATCTTCGAGCTATTTTCCAGGTTATACGTTACAGCAAAGGAATCCCTAATGGGACACAAAGATTTTACAACATGGGACCAAGTGAAGGGAACTAAAGAAGTAAAATGGGAAGAAGGTGAAAGCTGATGTTTTCAACCTTTTGTTTACAATTCTATAGAGGCGATGCAATATAGGATCAGTTCAAATAAGTGAATTTCATAGTTCACGCGATTTGCAGAATGAAATATCAATAGTATTGGCAGTTCTTAATGAGGCAAAGAACGTACAGACTTACCTTGAACAATTAGATCAAATGATTGAACAGAATTCCATAGATAATATTCTTGAAGTAATTTTTGTAGATGATGGCAGCACTGATGGTACTCAACTGATTATCCAGAAGAACATGAAAATAGAGAGAAAATACCAGATTAGATTGATTTCACGTGAAAGCAAAAAGGGTCTTGTTAATGCACACATAGCTGGTATTCAACATGCCACATCGTCGCATGTTATCATAATGGATTGCGATTTGCAGCATCCGGTTTATTTACTCCCCGCACTGTTTGACGACTCAAGGGAAGTAACAGAACTTGTGGTTTACTCTAGACATACTCCCGGCGGAGGTAATGTGTGGTCTCCAATCAGAGGTATCATCAGCAGATCAGCTATTTTTATTTCACATTTCTTCATACCGAATTCTAGGAAAATTAAAGACCCAATGTCTGGGTTCTTCAGGGTGAAAAGAGACCTGGTTGCTGACTTAATCCCATATGATGGAACAACTAAACTGCTTCTTTATCTACTCGCATCCCGCAAAATCAGCAAATATGAAGAACTCCCCTACACTATGATCGAAAGAAAAGATGGTGAATCAAAGATAGTGAATGGAAATCTAACATTCGTATTAAGATTCGTGAGAGAACTCATCAGGTACAGAAAGACCATTATCAATAACTCTAACCAGAAAAACTACCTAAATTCTGAACCCATTGAATATTGATTTCGAATCACCTGACAAACTGTATTCAAATTTACTCAATGCAGTACGAAAAATGAGATAACCCACCTCAATTTTTTGTAATTCGGTGGGAAAAGTGACAATACAAGTTCTTTATTTTCGTTCTTGAAAAGCTTTATTGATCTGGCCGAAAGAAGATAGATCAAGACTCCAAGCAAAACATATAATGGCAGGTAAAAAGAAGAACTTCCGAGCAGGTCCCTAAGGAAAAATACGCTTCCAAACATTACTGCGGAGGATATCCACACTTTTGCAATGCCCATCACTTCAAAAGAAGCCACCTGCTCCTTTTTCGCAAACATATAGAGGACTGTGAAGGTCGCTATATATACTGTTGAAAATCCAAGCGCGCCACCTATAATTCCGAAATGGGGAATAAGTAACAATGAAAAGAGAACATTGCTACCAAAAGCCGACACACTAGAAATCAAAAATATTCTGGTTTTTCTAATAGCGGCAAGTGCCTGGGCCAAGATATTCTGGGATATAAAAATCGCAGAAAATACCATTATAATTCTTAAAGCGGTTGTACCTTCAACATAGGGAGTTCCCGCCAAAAGTTTAAGGAGTATGGGAGCGATCGCTGCAATCCCCAATGCCGCAGGCACATATATGGAATAGAGCAATGTACTGGTTACGGTAACTATGGAAGAAATCTCCTGGCGCTTTCCTTTCCCGAACAGCTCGGAGAATTTTGGCATTAAAATATTATTTAGTGGAAAAACGATGAAACCAATTGATGAGGCGATAAGCAAGGCAAAATTGTAGACACCTAGCGATGCGAGGCTCATCAATCCAGACACGATGAACCTATCTGCATATGTTGCTCCATAAGTTATTAGGCCAGAGAAAAGGACGGGCAATGAGTAAGCAAACAGGAAAGAGTTTGAGGGTGATGTACCCGGTCCTCCATATTTCCTTATTGATGAAACCACGACAATCAATTCTATGGCAACTCCGAGAAAAATGCCAATCATCCAGCCAAAGACTATCGTATCTAGAGACCTTAGAAATACTGCAAAGAGTATGGAACCGAAATAATAGGATATCCAGATGACTATGTTTATGATGGCGGAAAGTCTGAAATTCTGTATTCCAAGGAGCGCCCCATTTAATATCCCAAACAGTATGTTGCCAAGTAAGACAATTGCCAAAACTCTTATCAAAATATCATACGAATCAGAGTGGAGGAATAGGACTGCAATATCAGTACTCATTAAGATTAAAAAAGCAAAACCAATCATCGAGAAAGTGAAGCCGAAACCTAGAATTTTATAGATTGTCTTTTTTACGGCCGCATAGTCGCCTTTCCCCAAATTGTAGGAAGTGAAATGTTGGGCGGCTGTTCCCAGACCAAAAGAAAAAATGACGTTGAAAAGCCCTACGATTGCGACAAACAAGGCTATAGCGCCCACGTTGGCTATGCTAAAAAGACGAGTGATTACTATGTAAAATACCATACCAGAGAACAGTTGAACGCCGGAGCCAGTATATTGGAAGATTGCATCCATTCCGACTGATCTTGAAGCCCCTGTGGCACTTTCCATTTTTAATGTTATGAAGACGTTTGATTTATATTATTCTATAGTCAAATCACCGTAGTCCTGCTTAAACA
>OFHI01000195.1_pt1 | contig 11233 bp, 11 predicted proteins | sample 1522021 | NCBI WGS metagenome assembly OFHI01 (sample SAMEA2464839, study PRJEB22497) | soil metagenome | biome: Grassland; feature: Farmland; material: Clay | place: Australia | collected 2013-02-01 | depth 1.4 m | reverse complement strand
ACTCTACACTGAGATGGTGCTGAAAGGGCTCGGCATAAATTATAAAATGATACACGCCGATGAGACGTATGCGGAAGATCTACTCTCGATCGCAGACTATGCACTCGTGATAGGCGATGAAGCCCTCAGGGTCTACGGATCAGGCCTGAGGATACTTTTCGACACGGGTTATGAATTTTCAAGGTTGTACCATCTCCAGCCGTTGTATGCGGCACTGGCGTACAAGGGAGTGAGTGAGCCCGATGACATGGAAGCCGTAAATGAAGCAGTCCACCCATCCAGAGAGGACATTGAGTCCTCTGTCGGGGAGGCATCGGAAAAGCTTGGCCTGGACCCGGGCCTGATGAGGAGATACTATTCATTCATAAGGTATGATTATCCTCCCCACCTGGACAGAACGGTGGAATTCGTAAGGAAACACCTGGGGAGGAGTTGAAAAATCACCACTCAGGCAATTTTTATGTAGTGGTTTTTACTAACGACAACATGTTTAAGGATAAGTTGCTCGAGATCAGGGAAGGGTTCACCTATGACGATATCCTCCTGTCTCCGGCCAAGACTGCAGTGGACCCGAAGAATGTGGGTATAGAGACTTATTTTACGAGAAACATAAAACTGAAGATCCCAATTGTGAGCTCCCCGATGGACACAGTCACGGAAGGGGAAATGGCCGTTTCCATGGCAAGGAACGGCGGAATCGGAATCGTCCACCGGAATATATCCGCAAACGAGCAGATGCAGATTATCAGGAAAGTGAAGAGGGAAGAATCCATAATTATCAGGAACGTTCACACCGTGGACACAGACACCCCCATTGAAGTTGTAAGGACAATAATGAAGACCAAGAACATAGGCGGCCTTCCCGTTGTCCATGGCGAAAAGCTTGTCGGGATAATCACAAGGAGGGACCTCGAACTTGTTCCCGGCAAGAAGGGCCTGAAAGTGAAAGATGTCATGGTCAGGGACGTGATTTACGCAAAGGACAACATCAGCCTCGATGAGGCAAAGGAGATACTTTTCAAGAACAGGATCGAGAAACTTCCGCTCGTAGACGATTCAGGAAGGGTTGTCGGCCTCATCACTGCCAAGGATATCTACACAAGGCAGAGGTTCCCCAATGCCACAAGGGACGAGGAAGGGCAGCTAGTTGTCGGTGCCGCAGTGGGGCCGTTCGACATAGACAGGGCAGTAAACCTTGAAAAGGAAGGCGCGGACGCGATCGTGGTGGACACCGCACACGCACATAACATCAAAGCAATGGAATCCATAAGGAAGATGAGGAAAGCCCTCTCCGTGGACCTTGTAGTTGGAAATATAGCAACAGCCGAGGCCGCCGAGGACATGATCGCACTTGAGGTTGACGGCCTGAGAGTCGGCATAGGCCCGGGGTCGATCTGCACAACAAGGATAGTTGCAGGTGTCGGAGTTCCTCAGGTTACAGCCATCACTGAGACTGCAGAGGTTGCCGAGAAGCATGGCATTCCCGTCATCGCAGACGGAGGAATCAGGTACTCAGGAGATATTGTGAAGGCACTGGCGGCAGGGGCAAATTCGGTCATGCTCGGTTCCATGCTTGCAGGAACAGAGGAGAGCCCGGGAGTCGAAATGATCATAAGCGGAAGGAAATACAAGGCATACAGGGGGATGGGCTCAATCGGCGCCATTCAGACAGGCATTTCCGACAGATATGGTGAAACAGGATCAGGAAAGTTTGTCGCAGAGGGTGTGGAAGGAGCAGTCCCATACAGGGGAAAGGTATCCGAAGTTCTCTTCCAGATGCTTGGCGGCTTGAAATCGGGAATGGGATACGTCGGTGCAGCCAACATCGATGAGCTAAGGAAGAACGCAAGATTTGTCAGGATAACCGCGAGCGGGCTTAGGGAGAGCCACCCCCACGACATAAAAGTAATCACCGAGCCCCCGAATTACCAGATATATCAGGTTTGATCCTGATACTCATTTTATAACTATTGTACCACTTCATTCTTATACCTCAACCTGATTTTGACCCAATGTTGTCAAAGAAAGGAGGCATTGTTGTCCTCATGGCCGCGCTGATGACCCTCACTGCAGCCGTGCCGATGGCAAGCGCTTCAAACATTACGACAGTTGTCAGTCCGGGCACGGACAGTGCCAATGTGACTGCATACGTGAACACTACCGCAACGATAACCTCGAACGATACTGGCCTGATATCTTTTGCGAGCATTCTGGCCAATCTTACGGACAGGAACACTTCAATAACACTGAATTCAAGTGACCCGATATTCGTGGACATGCAGGACGCAATACACGCCAATTCAACATCCGCAAAGATAAACTACCTCAACATTGAAGCAAACAGAACCTCTGCAAAGGTCAGTTCACAGGAGCTCATGGTGAACCACACGATGAAGATCGTCATGAACGTCACGAACATATATCACAACGGCACACTGGATCTAGCTTGGAGGGCGTTCTCGGACAATAAGTCAGTGGTGATAAACCAGGTCAACTACAACCATTTCCAGGTTAACAACCAGACCGTAGGCTACTACAACTCACTCAACTTCACGGCTTTCTCAAAGCCCCTGAGCAACTGGACGAGAGACTACAACCAGGCGTCAAACACCACGACGTTCACGACGGATGCAGGATACACGCTGAACTACACGGGCAACCTTACGGTGCTGGGGACATACCTCAACGTAACGGTGAAGTCTGACCCGTCGTACTCGATCGTTACGCCGGGATATGCAACCGCCGGTGCAAACACCCTGACCTATGAGAATCCGCCAGGCAACAGCCTTACACCATATCTCTACTACGCGGTTGTTGTAGTAATAATTGCTGTCGGACTCGGTGTTGCGGTTTCCGCGAGGAGAAAGCGCAACTAGATCGACTGAACAAGATATTTATTAAAAATATACTCCATTTTTTTAGTCTCAAGATCTTCAAGAAACGCTGCTATTCTGGCAAAGCTGTCCTTGAACATCTCCATTTTCTTAGGGTTTCTGAGTATCGCTGAAGGGTGGTACTGCGGAATTATGTAGTATTTGCCGCAGTGGAAAACCTTGTCGTTGACCTCAGAAATGCGCCCCAGTTTCCGGTTCAGGATGGTGGAAATGGACTGTATTGCCGAATTCCCCATCGGCACCACCAGCCTTGGCCTTATCGTCTCAAGCTCCAGCCGGAGAAAGCTTGAACAGGTCTTGATCTCGGATACCTTGGGAGTCCTCCCGACCTTTGGCCTGCACCTTACGGAATTTGTAAGGTACACCTCATGGCTCTTCACGCCTGCTTTTTCAAGGGCAAGTGTAAGAACCTTGCCACTTCTCCCCACGAAGGGCTTTCCCGCATCATCCTCTTTTGATCCCGGAGCCTCACCTACCAGCATCATCTTAGGCGAAGGGCGCCCGAAACCGCAGACCGGGTTTTTCCTAGAGTACTGCAGATCACATTTCTTGCAGTTCTTTATATCAGTACAGAGGTTCAAAAGGGGATCCATCGGCAAATTTGAAAAGTATCTCTGTCTATAAATTACTTTGTGAAAAGGTCATCCTGACCGCCTGGAGCTTCTTGACGTGAGGTAAATTCCCAGGGAAATAAGTGCGAAGCCGATGTAGGTGAATATAGTGTTTGTTTCTCCGAGTATGAGGTATGCGAATACAATGGAGAGGGCAGGAACAATGAAAAAAAAGGACGATATTGAGGACACATCATATTTCCTGAAGAGATGGAAGTAGATGTAATAGGCAACAGCCGACCCGAGCGATCCCATGAAGAGTGTGATCACAAAGAACTGGGGGGTGAAGCCGCTGATACGGAAGGGCTGCATCATGAATGCCCATACCAGGATTATCGGCAAGGCATACACAAACTGGAGGGCATTCACCGAGAGCACGTTGGCTGAGGAAAGGTGCCTCTTGAAGTAGATGGTCCCGACGGCCCAGCTTATCGCTCCCGATATGAGGAAGACGAGGCCTATCCCGGGTTTTATATATAACTGGTCGGCAAAAACAAAAACTATGCCGGCAAAACCGACCACTGTTCCGGCGATCTTGTACCTGCTTGGCCTCTCCCCCAGGAATGCAGTGGAGAACGCCATTGCAAAAATGGGGTATGTGTATACTATTATGGAGCTTATGGATGAGGGTTCCGTCAACTCTCCTGTGAACCAGAAGCCCATGAACATGACAACGTTCAGGAGACCGACAACGGCGATTGAAAGATGGGTCTTAAGGTCCTTAGGGATGCTGAAATTTCTTGAAAGGAAGATCACCGAGAATATTGCCGCGAAAAGCACCCTGAATACCAGTATGAAGAGTGGCGGCTCGTAGATGAGGGCAAACTTCACAAGTGGGTAGTTCAACGCCCAGAATGAGGCCATTGAGAGGAAGGCAGCAACATCCCTTGAATCCACCACGCACGGTCATACAACCCGGTCATAAAGATTTGTTGTCGTGAAACCAAGAAAAATAAGGACTTTGGCAACATAATTTCTTTCTGGCTCAGATGATTTAAAGGACACCGGCCCTCTTAATTAAACATCATGCCTGATGAGGATAAATCCGTGATAAACATCTTGTAGTTTGCCGCCAACCGACAACTCTTTATTTTTTGCACATCTTTCAAACAATCGGTATGTCTCTTTTTGAAGATCGTGTTTCAATACTCGAATACTTTCATCAGCACGGGCTCCTGGTTTCGCCCGATGCTCTCAACTACATACTTGACAGGAGCATGGGGCCAATGATTCACAGGCTCGTATCAGACGATATAAGTGATGCCGGTTACATTGACGAGAAAACTGTAAAATCAATTCTAAGGGGGCAGATGAAGCAGGAATCCCAGGATTTTGAAGTCTATCTCCCCGACATAAAGGTCAACAGTTCAGTAGAGGACTTCCGCCAGATGTTTGTATCCAGGTACAGGAAGTTATCAAAGATCATATCCGCGTCCGGAACAATGCGCGGGACCCAGGACATCAGGAACGCCAGAAAGGCGGGCGGCGAAATAAAAGTCGTCGGGATGGTCTCCGACATATCCACCACAAGGAATGGCCACAAGCGGGTAGTAATAGAAGACCTCGAGGACTCGATACAGGCAATCCTGATGAAGAGCAAGGGCCTTGCCGATGAACTGATCCTGCAGGACGAGGTTATCGGCATTGTGGGAAATGTAAGCAATGGTACAGGCGACCCTGTCATATTCGCAAATGAGATTGTGAGGCCGGATATACCATACAAGGTTATTGATGACCAGAAGAAGCCGCCCGTTTATGTCGGGTCGATATCCGACATTCATGTCGGGAGCAAGACCTTCAGGGAAGCTGAATTCAAGAGCATGATCAACTGGCTCAAAAGGTCGGAAGGGGAGGCTGCTGACCTCAAGCACCTCATCCTCAGTGGCGACGTTGTGGATGGAATAGGCGTGTATCCGGGACAGGAAGAGGACCTTGAGATACTCAATCCCCTGGAGCAGTACGAAAAGCTGGGCGAATACCTTGCTGAAGTTCCGGAAGATATCAACGTCTTTGTCATGCCCGGAAATCACGACAGTGTAAGGCTGGCGGAACCCCAGCCTGCATTCCCCGAGAAGATCAGGAATGCTTTCAACAGGAACGTCACACTGTTGCCAAACCCATACACACTCACCCTGGAGAAGAAGAGGGTCCTGCTGTATCATGGGATGTCCCTGAACGATATGGTGGAGCTTGTTCCCGGTGCAAATTATGAATCAATCGGCAAGGCGGTGGAAGAGATTCTCAGGAGAAGGCATCTTGCCCCCAAATACGGCGGGAAGACCCCTCTGATACCATCACCCAACGACTACCACGTGATTGAGGAAGTCCCTGACATTTTCATCACAGGGCACATTCACTCGCATTACATCGGAAACTACAGGGGAGTGAGATACGTAAACTCATCAACATGGCAGTCCCAGACAGATTACCAGAAGATGATGAACTTCAGCCCGAACCCGTCTATCATGACTGTGTTTGACCTGAACTCCCAGACATCAGTAATGAAAAAATTCGCAAGGGACTGATCAGAAGGTTTTCCTGATTATTTCCTCAATTTCCTTCTGGAAGACGTTCATGAAATCTCCTATTGCTTCATCCCTGATTGATTGAGGTGTTGTCAGGACTCCAATTTTGGCGGTGATCTTTGCCATCTTGGCCATTGAATCGTATTCCTTGAGCTTTCCTTCCATGTATTCCTGGAGAACTTCGGCAATGGATTTCTTGAGTTCAGGATTTTCATTTATCTTCTTTCTCAGATACTCCTTAACCAGATCTTTCATTATGTCTCTGAGCGCCTCAAAATAAAGCTCCTCAGACGGCATGGTCTTGAAGATGTTCTTCAGATACTGGCTGATCTCGTCTTCCACGAATCAACAATGGCACCTGGTAGATAAATTTTCTTGAACCACTTCCGGTTGAGCAAACCTTAAGAGTGTGCTGATTATTTCCCAGAACTGCATACCTTCGAGATGGGCATTAACAGCTTAGCAATGCAAAAGTTGTTCCTGACGCTGAAATACGAAGTATGATTAAATAATAAGAAGGGATTACAAAAAGCACGAGATAATAATATCTCTCCCTGAATATTAATTGAATTACAAAACTGAGGTGAAACGTTGAAAAGAAGCTCACGCGACTGGAAAAAGCGCGGAAAAATGCGATGGAAGTGGAGAAAGAAGAAAATAAGAAGACTGAAAAGGCAGCGTAGAGCAAACAAGACCTAATGGGAGCATGGGGTAGTCAGGCATCCTAGCGGGCTCCAGTCAGGGTATGATTAGCTATGGGTCAACTGATCTTGATGATGAGTGACTGGAACTATGAACCGGGAAGAGACCCGTAGATCTGGGTTCAAATCCCAGTGCTCCCACCATTGTTTTCCTTTTTACAGATATTTAATTTGTTTCTCAAAACTCCACTGAATTTTCACATTTTCCCTTGGACTTTCGTGCCAAAGGCTGTCAAGGAGACCGGGTTTGCCGTGTTGTGTTCCACTGGTAATTACTTGTGTCGTGGTGAATTTCTTACTCTGTTAATTTCCTTGTTGCACGTCTTTTCACGCTCAGTAATGCAATGACTATTATGATCATAACACCAGCTTCGAAGTAAAATGGAAAACCAGGATTTATCATGAAAAAAATTCCACCTATTATGGGTGAAACTATGGCGGCAACTTCCTTGCTAAGATTCAATACCGGAGTCAGGAATTTGGTATCTTCGTAGGCCATACCGCCGTAGAGGAGGGAATTCTGCGCTGGAACGGTGAAATGAATGAACATTCCCCACAAAGTAAAAGTGATTATTGTTATTGATAAAACTGGTGAAGAGGCAAAAAAGATCTCTAAAATAGATATTACCAGGATTCCGGATGCCAATACAAAAACGGGTTTAACCGGTCACTTATCCTTCCCCCCACCAAGAATGAAGCAAAAAATCCAGCGTAGCTTATTGAGTACAGATAACCGAGCGGGATAAGATTGGTTCCGAACCTCACCGTGACAAATAATGGAACTAGAAATGCCGTCAGAGTACTTATGAAACCAATAACCACTGAAACCACGAATATTGCAGTCACACCGTTTTTAGACAGGAATCGGGGGAGTCCAGACAAAGAAACACTTCTGGCAGAGCTCTTTCCCGCGGAGCTTGTACCAGAGGCAGTTGAGGCCGCTGAAAAAAGTATGCTGACAAGTGCAAACAGACTGGCCAGGAGAAAAAGATTCCCCGCTCCCAACTCCTGAATGAAGTAGACTCCAATCAGTGGGCTTACAATAAGGGGAAGCTCTCCCAATGCTACATATACCGAGAATCTTCTGGAGAATCTATTCTGGTCCCTGTTTGCTTCCTGCAGAAAAGTCACGGATTTTCCGTTGTTGAATAACCTTGTTCCAACAGAATTGATTACGCCCACAATTATCAACAAAGAGAGGGAATAGTCCAGTTTAAGAGTAATAAGTGACGAAAAGCCAACCAATCCCCCTAAAATCATCTGTGTACGGTTGTTGAGCCATTTTCCCCTTGTTGAAAGCACAAAACCGTCAACACTAAAGAAGTTGCAAGAAATGAATAGACGAAGCCTATGAAGAGGGGGGTCTATTCCGAATTCGTAGAGCAGTACCGGAAGGATGAAGAACCAGACGGAGTTAGAAACCGTGTACGCAGCTCCACTGATGAGCGTATATCTAATGTGTGCCCCCGAAAGCGCATGCTCGCGATTTTTCTCATCAGGAGTTTCCGTCTCTTGCATTCCGTTCATTCCCTTTCTCCGTGATATTCCCTTCAAAGGGGCTTAGTACCTGATTTCAGGCTAGGCTGCTAATCGTGTTGCTGAGTATCCTTGCTTCAGGGACGAATATGGATTTTCATACTACTGCTTCAAATTATATCTCTTTTCGTCCAGCCTATGGAGGAGCACTGTGACTCTGCTTTCGACAAGTGGTGCGAAACCATACATTCTGTTGCAGTGCATGTGTATGTAACTTCTAAGCAGGTCTTTGAGCTCACTTTTTTCAAGAGATTGTACAAATTCTCTGCAATCGGTTGATATGAATGTGCCCATGACTTCCTCAGCTTTTGAGATTCCTTTTTTCAGGACCCTTAAATTGTCATTGTCATCGGCGGAAGGTTCTTCAAGCAGCGAATAGGTGTTCCTAAAAATTTGGCTGAATGTTCCCTTAAAAATATCACCCTGAACATAGTTGGAAAGCTCTCTTAAAATGGTCCTAATGGTTTCATCATCGTCCATCAGGTTGTTAAATAGGCTGTAGAGATATGCAACCGAAAAGGACAGCCTTGATCTCGGTGGGGTCCTCTTGTGGTTTGACAGGAACTTAAGGATCACTTCAGAGTCAACACGGAATATTTCCTCCGAGTGCCTCAACCCAGCTTCCCCTTTGTACCTGAACAGTTCTGGCACATATCTCTCCTTGCTCCAGGAGAATATTACATTACTGTCTGCCAGGCCATCACACCATTTGTAAATACGCGCGGTGAGTTCACCCATATCCGCCTCGTTTTCCGGAAAAATCCTGAATCTAATGTGGCGATTGGAATCCTCTCCATAGCGGACAAAAAACCACTTTACAGAATAAGACTGATTAGTTGCATCCATGAATCGGGCAATGTCTTTTGATATGATGTTCTCAACATTATCCTCTGAGCAGTAAAGGTTGACGTATATGCAGGAACTGTTTGGCTGACCAAGATTTTGATCGTTGTATACTACACCCGGGCCCTGCAATGGTCTTCCTTCCCTGCTCCATCCTGCTCCCCATGACGAAGAATGTGTCATGGGCGGAATCATCGGCTGTGCCGGATGTGGAAATGCTTATGGTAACAGCGGACACGTCATCCTCCCCGGAGTTGCCGCTGAAGAGAGGTGAAGATGGCCCAAGCCTCCTCATGTGTTCGACCCTGAGGCCGTCTACTGAGTCTGCGAATGATACAAGAAGGGATGAAATCTGCTGGAGGTCCGTGCTGTTGAATATGAAATGTGCATAGTACCTTCCCCTGAGGATGTATGTGTAATCAAGAATAAGGCTCCTGAAGCCGTTCATCGCCATCTTCAGGGACTGGCTGTAGATGCCGTTCAACTCATCAAGACTCCTTCTCGCCTGCCACAGACCATCCTGGAGCTTTGCATTGATCCTGCTCAGGAAGAGCTTCTTGTCCTTCTCCTCCTCTGATCCTTCGGGAAGGAACAGGTTCATGTACACGCTGTCGCCGATGAAGCTTATACAGGCCGGTGCCCTGAATGAGGAAGACCACATGAAGCCTGAATCGGCCTCCCTTACGCCTGGCGTTGACACAATAATCACGTAATCAACAATGTCGATGATATTTTCAAGAATCTCGCGGGCTATTGTACGGTCACTAATCATTTAGCATTGCAGCCATTGGCATCGTTGTATATAATTCATCCGTGCCACTTCATGCATGGAAGTGTAATAATTGCATCAAATATGCGATGTCTCACTGATCGGAGAAAATCTTCTGTGAAAATGCATTGAAGGCATTATTCCCCTGAATTGTTGCTTTCCTTTTCCCTCTGGCGCTTGAGAGCCCTGTTTATCTTCTCGTCCAGGTCTGAAGCCTCTTCCTTTTCGGGTTCAGCCTCTCCGGCCTGCTCCTCTTCTGGCTCATCCCAGAGCTGATGTGCGAATTCGTCTATCATGCTGCTGTCGTTGGATTCATCAAGGGATGAAAGTTCTGAAAGGTCCTGGAGCTTCTTCTCGTAATCCTCACGCTCGATGCGGTCTTTCATGGCTTCCTGCTTCACTGCATCTATGTCAATGCTGTCCAGTGTGCCTGGCCTGGAGTTGAGCTCCTTCCTGGAATTCAGTATGCCCCGGAGGTTGTCCAGGCCGAGGATCTCCTTCTCAATACCCTCAAGCATCCTGTTTTTTCTCTGGAGGCCGTTCTCCAGCCTCATGATCTTGTATGCAACAGGGCGGCGGTCACGGGAGTTCCTGTTCTTTCCCTCCTTTATTAGATTATCAACATACTCCCTTTCCCTCGTGACTTCTGCGGAGATCCTGACCTTCTTTCGTTCAAGCTCCTCCATGCGCACCTCCACTTCCTGTACCTTGACCTTGTCAAGCTCCGATTTTTTAGGTTTGAATATTCCCGTTCATCTCACCTTCCTTATCATGTGCATGCCGCCAGTGTTTTCCAGACTTATCCTCCCCTCCTTCTCCATCTCTGCTGCGGTCTTCAGCAGTGAGTCGATGTTGATGCCGGATTCTTCCGATATCCTTTCAATGGACGCAAATTCAGCATCCTTTGCGTATGATGAAATCTGCTCCCTGTACATGTGGATGTGCTCCGCCCGAAGGTTCAGGTTGATTATCCTGAGTATCTCCCTGTCAGGTGAAGGGTCGTTGGTGTAGTACCTGTCTGATCCCTTCTCCATTATGAAGAGAGAAAGATTCCTCGTGTATAGCCTTTTCCTGTCTGTGAGGTACTCCATCACCTTCCTGTCAAATCCCGTAGGGGATGACATTATGGAATACGAGTGCGTCCTGCCGCCGGGCTGGTTGTCAATGAGGTACAGTAGGAATTCAGTGAATTCAGACAGAGTGATGGGTCGGTTGTCAACGGCATACTGGTCAAACCTGCTGCTGTGGGTAAGGTAATAGAATGATAATCTCGCTGACAGGGCCTCAGTCAGGATTCTCTTCCTGGAGAACCTATATACGAGCCCGTTGAGATGCATGGATCCGCTGTCAAGGG
>OFHI01000194.1_pt1 | contig 11238 bp, 11 predicted proteins | sample 1522021 | NCBI WGS metagenome assembly OFHI01 (sample SAMEA2464839, study PRJEB22497) | soil metagenome | biome: Grassland; feature: Farmland; material: Clay | place: Australia | collected 2013-02-01 | depth 1.4 m | reverse complement strand
TGTCCGCTACAACGGGGTAGAACCCGTTGCCGATGCCTACGGACAGAGCGCCACGGGGAGCTTTGATCTCACCGTCCAGACCAGCAACACGGGAAGCGGTGGCAGTACTGGAAGCAGTAGCGGCGGAGGTGCTGTCTCCCCGCTGGTCCTGTTGGTACTTTTAGGGCTTCTGGGTCTTATTGGTCTGCGCCGAGATTCTCCAACGCCTAGTAGCCAGGTATCGTAGGTGGAGCATGCTGGCCATCACATCGTCGCGTCCTACTCCGGGCTTTCGTGCAATCTACCCGGTCTAGGTGGAGACACCCTCTCAGGGCCGGTGCAGTATGGGAGCGGCCGCTTCCAGATCACTCGATGAATGTCCAAAATTGGCCGTTGCCCCTTCTAAAATCAGTGACCCAAAAAGGAAGGCCCAACGGCTTCGGATGCAGGTCTTCTGCCTGCCAGGGGAATGTTTACAGGTTACTCCGTCGATAAAGGAACACTCTTATGCGAAAGGCCGGTTTGTTTATTATTTTGGCGGGTTTTCTGTCACTGAATGCATCAGCTCAGTCTTCAGCCGCGCTAGCGCAAACGAGGGAAGTGGAGAATTTCTTATCGAGTATGGCCAAGCAGAACCAATCGGCCTTCTACACCGCTTGCATTCTCGGGGCGCCAAGTGACCGAACCATAGCTCGTATCGTTTATTTTCCCGAACGGAACAAAGGGGCATTTATATACAGTGACGAAAAAAATGTCGTCACGAACTGGGGTCACGCATTTCTTAAACATGGACGCTGGGGATTGAGCAACCTGGAAGGGGGAATGAGCACAATTGAGAATTTGAGTAACATTTACGATCAATTAATAAAGATGGAATTCGAATGGATTCCCGCAAAAAGGGTTACCGCAGTTATGAGTGAGACTCCAAACACGAAGTGCGCATATCCAATACCTGATTGACCAACCACAGCGGGCTGCCGTTGCCCCAATAGGCGCGCTTGGCCAGTACTTGAACCGCTATCGATTCCAGAGCTTCATCGAATCGAGGAGTACTGGAATGACCGAATTGGGACCAGCCTGGGATCAGTTGCTCTTGGCCGTTTCAAGGACCTTTCACCGTGGACTCCAAACTGCTCATTCGTGCCACTTCCAACCAACTCACTCCGCGCCCTCATTTCATCTGGTCAAGCAGGTCCAAACGACATAACACGATTACTTGAATCACGATTACAACCGAGCAGAGGCGCCGCATGGCGCACAGGTCAGCTTCGGCGCAGGGCAATAAAAGGGAGCACCAACGCGAGCACGAGGCAACCCCCGAAGGCATAGAGCATGAGCGGATACAGAGTAAGACCGGGCAGCGCCAGTTTCACCTCTCCGAAGATCGACGCTAGTGCAAACAAGGCCGTGTAAATCGCAATGGCGAGCATCATGCCCGAAGCCGCGTGCTTGACGGGGGACTCGGCGCCTACTGCCGATTCGCCGCGCCCCGGCAGCCAAAGCGATATCCCGATCATGAGCACGACCGAGACCACGAGTGCCACGAGGTCAGCAATCGGCCCCCAACCGGCGATCATCAGGCCCGCGCCAACGACGAGCCCGACGGCAATCGACCAGAACGCTGCGCCGCCATGCGCGCGCCGCCAGATGAGGCCAAGCACCAGTGGCGCAAGGAGCGCGATATTCACGGCGCTGTTGACGACCAGCAGGTGCAAAATGCTTTTCACGCCCAAAGCCCCGATGATCCCGACCAGGCCAAGGGCAATCTGTACTCCGAAACTCAGGTACACGGCACGGCGCCCCGTGAAGCGGTGCCCCAGATAGCGGTCGATGACGTCGAACTGCACGATGGAAGCGATGTTGTTGATCGCCGCGTCACCCGTCGAGAACACCAGGGCGAGGCCGCCGAGCAGGAACAGCACCGCCGCCCAGGTCGGAAACAGATGCACTACCAAACGCGTTGCGGCCTGGTCGGGCGCGATGGCGGGCATCAGGTGGAAGGCGATCATGCCCATCACGCCGGAGCCGATCGCGAACGGGATCCACAAGGCAGGAAAGGCGCACATCGCACGCGCCGCACTGCGGTCGTCGCGCGCGGAAAACATGCGCTGCCAGAGCACGGGATTGGCGATCGCGAGCGCGGCCAGCGTCAGAAAGAAATCGAGCATGTGCACCGGCCCCCAGGCAAGCACGTTGCGTTGCCCGGCACCGAGGTGATGCACGAAGCTCGAAAGATTCACGTCCTTGGCAGCAAGGGCAAGGCTCACCGCGACGGCCAGCCCCGCGATCATCAACTGGTAGACATGCGCGCGTGCAGTGCCCTCGTAACCGCCCAGCGCCGTATAGAGGATCAGCACGCCGCCGCCCAGCAGGATCGAGGGCGTCGTGCCTATGTTCAGCAGCGAATCGAGCACGATGCCGATGGCAACGACGACGGATACGACGCCGATTACGCTGGCAAGCAAAACCGTCACCAGTGCGGCCAGCCGCGTACGTTCGTCGTAACGTGCCCCGTAATACTCGACCAGCGTCACGCCACGCGGCAGGGAGGCGCGCATGCGCGAAATCAGGTTAACGGGCCACACGAAGAACAGGATCGGGAATGCCACGCCGAGTGCGTACCAGATCGGGCCGGACAGGCCGTACTTGAAGCCGCTTTCGGCCGCCGCGAGCAACGTGTAGTTGCTGGCATAAACGGCGACCAATGTGGCGATCAACGCGCCCGTACCGAAATTGCGGTGGCCGACATAGGCGACTTCTTCGGCCTCCGTACCGGCACGGTTCTTCAGGAAATTACGCAGATTCCAGGCCAGCAGGCCCAGAAAATAGAGCCCGACGACGATGACGACTTCTTTACGCACCCGCAGCTCCAATCCTGCGTACAGTTGCCCGATTATGCCCTATGCGTAACGGCGAACCCACGCGGAGACATGCGCCCGGCATGCATGTGGATGGTTTACCGCAGGATTTTCATGACGTCCCCGGCAATGGCACTGGCGAGCTGGGTCTTCAGTTGGTCCGATTTACCGGCCCCAGGGAATTCATTCAGTTTTCACGCCCTGAATAGCGTGTCTCGACCCTTGCCGATCGCGTCATGCGTTCACCGTGCCCGGGTTCAGAGGGGCTGTGCGGTCGGCCGGAACAGGATCTCATTGATGTCCACGTCCTCCGGCTGGCTGATGGCGAAGGCCACCATGCGCGCGAAGGAATCGGCCGGGATGGCAATCTCGTTCACGTGTTCGCGGACGGTATCGGCAATGTCCTTCTCACTGATGTGGTCCAGCAGTTCGGTGGCGACGGCGCCCGGCGAGATTACGGTCGTGCGGATGTTGTAAGGCTTGACCTCCTGACGCAGGCCCTCGGACAGCGCACGCACGGCGACCTTCGTGGCGCAGTACCCCGCAGCCCCCGGTCCTACCTTGTGTCCATACACCGAGGCCACGTTGATGATGTGCCCGGATTTCTGCTTCTTCATGCGGGGCAGTGCTGCCGCGATGCCGTTGAGCGTGCCCTTGAAGTTCACGTCGATCATCCGGTCCCACTCATCCGTCTTGAGGCGCTCCAGTGGCGCCAATGGCATCAGCCCGGCATTGTTGAGGACCACGTCCACGCGCCCGAACGTCTCCACGGCGGCGTTGACGAGTTTCTCGACCTGCGCGCGGTCAGTAACGTCAGTGGCTACGGCAAGCGCCTTGCCGCCGCCGGCCTTCAGTTCCTCCGCCAGCGACTCCAGGCGCTCGACGCGCCGTGCGCCGAGTACGACGCTCGCCCCCTGCGAAGCGAGCAGCCGCGCGGTGGCCGCGCCCAGACCGCTGCTCGCACCTGTAATGACGACGACCTTGCCTTCGATGTTCCCGCTCATGATGTTTCCTCCAAGAAATCGACCGCGGCCTGATATTCCGCCTCGGTAACTTTGTCCAGCCAGTTGACGGCCGTGCCGTCAAGCGTCTCCTGGATCGCGATGTGGGTCATGGCCGTACCCGGTGCCGCGCCGTGCCAATGCTTTTCGCCCGGCGGGCACTGAACGACGTCACCCGGGCGGATCAACCGGGCCGCCTCCCCCTCGCACTGGACGATCCCGCACCCGGCGGTGACGATCAGCGCCTGACCCAACGGATGCGTATGCCATGCCGAGCGGGCGCCTGGTTCGAACGTCACGCTGGCGCCACTGACACGGCCCGGCTCGCTTGCCGCGAACAGCGGATCGAGGCGCACCGTGCCGGTAAACCACTCGGCCGGACCGGCTTGTGACGGTATCGAGCCGCTTCGATTGAATTTCATGGTTTGACCTCCTTGGATTGACTAATCCCGTCGCCAGGCCGGCAACGTCCGATGCGGTCACTCTAACGATACGTCGGCATGCGATAAAGTGGCATAGTCTGGATACGGTTATTAGCTGGAATTATTAATGCTGCGCGAGAACGTGAACGACCTGGTAGCTTTTCTCGCCGTCTCGGGGGAGCGGAGCTTCACCAAAGCCGCCGCAAAGCTGGACATCTCGCAGTCCGCCCTCAGCCAGACGATCCGCAACCTGGAGGAACGCCTGGACGTGCGGCTCCTGAACCGGACCACGCGCCGGGTAACCCCCACCGAGGCGGGCGAACGCCTGCGCCAGGCGATCGGCCCCCGGTTCGAGGCCATCGAGGCCGAGCTGTCGGCGCTGGAGGAACTCCGGACCCAGCCGGCGGGTACCATTCGGCTGACTGCGACCGACTACGCTGCGGATACCATTCTGCTGCCGAAGCTCAGCGGATTCCTGCCGCAGTATCCGCACATCAAGGTCGAAATCATCATCGATTACGGACTCACCGATATCGTCGCCGAAGGGTATGACGCGGGAGTCCGCCCGGGTGAACAGGTCTCGAAGGATATGATCGCGGTGCGTATCGGTCCGGACATCCGCATGGCGGTGGTAGGTGCGCCGTCCTACTTCAAGTCACGGGCCGTGCCCAGGACACCGCATGGCCTGACCGAGCATAACTGCATCAATCTTCGCCTGCCGACGCACGGCGGCCTCTATGCCTGGGAATTCGAAAAGGACGGGCGTGAAGTGAACGTTCACGTCGATGGCCAGGCGACCTTGAACGGGACCCGGCAGATGCTCGACACGGCCCTGGCGGGTGTCGGCCTGGCCTATGTGCCCGAGGACCTTGTCCGGTCATATCTGGAAACCGGACAACTCAAACGTGTGCTGGCCGACTGGTGCCCACCTTATCCGGGGCACCACCTTTACTACCCGAACCGCCGCCAGTCGGAACGCGCCTTCAGCCTGCTGGTCGAAGCCCTCCGCTACCACGGCCCCGAGTAGCAGCAACCCCAGTATTAATAGAACGAGTCCTGAATACGACGGACCGTCGACGCCATATTGACATATCGGTATTTTGCGATATACTGATGCATATGGATGAGGTAGCCATTTTCAAGGCGCTGGCCAACGAGTCACGGCTCAAGATCCTGCACTGGATGCGGGAGCCGGACAAGCATTTCGGCCCCGCCCCTAACGGGCAGTGCCGGGAGCAGCGCGTGTGCGTGGGCGAAATCCAGAAAAAACTCGGATTGTCCCAATCCACGGCTTCGCAATACCTGGCCCAGTTGCAGCAGGCCGGGCTGATCGAAGCCCGTCGCTGCGGACAATGGACGTTCTATGTGCGGAATGAAGACGTGCTCAAGGAACTGGCGGATCTGTTGCAGCAGAAACTGTGAGGTACAGGCATTTTTTCGATCCGTATATCGAAATTATTGAATATATAGACATTTCTCTTAATAGATTTTCATAAGGAGAATCTAATGAATGAATCGCAGCCCCTCCTGACTCCGGTGACCGTTGGGCGCTACACCCTGCCCAACCGTGTCGTGATGGCACCGATGACCCGCAGCCGTGCGAACAACCCCGAACGCGCGCCTACGGCCCTGCATGCCCAGTATTACGCCCAGCGTGCCGGGGCTGGCCTGATCATCACCGAGGCCAGCCAGGTTTCCCCGCAGGGCGTGGGCTACATCAATACCCCCGGCATCCACTCCCGCGCCCAGGTCGAAGGTTGGCGCAAGGTGACCGAAGCCGTCCACGACCAGGGGGGACACATCTTCATCCAGCTCTGGCACGTCGGCCGCATATCCCATCCGGATTTCCATGGCGGCAAGTTGCCGGTCGCCCCGTCGGCGTTCAATCCAAACACACAGGCTTTCACCCCCGAAGGACTCAAGGACACGGTCACGCCGCGGGCCATGACGACAGAAGAGGTCCGCGCCACGGTGCGGGATTTCGTGCAGGCGGCCAGAAACGCGATGGATGCCGGCTTCGACGGCGTGGAAATCCATGGCGCCAATGGTTATCTCATCGAACAGTTCCTGCGGGATTCCAGCAACCGCCGGACCGACATCTATGGCGGCAGCATTGCCAACCGTGCACGCTTCCTGTTCGAGATCGTGGAAGGCGTCTCGGAAGCAATCGGGCGCGACCGCGTCGGCGTCCGCCTCTCCCCCGGCAACACGGGCAACATCGGCGCGGACAGCGACATGGCGGCGCTCTACGACTTCGTGATCGGCGTACTCGACAATTACCGGATCGCGTATCTGCACCTGCTGGAGAATACGAATATGGATGCAGGCGAGCCCAACCGCATAGCTGATGTCACGCGTCGTTACCGCACCGTGTATCAAGGCACCCTGATCACGAACAACGGTTACGACCGTGCCAGTGGAAACGGCGTGCTCGAACGCCGCGAAGCCGATCTGGTGGCTTACGGTCGCCTCTTCATCTCCAACCCGGACCTGGTCGACCGGTTCAACGCCAAAGCACCTCTCGCCGAAGCCGACGTCGACACCCTGTATCAAGGCGGCACACGCGGCTACGTCGATTACCCGCTGCTGCAACCCGAGGCGGCCTGAGGGAATTGCAATCCACTTGATTAAACCTGGACTCAGAAGAGGTAAACGGACATGTCTCTGAATATCGGAATCATCATGGGCAGCACCCGCCCCGGACGCAACAGCGAGGCGGTCACCCAGTGGGTCCACGGAATCGCCCGGCAGCGGCACGATGCGAAATTCGAAGTGGTCGATATCACCGACTACGAGCTTCCGATCTACGACGAACCGATTCCGCCATCATTCGGACAGTATGAGAAACCGCATACCCGAGCATGGGCGGAGAAGATCGCCTCGTTCGATGCATACGTAATCGTTAGCCCCGAATACAACCACGGCCCCTCGGGGGCGCTCAAGAACGCCATCGATTTCGTTTATGGGGAATGGAACAATAAAGCCGCAGGTTTCGTGAGCTACGGCAGTGCCGGTGGGGCACGCGCCGTGGAACAATTGCGCCTGGTTATGGCCGAGCTGCAAGTGGCCACGGTGCGCGCGCAAGTCATGCTCTCGTTGTTCACGGATTTCGAAAACTTCACGGTGTTCAAGCCCGATCCGCGGCATGAACCCGAGGTGCACGCCATGCTGGACCAACTCGTGTCCTGGGGCGGTGCGTTCAAGACATTGCGCGAGCGTGAAGCGCAGGCGGCGTGATCTCATTACGCAAAAATCGGGGCCCGGTGGCGCGAAACAAGGGCACGGCACTATTCAAGCTCCTGCTTCTTGCAGCCGTCCTGCCGTCGCCCGCCCTGGCAACACAGCCGGCCCAAGGGAATGCCGTCCTGATTGGAGCCCGCTACGAACGGGCGGTCAACTTCGTTGGCGGACTCGAACAAGTGGCTATTGAGGCCGATGTCCCCTTTACGTTGCACTGGCAGCCCTTCGGTTCGTTTCAAGCCGAATATTTCGTTCAGGTTTCCGGCGGTGCGTTTCTGAACGGCAGCCCCGACGCCCGGCCTTTCGTGGAAGCCGGACCGGCCATAAGGCTGGAAAGCGGAACAGGCGGCTGGTTTCTGAGCGCAGGGATTGCACCGACATTGATAGGCGGGTCGGAATTCCGCGACAGCCGCCAGCTTGGCGGTTCCATTTTCTTTACCAGCCACGTCGACGTGGGTTGGCAGACAGGATCGTGGATGGTAGCGCTGCGCTATCAACACACCTCCAATGCCAACTTCAACAACCCCAATCCCGGCGTCAACATGGTGGGCCTGGCTTTTGGAACCACTCTTTGACGGAAAGAAAACGCTCGAAATTCACTTCGTTCATAAATGAAAAAGGAGATCGCTCATGAAACTCTATTACATCCCTGGCGCCTGCTCACTCGCCGACCACATCGCCCTCGAATGGGCAGGCGTATCCTATGACACGCGGAAACTCAGCCACGATGACCTGAAGCAGGATGACTACCTGAAAATCAACCCTCTGGGCGCCGTGCCCGCGCTCGAACTGCAAGACAAAGTACTGACCCAGAATTCAGCCATCCTGAACTACCTGGCCGATAGCAACCCCGAAGCCAGACTGGGGGGTGACGGTTCGCCCGAGGGCCGCGCAGAGGTGAACCGCTGGCTGGGCTTCCTCAATGCCGACGTACACCCGGCGTTCAAACCGTTATTCGGCGGTACCGCCTACCTGGATGACGAATCCGCCATCGAACAGACCCAGGACAACGCCAGGAAAACGCTTCGCGGCCATTTCGAACGTGCCGACAAGCAACTCGCCAGCCGCGACTGGCTCGCCGGCACCCGTTCGATCGCCGATCCCTACCTCTTCGTAGTAACACGCTGGGCCAAGGCTACGAAGATCGACCTCTCGGGCCTCGACAACCTGCAGCGTTTTTTCGAACGCATGCACGGCGATACCGGCGTAAAACGTGCACTCGAGGCCGAAGGTCTCGCCTGACGGCAACCGCTTCATCCTGTCACGCCCGCTCTCATGCGGGTGTGACAGAATGAAACAATAGATGGCCAGGAGAGAATGGCGTCATGTCGAAAAACAAGACAGCAATCCGCCACCTCCTGCCTTTCCTGTGGGAATTTCGCGGGCGGGCGCTGGTCGCGCTCGTCTTCCTGATACTCGCCAAACTCGCGACCGTCGCCATTCCGATGGCGCTCAAGCACATTGTCAATGCGCTCAATGTGCAAAACGGCATGCTGGTGCTTCCGCTGGCATTGCTTGTCGCCTATGGCGCACTGCGCTTCGCCTCGACACTCTTTGGCGAACTGCGCGACCTGGTATTCGAGTTTGCCGCACTGCGCGCCGTGCGCCGCATCGCCCTCAGGATATTCCGCCACTTGCACGACCTGGACCTGGCCTTCCACCTGGAACGCCAGACGGGCGGCCTGTCACGCGATATAGAGCGCGGCACTCGTGGTATCAACTTCATCTTGAGCTTCATGCTCTTCAATATCCTGCCGACACTGCTCGAAATCGGTCTCGTGACCGGCATCCTGCTATGGAATTTCTCCATCTGGTTCGCCGCAATCATCCTTGTTGCGGTCGTCCTGTTCATCGCGTATTCGGTCGTCGTCACCGAATGGCGCATGCGCCACGTGCGACGGATGAACGAGCTGGACTCCAAGGCCAACACACGCGCCATCGACAGCCTGATCAACTACGAGACGGTTAAATATTTCACCAACGAGGAATACGAAGCCGGCCGCTACGACGCACAAATGGCCAAGTGGGAAAAGGAAGCCCTCAAGACTCAATACTCGCTTTCCACACTCAACAGCGGCCAGGCGCTGATCATCGCACTCGGCATTACGGCCATGATGCTGCTTGCCGGCTACCAGGTAGTACACAAGCAAATGACCATCGGCGATTTCGTCATGGTCAACGCCTACATGGTGCAGCTGTTCCTGCCTCTGAACTTCCTGGGCTTCGTCTACCGCCAGATGAAGCAGGCCTTCGTTGACATGGAGCGGATGTTTTCACTGATGGACCGCCGCACACAGATAGCCGACCCGCCCGACGCGGCAGAGCTGAAAATCAAGCGCGGGGAAGTGCGCTTCGACCGCGTACGCTTCGGTTACGGTCCCGAGCGTGAAATATTGCACGATGTCAGTTTCACGGTGCCCGCCGGAAGCAAAATCGCCGTAGTGGGTCCGAGCGGCGCCGGCAAATCGACCATTGCACGCCTGCTGTTCCGCTTCTACGACGCAAGCGCCGGGCGCATCCTGATCGACGACATCGACATTCGTGCGGTCACACGCGACAGCCTGCGCCAGAATATCGGCATAGTGCCGCAGGACACGGTCCTCTTCAACGACACGCTCTACTACAACATTGCCTACGGCAATCCCGAAGCGAAGCGCGACATGGTGGAACAGGCTGCGGCAATGGCCAATCTCAAACCGTTCATCGACTCGCTGCCTGCGGGCTTCGGCACTCGGGTCGGCGAGCGTGGGCTGAAACTCTCGGGCGGAGAGAAGCAACGTGTCGCCATTGCGCGCGCAATCCTCAAAAATCCGCCGATACTCGTGTTCGACGAGGCAACTTCGAGCCTCGATTCTGAAGCCGAACAGGCAATCCTGGGCGCACTGCGCACACTGGCAAGCACCCGTACCAGCCTGGTCATCGCCCATCGGTTGTCCACCATCGTCGACGCCGATGAAATCATAGTGCTGGAAGCCGGGCGCATCGCGGAAAGGGGCAAACACACCGAGCTACTGCATGCGCACGGGTTATATGCCCGGCTTTGGGAACTCCAGCAAGCCGAAGAAGACGACAGAAAACCTGCCATACAACAGACGAGCACGACAGCTTCCTGAACCGGAGCGCCCCATCGTTATTCGGCGAGCAACTCTCCCGATCCCCCCATCTCTGCGGGAAGATCCCTCTGCTTGGGCAACCCGTCGGGTATGTGCAGGACGGTTTCCTGGTAATGCACGTGCACGCCCGGCTGGAACTCGAAGTCCTCGATCAGGGCGGCATAGACATCGACCAAACCCCAGCCGGGATGCTCCGTCAAGACATGACCGCCGCACTGCGTACACCAGCGACGAACGCTGGACGGGTTCCTGGCATAGCTACCCAGTTTGTCCCCGCCTCGGACTATGCTGACCGCGTCGGCCAGCCAGAGACTGAACGCATTGACCGGCCCGGCCGACCATTGCCGGCACGAATCGCAATGGCAATAGCCCATGGCAGCGGGCTCGCCGCTCAAGCTGAGCTCCACCGCCCCGCAGAAACAACGGGCGGTATGAGTGAAATTCTCGACCATGATTGCCTCCCCGGGGTCAATCGAGACTGGCAGGAAATTCCATTATGCGCCTGATGCAGCGGCTACCGTTAGGCGCTGCTCCGCCCGGACACCGGCACCCGAGGGCGCGGCCACGGGGAGCGGATGGGGACTTCCCTGCGGCAGCGCGGTAACCACTCCCCACTGAACGCCAC
>OFHI01000192.1_pt1 | contig 11309 bp, 6 predicted proteins | sample 1522021 | NCBI WGS metagenome assembly OFHI01 (sample SAMEA2464839, study PRJEB22497) | soil metagenome | biome: Grassland; feature: Farmland; material: Clay | place: Australia | collected 2013-02-01 | depth 1.4 m | reverse complement strand
TCCGCAATTTATAAAATTAACGCGTAAAGCTGCTCCGGTAGGCCGGGCGCAATTTACGACTTTTAAGGGTATTGCAGGCGTATGGTTAAAAAATATCATATGTTTTCTTATACGCTGCTCGTCCTTCAGGTCATAGCGGCAGTCGTTTTTATTGCGGCATTGTTATGGCCGCGCGCAGCCGTTCCTTCCGCGGAAGCCCGCCTGGGGGCGTCGGGCGTCGCTTCCTTGAAGACAAAATCCCTGGATATGACGGGAGTGTTTTTTCCGGCCGTAGCTTTCGGCCTTTTTACGGCAGTGTTGAGTTTTTCCAATCTGCTTTTGTTTTTAAAGATGGACAGGGCCAAAAAATACGACGAACTGGAGAAAATGGCGCTGACGGACGGACTTACCGGCCTTTATAACAGGAGATACTTCGACAGATTTTACGAAAACGCCTTTTCCCAGAGTTCGAGGTATAATATGCCGTTGTCGCTTATTATGTGCGATATAGACCATTTCAAAAAAATAAACGACGCGTTCGGACACGACGAGGGAGACGCCATTCTTAAAATTCTTTCCGACGCCATGAAAAAGAACGTCCGCGAGGCGGACGTCGTCGCCCGTTACGGCGGAGAGGAGTTTATAGTATGCCTTCCTCAAACCTCCATAGCCGACGCTTTCGAAGCGGCGAGAAAGCTTTACTACCTGATACTGACGTTAGAAACGGGTTACGCAAGCAGAATCACGGTAAGCATGGGGGTGGCCGGCTACAAGAAAGGAACGGAAAGCAAGCCTAAGGACCTGCTTAAGAGGGTCGACAACCTTCTCTACCAGGCCAAGAATAACGGCCGCAACCGTATCGTTTCCGAAGATTCATACGGCGAAGTAATAGAAATAGACGAAAATTCCTGGACCGGAGAACCGGCCTTCATGCCGTAGCGCTCCGGCGCTAAGTCTCCTTGCCGCGAGTAAAGCAGGCAAAATACGCTTATGTCTGAAGATTTAAAAAATACCGGACTTTACCTTTATCTTTCAAACGACCTCGATATCCTTGCCCGGCGCTTCACGGGCGAAATCAAAGGGTTGAAAACCTCGAACCCGATAAAGGCCGGCTTGGCGGCCATAGTCCAGACCGAAGGAACGATAAAATTTCTCTCCTTAAAAATAGCCGAAGAACTCGGCATCTGCGCAAATTTCGGGTTTTTATACCCCAGGGATTTTATTCTCTACGTCCTAAGGGAATGCGGCCTTATTGCGGAAAGGGACATCGGGTATTTCGAAAAAAGCAATATGGCCGTGGAAATATTGAAGCTGCTTAAGGACGGCGGCGGCGGAATTTTTGCCGCCGAACAAAATGCCGGCCGTTATGCCGCTTACATGCAGGACGGCGTGAACTTAGGGCAGTTCGCCGTCCATATGGCCGACATATTCGACCAGTATATGGTTTACCGCCCGGAATTTGCCGCCGATACCTCTAAAATAAAGGACGCGTGGCAGAGAGAACTTTTCGAGGGCATGCTTGGCGGCGGCGGCGCGAAACGCGTTACGCTTGCGGAAGCGGCAACTAAATTCATAAAATCGGACAGGGGAACGTACGGCGGCAGGCTCGGCGGATTGCCGGACGCTATTTACCTGTTTGCCATATCCGTCCTCCCCCCCGTATATATAGAATTTTTCAAGAAGCGTTCGGAAGACCGCAGGATAAACAATTATAATATAAAACCCTCTAAGGAATACTGGTTTGACGGCTTAAGCGATAAAGAGGCCGCGTTATTAGTCAAAAAGGAAAAAATGCGGCTGGGGGGCGGGCCGCTGCATATATCCGGCACCAATCCGGTTTTCATAAACAATGCCAGGCTCCTTCAGAATTTTTACTATTTCCTTTATTCCGGGGAACCGGCTCCTTCCGAAATTGAGGAATACGACGAATTTGCCGGAGTAGGCGTAGGCGGAAAAAATACGTTATTGTCGCGCATAAAGCGCGATATGCTGGATAATGCGCCGGAATTAACCGGACCGCCCCCGTCCTGTTCCGCGCCCCATTCCGCCGATCCCGATTTATCCCTGCAGGTGCATTCCTACCACAGCAAATTCAGGGAAACGGAGGGGCTTTATAATTACGCCTGCAGTATTATGCAAGAAGACCCGTCCGTCGCCCTCGAAGACATACTGGTGATGAGTCCGGACATAGAGGAATATGCTCCCTATATAGACGGCGTTTTTTCAGACAAAGGCATGGCTTATAACGTTTCCGACAACAGGATGCTTAAGAACGATACCGGAATCCGCTCGCTGCTGGCGATACTGCAAATGCTCAAGGGCGGCCTGACGGCGAAGGATTTGGTTTCGCTGTTCGAGCTCGAACCTTTAAGGGAAAAAATGGAACTGGACCAGTCCGCTTATGAGACTATATTGAACTGGATTAAAGGACTAAACATAAGGTGGGGCCTTACGGAAGATTATGTCGGCTCGCTTTATCCGGATGCGGGAACGGGAGAACCGTGGGTTGAACCGTATAATACCGTAGAATACGCGGCAAAAAGACTGTTTGCCGGATATATAAGCGGTTCCGACGGCTTAATATCCGGAATCATGCCTTATGCCGGAATATCGCTATCGAACATGGATGCGGCCGGAAAGTTCTTGTTCGTGATAGATAAGATAGCCGAATTAACGGAACTGGTTCAAAAAGAATCGACTTTAAAAGAATTCGGCGGCCTGCTGCAAAACGTCGTAAACCTGTTTATTTCCGACGGCTATTCTAAAACGGGCGACTTCGCCGGTTTTACGGCCAGGGCCAAAGACCTGGACGACGACGGCACGCCGGTCAGTTTCGGCACGTATATGGAACTGCTTAAAAATATAACGATGGAAACAAGGAATACTTATAATTTTATGAGGGGAGGCATAACTTTCTGCGAGCTTTTGCCGTTAAGGAGCATCCCTTTTAAAGTTATATGCCTTCTCGGGCTTAACGACGCGACTTTTCCGAGAAAGCCGGCGGTCCCGCTTTTTAACCAGATAGAAAAGGAGCACAGGAGGGGCGACAGGTCGCCCCGGCTTAACGACCGCCTGTTGTTTCTCGAATCCATACTTTCCGCGAAGGACTATCTTTACATAAGTTATATAGGGAAAAACCTGAAAAACAATAAGCCCGTGAATCCGAGCATAACGGTGTCGGAGCTTATGGATTACGCCGGAATTGAAGCCGTGCCGCATCCGCTTCATTCATTCAGCCCGGAATATTTTTACGCTGAAGGCCGCAAAAACCTCGTTAATTTCAGCAGGGAAGATTTCGAGCTGGCGAAGGTTTTAACCGGCGAAACTTCTCCAGGCAAGCCGTGCAGCGGTTATAATAACGGAGGCGGCGGCGTTGTAGAAAAATGCGCCCCTGCCGCCGGAAATATAATTTTACTTAAGGAACTGGATGCGTTTTTAAAGGACCCGGTAAAGACGTATTTTAATAGGAACGGCATATACCTGTATTCAGAAGAAGACGAGGCGAAGTCCGAAGAGGCCGTGAATTTAGACCCGCTCGAAGAATACAGGCTGAGAAAGAAAATTTTTGCAGGGGAAGCGGACGATTTCGAAATGCTGAAAAGAACGGGACTGCTCCCGCACGCTAATGCAGGAAAATACCAGTTTGACAGGATACGTTCGGAAGTGGGAAGCTTTAAACTAAGGATAGAAAAATTATGCGCCGCCGCGCTGGAAGACTTCAAACCGCGCGCCGTAAAAAGGCAGGCCGGCGGTTCGGCCATAGAAGGCGCAATAGGTTACGTCCGCGAATCGGACGAAGGACGGAGCCTTATAATGCTGGATTTTGGAAAATCAGGATTTGCTAAAAAAGACGGCATGGCTTTCCGGCTGCTGCTGTTAAAAATACTCGGAGAATGCGGCAGGACTTATTTCGCTTCCTTCGGCGAATTGAAAGAAATTACATTTAATTACGGCGGCGAAGCAGACCGGAAAAACAAAGAGGAAGCGTTTTTGAAGCTCGCCGTCGAATTTTACGGGGCGGCTTTAAACGACCCGCTTCCGTTATACCGCGAAATATACGGCAGGATATGCGAAAAACGGCGCGAAGGCCGTGTGGCGGCGATAACGGAGGGCGAGCTGGCAGAGGTTTTGTCCGGCAGGGCCGAAACGTGGAATTCGGGCGAAGACCCTTACGTGAAACTATTGATAGGCAGGTTCGGAGATTTTGCCTGTGAAGAATACTTAGAAAAAATAACTTATTTTAATGCCGGATTTTTCGGGCTTGCAGATTTTTCCGGTAATTAAAAAACAGGAAAACATTATTAAGCTATGGCAGATTTAAAGACGGATTTAAACGATATAAGCGGCAGAGGAGAAGGTTTTAATCCGTTTGCGGGCGAATTCAACGTTAACGGCAAAAATCTTATAGAGGCTTCGGCCGGAACCGGAAAAACGTATTCCATAGCCGCAATTTATTTAAGGCTTATACTGGAAAGCGGTTCGCCCGGCGCCGGAGATTTTTTAAATCCAAAAAATATCCTTGTAGTAACTTTCACCATAGAAGCTACCGAAGAACTCAAAGAAAGGATAAGGCGTATCTTGAAAACGTCCCACGGATATTTAAAGGGCATGCTGGAAGGAGAAACCGGCGCAAAGGCCTCCGGACATCCTTGCGAAGAACCGGACGATTCGCTCAGGGCTTATTTAGATGGATTTAAAGCGGCCGGGCCCTCCGGCATTGCCTCCGCGCTGGCAAGGCTTAAGGAGGCCCTGCTTTTTTTCGACGAAGCCGCTATTTACACTATACACAGGTTCTGCAAAAAAGTTCTTTCCGAAAATCCCGTCGATACCGGCAACGCTTTCGAGCAAAATTTATTGACGGAAGACGGCGGGCTTGTCCGGGGAACTTTATACGATTTTTACAGGAAATGGCTTTATGGGCAGAACGCGCAGGTTATATCGTATTTTATCAGGGAATATTATTCCGGCGGCGCAGTTTCCGGCGGCAGGGCATCCAAATTGGAAAATATGCTGCACAGGTATTTTCTTTCGGTCGAACCGCGCCTTGAAGTCCCGGAAATTCCCCCAAAAACCATAGAAGAACTGTACGAAGAACTTGCGGATTTATTTTTTGAATTCAAGGAAGGCTACCTCGGGAAAATAAACACTGGCGAAATAAAAAAAAGCCTTGCCTATTTAGACGATTTTTTCGGACAGGAAGGATTGATAAAAACCGGCGCGGCCGATTTGCGGATACCGCCCGATAAGGGATTCGAAAAGTACTGTCCCGGCTTCCGCGAAAAATACGACGGCCTTGCCCGCAGTATAGATTTATACATTAAAAAATCCATTATGGGCCATGTCGAGGATATGGCGGAGCATTACCACGGCCTTGAAATAACGGAAAATTCCCTGACTTTCGACAGGATGGTCCGGAGCGTTTACGATGCCGTCAAGAGCGGAAACATCGACGCGAAAAGATATGAAAGCCTAAAGGTCCTTTTAATAGACGAGTTCCAGGATACCGATTTTTTGCAGGTAGAAATATTCGATAAAATCTTCGAGGGGAAAACCGTATTTTATATAGGCGACCCCAAGCAGTCCATTTATTCCTTCAGGGGCGCCGACCTCGACGCTTATTTTTACGCCACCGGCGGAGGCGGCATCAAAAAATTCGACTTAACCGTGTCGTACAGGTCTACGGAAAATCTAATCCGCAATTTCAATAAGATTTTTTCCAAGGAAAGCTTTTTCTCCGATGGCTCCGGCAGCCGCATAGAATATAAAAAAGCAAACGTCCCGGACAAGCAGAAGCTTCACGTTTACGTTAAAAACGGGGTCGGAGGCATAGCCTTAGACATAGCCCCGGTTTGCGGAAGCGACTTTATTTTTTACAGGAGCCGGGGTTCCAACAAGAAAGACGTCCTGCCGGAACTTTTGAGGGAAATCCGGCTGCTTCTCGGGCCTGATTCGGGATATATCGAGGAAAACGGCGGAACGCGGCGCATAAGGCCGATAGACATAGCTATTATAACCGCGTCTAACGGCGACGCCGTGACGGTTAAAGATTACCTTGCCGGAAAGGGCGTTAAAAGCGTCCTGAATTCGACGGAATCGGTTTTTGAAACCGACGAGGCCAAAGAGTTATACCTGTTTTTCGACGCCGTGGAAAACTATTCCGATTCCCGCAAAATTAAAAGCGCCTTAACGTCGAATATTTTTAACAAGCCTGTTAAGGGATTAAGCGGAGTGGAAATAATAGCATACAAGGAAAAGTTCGGATTATACCGCAAGCGTCTCGAAAAAAAAGGAGTATTTCCCTTATTCGAGCATATTTTTAAAGAAGAAGGAACCATGGAGCATATACTCGGAAAAATAAACGGAGAAAGGATATATACGAATTACATACATTTGCTCGAACTGCTTCAGAGCGCGGCCGCAAACGGCAGTCCGGCTGTTGAAAGCGTTAAAAAATGGCTCGAAGACAGGATGTCGGGCAGGGAAAAAGAACCCGAAGGCTACGAACTGAGGCTCGAATCCGACATGGACGCCTTGAAAATAGCTACCATACACGGCAGCAAGGGGCTTGAATATCCCGTTGTATTTTTGGTTTATTTTAATTATGAATTTAAAAAAGACAGGGCGGATTTCTTCCTGAGCGATTTCGACCGGAGCAGCGGCAGGCATATAATAAAGGCGGTTTCGGGCGGCGCCGGCATGAAAGCCCTGGCGGACAAAGACAGGGCGGAAAAAGCGAGGCTTTTTTACGTGGCTCTCACGAGGGCGATGGGCAGGTGTTATGTTTTCGATTACAACAGGAAAAAAAAGGATATTTATCTCGACGGGTTTATAGGCGCGGAAGATTACGTGGCGGCCGAAGAAGCGGAAGGGGGCGGCTGCGAACAGGCCGGAAGCGAACGGTCCGCAACGGGCGGCCATAATGATAAGGTCAATACGGGATTAATATTTAAAGAATTCAATAAAAACGCCGTCCGCCGGAAATACGGGCTGACCAGCTATTCATCCATAACCTCCGCGGCGGCAAGGCGCGAGCCCGACAGGGCGGACGAATACCTCGGAGAAAGTTATAACGCCGCCGCCGTTGCTGCTTCTGCGAACGGTTATCCCGGCGTTCCGGCCGACGAATACGGTAACCGCCTTCCTTACGGCGCGGCTTACGGGAACGCGGTCCACAAGCTTCTTGCCGAAATCAGGTATGATATATCGGATGAAGAACTTGCAGGCAGGATAAAAAACGACCCGTCGGTTTCGGGTGAAGGCGGAGCGGCAGCAGGTTACACCTTCCGCATGATAAAAAACGTCCTAGACCTTCCCCGCTTGAAAGACGAAAGCGGAGTTCTTTTCAGCCTCAGGGATGTCGGCGAACAGGATAAAATCAACGAAATGGAATTTTTAATGCCCGTCGGGGACGTTAACGCTTTTTTCGGCAGGCTTTATGAAATATTGAGCCGCCGCGCCGACGAACGATGCGGTAAATTTGCCGAAAGCTTAAAATATTTTACCGGCGGAGGCGCGGATTACGGCAGGTTCAAGAGTTATTTAAAGGGATTCATAGACCTTGTATTCATGCGGGGAGGAAAATATTACCTTATAGACTGGAAGACCAATTATCTCGGTTCGGACGCCGCCGCATATTCCGGGCAAAGCCTCGTAAACGCGATGAGCGGAGAAAATTATTACCTCCAGCTAATCATATACCAGCTTGCCCTTTACAGGCAGTTGAAATGGCAGTCGGAATCCATGGGCCTTGCGGCGGGGGGGCCCGCCACGGCTGGGAACGGGCCGGGCGGGGTTTTGCGCGGCTCCGGCTATGAGGAAGGAGGCGCAATGTATGGATTTACCAGAGGGTTTTTATACGGGAATTCAGGAGAAACCGCCGATGCCGCCGTCACCGCGGATAACGGCGGATGTCCCGGCGGCTCCGGTTCCACGGGCGTTTTTAAATACGGGCTTTCCCCTGATGAATTAGATGAACTGGAGGGACAGGATGGACTATAACGACGACAATAACAATCCTTCGGGTACTTTTATGGATAGCCTGCTGGAAGCCGGAGCGATAACTTTTGCGGATTACGAGGTTTATAAATGGATAAAAAGGCTATGCGGCTCTGAAACTATAGCTTTAATAGGATTCATAGTAAACTTAAAGCTTGGAAGCGGCGATACGTATATTCTTTTGGACGAAATAGAAAATAAAGACATCATCACGGTACTGCGCGAAGTCCTGCGGCCTAACCGATATGCGCGTATTAAAGAAAATAACGGATACATGCTGCCGGATAAAAACGGCTTGCTCGAAGAATTCGCAAGCGGCGGCGAAATAGTCCGCGGCCTTTTTCACGTGGACGACAAAGGAAGGATATTTTTTAAAAGGATATATAATTATGAAAAGGCCGTAGCCCGCATATTCGCGGAAATGGCAAAATCGTGCGGGTTGTTCCCATCCGTCCGGTTGCCTGAAAATATAACCTCTGAAATCATTGCCTCCGAAACCATTGTCCCGGAAGCCCCTTCCTTAACCGCACAGGAAAGGGCCGTAAAAATGGCCGGAACAGGCAGGCTGCTTATTGTATCCGGCGGTCCCGGCACGGGAAAAACCACGGCCGTTAAAACGATAATAAAGAACCTCGCGGCGCAAAAGGGCGCCGAGGAAATAAGAATCGCCCTGGCTGCCCCTACCGGAAAGGCGGTTTCGAGGCTCGCAAATGCGCTGGAAGATTTACCTGATAATAATAAGGGCCGCGGCGGTTTCCCCATAGGCCGCGCCGTCATAGATATGCCTGTAACGCTGCATAAGCTTATAGGAGTCAATCCTTTTAATACCGGGGCCTTATACTGCGAAAAGAACAGGCTTCCGTACGACCTGGTTATAGTAGACGAATTTTCCATGGTAAGCCTTGAAATGGTATACAGGATGCTGGTTGCGCTTAAAGACGGCTCCAGGTTGATATTATTGGGAGACAAGGACCAGCTTGCCTCTGTGGAAATGGGGGCGGTCATGAACGAGATATGTTACCCGGCAGGGAGTAATCCTCTTAAAGGTTGCCTCATAGAGTTCGATAAAAATTACAGGTTTAAAGATTCAAGCGGCATAGGACAAATGTCTAAAGCCATAAAAGGCGGCGTTATTTTTTCGGGGACGGATGAAAACGCCGCGCGCGATTTTCTCGAAACGCCTTTTGAAGACCTCAGGATAACAGGTTCCGGGAACACGGAAGAAATGCTCGATGAAATAGCCGGTATTTATTTTAAAAAGCTGGACGGCTTAGCGGAAAGAAATTACGAAAATACCCTGGACATCGTTTCTTCGGTAAAAATCCTTACCCCTTATAATGAAACTAAATACGGCGCCAGGATGCTGAACGAAAAGATAGACGGCAGGCTTCGGAGAAAAATTAACGACGCGGCCCATGCGGATAATAACATGGGAGAATGGTATCCGGGAAGACAGGTCATAATAAGAGTAAATGATTACCAGAATGAACTTTTTAACGGAGATATAGGAATTTGCAAGAAAATAGGCGGCGAAAACAAAGTTATTTTTCCGGGAATTTCCGACGAAGGGCGGGATGCATCCGGAGCGAGAACTTTCGAGCCGTTTCTTCTGCCGCCCTATGACCTTGCGTTTGCTTTGACCGTCCATAAAAGCCAGGGTTCCGAATTCGACGAAGTATATTTCTTCCTGGGCGAAAACGAATCCGATATTCTAAACAGGGAGCTTATCTATACGGCCGTTACGAGAGCCAGGAAAAAATTAACTATAGTCGGAAGCAAAGACCTGCTCATTAAATCCTTAAAGAAGCGTACGAAAAGAAAATCCGTAATTTCCGAACTGCTGTGCGATGCAGGTGCATTCCGTTATTAACCGAACGCTAAAACCAGTTGGTTAATCTATTACTCTCTTATAACATAAGACGGTTACCGGGGCGTTATTTAAGCAGGAACGCCTCCGTCTTGTAATGCCATGGCAAAAGACTTAAAATAGTTCGAACGGCTGCCCAGGCGGGTTCAGGTCCCGGATATGTAAAAGTAAAAATCTAAGAAGAACCTGTTATTTTGTAACAGGTTCTTCTTTAAGGGCTTTTTTAAGACCGTTTTTAAAAAGGTTTATCATATTTTTAGATGCATTGAATTCCTGTATTTTGGCAATATCCGCCGCGGCTTCTATGCCATCGTCGGTACCCTTGATACATTCCATTTCCAAAAAATACGTTCTGCGGTTTCCCCCGGCCAGTTTTTCCGCGACCGCGGCGCAGCCGTGTTGTATCTTTTTCCCGGTAACGGCCGCGTCTCCGGCGGAGACGCCATTTAAACTATCCGCTATTCCGTAACCCATATTATAGCCCTCTATATAAGCATTGGGACCCTGTCCGTTTGTTTTTCCGGCGGTTATGTTTCCGCCGTAGGAGGCCGGAACAAGAATTAAAAATAAGATGGCCGGGACGAATAAGGATAACGCGAATCTCTTCATAAACCCTCCGTGCGGTTAGTTTATTTATTTACAACCAGTTCTACGTAAACGTTCGATATTATTTTCCTGCTCCCATGGAAATATATGTTTGGAGAACCGGCAGACGAGCTTAATGCCTTTGCGCCGAAATTCATTAAGGGCCGGACGATAACCGGCTGGACATTGCGGATGTCTATTTTTTCAATCCTGAATGTTTTAACATTAAGAGCGTCCAAGATTACCCTTATTTTCGCCATAGTGTCTTCGTATTCGAGTATTATGGCTTCCAGCCTGTGCCGCTCTATGCCGGTAAAAACCGGCGTAATGCCGTTTATTTTGAAATCTTTGTCTTTTAATAAAAATAACAGGACGCCGCCGGTATTTTTATTTCCGGAAATGTTTACGACCAGGTCTTCCCGGGCGTAATACCCGTTTAACTTCCATTCGCCGTTTTTATATATTTTATAGGGGCTTATTCCGGCATAAACCGTTTTTAAGGATTTTAGATAAGGCAGTCCCTTTAAGTACGCTGCCAGGCCGCTTGCTTTTTTTACCAGGTTAAGATATGCGGTTTCATGGGATTTATTAAAAATAACGATTGAGGCGTTAATGGTTGAGCCGGAAGGAACGACCCTTACCGTGCCCTTTCCTACGGCCGCTACGGCGGTTTTTCCGCAATCCTTTTGTCCTCCGTAAGCGCTTACGGGAATTAAAAACAACAATATGGGCATCGCTAATATCAATTTGTCTATTTTTATCATTTCCGCGCCTCCTCTTTTCGGATGCTATAATTTAAGATGAAAAAATTATTTGACTTAATATATTTATTACAATAAAATTCATGTTATATTAGTACTAATATAAAAATTATTTTTTTTTT
>OFHI01000191.1_pt1 | contig 11421 bp, 9 predicted proteins | sample 1522021 | NCBI WGS metagenome assembly OFHI01 (sample SAMEA2464839, study PRJEB22497) | soil metagenome | biome: Grassland; feature: Farmland; material: Clay | place: Australia | collected 2013-02-01 | depth 1.4 m | reverse complement strand
GTACGAATTCCGCCGAGGAATACCTGCGCCGGCACGGCGTGGGCGTGATTCACGGCGGCGAGCGTTCGCTACGTTATACCCCGCACTTCGCGATTACCGGCGAGGAAGTCGCTCTGGTGGTGGCAGCGACACGCGACGCTCTGCTGAAAGGCCCCGGGGCCGATGCGTACGAGAAGCAGGCTGTGCAGGCTGCCGGCTGAAGGCGGAACCGCGGCTGCACGGCGCCGGGCAACCGTATAATGGTTTTATTGCTCGGATGGCCTCTGGGGCCGTCCGGAACCGCCCGTATCCGGTGTTTTTCCCGGAACGCATGGAATTCCGGCCCGTTCCAGACTGCCGCCGACGTGGCGACAACTCGCGAAAGTGGCGGAATGGTAGACGCGCCGGCCTTAGGAGCCGGTGGGGCAATACCCCGTGAGAGTTCGAGTCTCTCCTTTCGCACCAACTTGATCCCCGGAGGGGGCAGGTCTCGCATAGACAGACACAAAAGAGGAAATTCATGCAGGTATCAGTTGAGCAGAAAGGTCCGCTGGGACGCCGCCTGACAGTTACGATTCCGGGTGACCGGATCGAACAGGAAGTGTCCAAGCGCCTTGAAGGCGTAGGCAGGAATGCCAAGATCAAGGGCTTTCGTCCCGGCAAGGCACCGGCGAAAGTCGTGCGCCAGCAATATGGCGCGGCGGTGCGCGAGGATGTGCTCGCCGATCTCGTGCGTTCGCATTACGCCGAGGCTGTCCAGGACCAGGATCTCTCGCCGGTGGCTGCCCCCGAGGTCGAAGTCGGAACGTCGGGCGAGGACGGCAGCTACACGTTCACCGTCGAGCTCGAGGTCTATCCCGAATTCGAGGTCAAGGGTATCGAGGGCGCCAAGCTGAGCCGGCCCCGGGTCGAGATTACCGACGCCGACGTGGACACGATTCTGGACCGCCTGCGCAAGCAGCATCAGCATTGGCACGAGGCCGAGCGAGCAGCAGCCGATGGCGACCAGGTGATCATCGATTTCGAGGGCCGCATCGACGGCGAGCCCTTCGAGGGCAATAGCGCCACGGACATGCCGCTGGTACTGGGATCGGGCTCGGTGATTCCCGGTTTCGAAGATGGCCTGGCAGGAGCCAAGGCCGGTGAAACGCGCACATTGGACCTCAAGTTCCCCGAGGATTACGGCAAGCAGGAATTGGCCGGCAAGCCGGTGCAGTTCGAGGTTACCGTCAAGCGCGTCGAGGAAAGCCACATGCCCGATCTGGACGACGACTTCGCTGCCCGGATGGGCATCGAGGAGGGCGGGATCGAACGGTTGCGCGAGAAAGTCCGCGAGAACATGCAGAACGAGCTGGACACGCGGGTACGCACCGAACTCGAGGGCCAGGCCGGCGACGCCTTGCTGGAAGCCAACAAGATCGACGTGCCCGAGGCGTTGGTGGAGGAAGAGATCCTGCGCCAGCAGCGTGCGGTGATGCGCCAGTTCGGCATCGAGGTGGAACCCGACAGCCACCCGGACCTGCCGCGCGAGCCCTTTGTCGAGAAGGCCGAGCGCCGTGTGCGGTTGGGTCTTGCCCTGAGCAAGCTGATCGAGCGCGAACAGTTCAGCCCGGAACCGGAGCGGATCGAGCGTAAAATCGAGTCGTTTGCCGCCGATACGGCCGATCCTGCGACCCAGGCACGGGCGATGCGCACAGACAATAATGTCATGCGCCAGATCGAGTCGCTGGTGCTTGAGGAGGTTGCCTACGATTGGCTGATCGACCAGGCGAACGTCGAGGATGAGCCCAAGGGCTTCTTTGACTTCATCGAACCCGAGAAGGACGGCGCAGGAGAGAACGAATGAGTGAATTTTCGGCTCAACTGGTTCCGATGGTCGTCGAGCAGACGGCCCGGGGCGAGCGTGCCTATGATATCTATTCGCGCCTGCTCAAGGAGCGGGTGGTTTTCATCACCGGGCCGATCGAGGACCACCTCTCGAACCTGGTCGTGGCACAGCTGCTGTTCCTGGAGTCCGAGAACCCGGACAAGGACATCAGCGTCTATATCAATTCTTCGGGCGGTTCGGTGACTGCCGGACTGTCGATTTATGACACCATGCAGTTCGTCAAACCCGACGTGTCCACCATTTGCGTCGGTCAGGCCGCCAGCATGGGCGCGGTTCTGTTGGCAGGCGGTGCCAAGGGAAAGCGCTATTGCCTGCCGCATTCGCGCATGATGATCCACCAGCCGCTTGGCGGTTTCCAGGGCCAGGCCGCGGATTTCGAGATCCATGCCAAGGAAATCCTCGCGGTACGCGAGCGCCTGAACAAGATCCTGGCCCTGCACACGGGGCAGACGTTGAAGCAGCTGGAAATCGACACCGACCGGGATCGTTTCATGGATGCCGGGGAAGCCATGAAGTACGGCCTGGTGGATAGCGTGCTGCAGGACCGGGGGACGTCCAAGAAAGGAGAGTCGAGCTGAATCAGCGGGTTTCAGCGCGGTTATGCACCAACTTCCTGATCCAGGTGCCGCTTTCCTGCCCGAGGGGCTTGTCTTTAGATATCCCTTGGGGTACAAGTATCACATGGGTGAAATGTTGAACGCGACCCGGGCGCAGGAGGCTTCGTGAGCGAAGACGGTCAGGAATTCCACGACGACGGCAAGGTGCTGTTCTGCTCGTTCTGCAACAAGAGCCAGCGCGAGGTCGGCAAGCTGATCGCCGGTCCGTCGGTCTATATTTGCGACGAGTGCGTGGACCTGTGCAACGAAATCATTCGCGAGGAATTGCAGGAGCGGACCGAAAGCTCGACATCCAAACTGCCGAAACCCCAGGAAATCAAGGCGATCCTCGATCAATACGTCATTGGCCAGGAGGATGCCAAGAAAGTCCTGTCGGTAGCCGTCTACAACCATTACAAGCGGATCGAGGCCCGGACCGACCGCGACGAGGTGGAACTGGCCAAGAGCAACATCCTGCTGATCGGGCCCACCGGCTCCGGCAAGACCCTGCTCGCCGAGACGCTCGCGCGCATCCTTAACGTATCGTTTACGATTGCCGACGCTACGACGCTGACCGAGGCCGGCTACGTGGGCGAGGACGTCGAGAATATCGTCCAGAAACTGTTGCAGAAATGCGATTACGATGTCGAAAAAGCGCAGACGGGAATCGTCTATATTGACGAGATCGACAAGCTTTCGCGCAAATCCGACAATCCGTCGATTACCCGCGACGTATCCGGAGAGGGCGTTCAACAGGCGCTGCTCAAGCTGATTGAGGGCACCGTGGCTTCCGTGCCGCCCCAGGGCGGGCGCAAACACCCGCAGCAGGAGTTCCTGCAGGTGGATACCCGAAATATCCTGTTTATCGTGGGTGGCGCTTTCGCGGGGCTGGAAAAAATCATTCGCGAGCGGACTGAGAAGAGCGGCATCGGGTTCATGGCGCCGATCAAGGACATGGAGTCACTCAGGGCACAGGAAAGCGATGTGCTGCGCCAGGTGGAGCCCGAGGATCTCATCCGCTATGGCCTGATACCGGAGTTCGTGGGACGTCTGCCCGTCGTCGCTACCCTCGAGGCTCTGGATGAAGCGGCTCTGGTCAAGATTCTGAGCGAACCCCGCAACGCCCTTATCAAGCAATACAAGCGCCTGTTCGAGATGGAGGGCGTGGAATTGGAATTCCGGGAAGAGGCCCTCGAAGCCTGCGCCCGCTTGGCGATGAAACGCAAAACCGGGGCGCGTGGCCTGCGCACCATCCTGGAACGGGCCCTGCTCGATACCATGTACGACTTGCCGGCGTTGGAGAACGCGGCCAAGGTGGTCGTTGATGACAAGGTGATTCGCGGAGAATCAAGACCTTACATCGTCTTTGACCAAGTCGAGCGGCCGCGTGCCGCAAGTGAAGAATAGCCGCTCGAGCTCTTGGCACCGGAGCCCCCGGGCGTGGGCACAAGGCCCTTCCCATCTCTTGAAATAGTCGGCGGCAGGCGTCATATAGAACCTGTCCGCCACTGAATACAGACGCAATTTACATGAGTGAAATGAACGAAATTTCCAATCGACTGCCCGTCCTGCCGTTGCGCGACGTGGTGGTTTACCCCCATATGGTGATGCCCCTTTTCGTCGGCCGCCAGGCGTCGGTGCAGGCGCTTGAGGCAAGCGTGCGCGCCGATAGCCGTGTCCTCCTGCTGGCACAGAAGCAGCCGGAGATCGATGAGCCGGGTATCGAGGACCTTTACCAGGTAGGCACGATTGCCAACATCCTGCAAATGCTGAAATTACCCGACGGTACCGTGAAGGTGCTGGTCGAAGGGCAGCAGAGAGCGGCCGCGGGCCGGATCGAGGCCGGTGAGTACTTCCAGGCCGCCGTGGAGCCTTATGACGAGCAGGAAGAAGAAATTCAGGATGCCGAAACGGAAGCGACACAGCGTGCCGCAATCAACATCTTTGAACAGTACGTCAAGCTGAGCAAGAAGATCCCCGCCGAACTGGTCTCTTCGTTGGGCGACATCGAATCGCCTGGACGGCTTGCCGATACCATGGCCGCGCACATGACGCTGCGGCTGGAAGACAAGCAAAAGTTGCTGGAGCTGTTTGCCGGGCGCGAACGTCTCGAGCGCGTGATGGCCCTTGCCGGTGGCGAAATAGATTTGCTGCAAGTCGAACGGCGCATTCGCGGCCGGGTCAAGCAGCAAATGGAAAAGAGCCAGCGCGAGTATTACCTGAATGAGCAGATGAAGGCCATTCAGAAAGAGCTGGGCGAAATCGAGGAGGGCGGCAGCGATCTCGATGCGTTGGCCAAGCGCATCGAAGAGGCCGGCATGACGAAAGAGGCCCGTGAAAAAGCCGATTCCGAAATGACGAAGTTGCGCCAGATGCCCCCCATGTCGGCCGAAGCGACCGTGGTGCGCAACTACCTCGACTGGCTTTTGCAGGTACCGTGGAAGAAGCGCACGCGCGTGCGCCACGACCTGGCGGCGGCAAAGAAGGTCCTGGAAGAAGATCATTACGGACTGGAGAAGGTCAAGGAGCGGGTGCTCGAGTTCCTGGCCGTGCAGCAACGCGTGCGCCGGATGAAGGGACCAATTCTGTGCCTGGTAGGCCCCCCCGGCGTGGGCAAGACTTCGCTGGGCCAGAGCATTGCCCGCGCAACCAACCGGCGGTTCAACCGGGTGTCGCTGGGCGGTGTGCGCGACGAGGCCGAGATTCGCGGCCATCGCCGTACCTACATCGGCTCGATGCCGGGCAAGATCATACAGAAGCTGTCCAAGGTGGGTACGCGCAATCCGTTGTTCCTGCTCGACGAGATCGACAAGATGTCCATGGACTTCCGTGGCGATCCCTCATCGGCGTTGCTCGAGGTGCTGGATCCCGAGCAGAACCATGCCTTCAATGACCATTACCTGGAAGTCGACTTCGATCTTTCGGAAGTATTGTTCATTGCTACGGCCAATAGCCTCAATATCCCGCCGCCGCTGCGTGACCGCATGGAAATCATCCATCTGCCCGGTTACACCGAGGAAGAAAAAATGGCCATTGCGCGCCGCTACCTCGTAACCAAGCAGATGAAGGCCAACGGCTTGAAGAAAGGCGAGCTGGAGATTACGGAAGACGCGATTGCCGGCATCATCCGGGTCTATACCCGGGAGGCGGGTGTGCGCAACCTGGAGCGCGAGATCGCCAAGATCTGCCGCAAGGCTGTCAAGAACCTGCTGCTGGAGCCGGACCAGGTGCGTCCAGTCAGGGTGACGCGCGAGAACCTGAGCGATTACCTGGGCGTCGAGCGCTTCCGCTACGGCCGCGCCGACGAACAGAACCAGGTGGGGCAAGTGGTCGGCCTGGCCTGGACGGAGGTGGGTGGCGAATTGCTGCGCATAGAAGCCGCCACGGTGCCTGGGAAGGGCAACCTGATCCACACCGGCCAATTGGGCGACGTGATGAAAGAATCGGTCCAGGCGGCGCTTACCGTAGTGCGCAGCCGGGCTTCCCTGCTCGGCATAACGGAGTCTTCCTTCAAGGAGCTTGACTTCCATATCCACGTTCCCGAGGGCGCTACGCCCAAGGATGGCCCCAGCGCCGGCATCGGAATGACTACTGCGCTGGTATCGGCCCTGACCGGTATTCCGGTGCGTGCCGATGTCGCCATGACGGGAGAAATCACCCTGCGTGGGGAAGTCCTGCCGATCGGCGGCCTGAAGGAAAAATTGCTTGCCGCTCAGCGCGGCGGCATAAAGACGGTTCTCATACCTGAAGAAAATGTTAAGGATCTTGCAGAGATACCGGAGAATGTAAAATCCAGTCTCAAGATCGAGGCGGTTCGCTGGATTGACCAGGTACTCAGCCTTGCGCTGGTGAGAGAACCCAGACCGCTTGCCGCTTCCTCGCCAATCGGAGCCGATCCCAAGACGGGAGGGCGGCGTAAAAGCGCGCCGACCCACTGATTCCGGGCAAATTTTATTTGACATCGTTTTTCACACACTGGTATAAAACAAGCACTGCGGCTTGTGCCGCGGTCGCGAGAAGGGCCCACGGCCCGTCTCTCAATACCAGTTTTCCGACCTGAGGGGACTCTTGCACATGAACAAAGCAGAACTTGTTGAATCCGTTTCCGAGTCGACCGGCCTGTCCAAGGCAGAAGCCGGCCGCGCAGTCGATGCAATGATCGACGGCATTACCCATGCTCTCAAGCGCGGCGATACCGTTTCGCTGGTTGGCTTCGGCAGCTTTGTAGTCCGTGAGCGTGCAGCGCGGACGGGCCGCAATCCGCAGACCGGCGCGACTCTGCACATCCCGGCCAGCAAGGCGCCGGCATTCAAGGCTGGAAAGGCGCTGAAAGATGCCGTAAACTAATATGCTTGGCTGGGGTGCTTAGCTCAGTTGGGAGAGCGTCGCCCTTACAAGGCGAAAGTCGGGGGTTCAAGTCCCTCAGCACCCACCAAGCCGACTGTTAAGGAGTGGTAGTTCAGCTGGTTAGAATACCGGCCTGTCACGCCGGGGGTCGCGGGTTCGAGTCCCGTCCACTCCGCCACCTAGGGGAGGGTGCTCTGTGCACCCTCTCTTGTTATTGAAGGACATGGCCCGAGGCCGCCCCGGGCTGCGCGACAGAGGCGCGTCCATAGTCTGGCTCCGGATTGCTCTTCTGCGGTAACGGACCGGGCACCCCAGCGTGCCGCATGGTGGAAGAAGGAAGGATATAAAGATGCTCTCCGTGTTCAGATCGTTTGCCAAGGGCTGGATGGCCTTCATCCTCCTGGGTCTTGTTTCCATCCCTTTCATATTCTGGGGAATGGGACAGCTTGTTCAAACAACCGTAGTGACGAGCTATGTAGCCAAGGTCAACGGTTCCAAGATCATGCCGAACAGGTTGCAGCAGGCCTATGAGCAGGCTTTCCAGCAACGCCAGGCCCAACTCGGCGGCCAGTACAATCCGACGCAGGCGCAGCAGAAGCAGCTGAAAATGCAGACCCTGCAGAAGTTGATCGATACCCAGCTGTTGCTGCAGCAAGCGGAGAAAGACCAGCTGGTGGCAAGCTCCGCCGATGTACGCGCACAAATTGAACAGATTCCTGCTTTCCAGTTGAACGGTCATTTCGACTACCAGCAGTACAAGATCGTCCTTGCCAACAACGGCTTGTCGGTGCCCCAGTTCGAAAACCAGGTCCGTGGCAACCTGGTCCTGGAACAGTTGCAGCGGGGTGTTGCCAATAGCGCCTTCCCGACGCCAAGCGAAGTGGCGGGCATTGCGGCACTCGCGCAGCAGCAACGCAAGGCGGCCTGGTTCGTATTGCCCATCAAGGAATTCAAGCCTGCGAAGCAGCCCTCCAAAGAGGCCGTCGCAAGCTACTACAAGACGCACCAGAGCCAGTACTCCATACCCGAGACGCTCACGCTTGCCTATCTTCAGCTGGACAAGAAAACGCTGGAACAGCGCGTCAAGGCGACACCCGAAGAGCTGAAGGACTATTACCGCACCCACCAGAGCCAGTACGGCATTCCGCCGGCCCGTAAAGTGGCCGAGATACTGATCAAACCGTCTTCGCCGGTCACTGCTGCGGTAGCCGCGGCCAAGAGCAGGATTGAAAAGTTGCTCAAGCAGGTCAAGCAGGCCAAGGATTCCACGAAGACCTTCGCCGAGCTGGCGCGCAAGAATTCGGATGACCGGATCTCCAGGCGCAACGGTGGTTCGATGGGTTACGTATCCCGCGGCCAGCTCCCCCAGAAGCTGGACGACGCACTTTTCAACCTGCCCAAGGCGGGAGACCTGGCCGGACCGATACGTACGGCACGGGGCTGGGTGATCCTGCAATTGCTCGACAAACGTGCGGGCGCCGTCAAGCCCTATGCCGAGGTCAAGGATCAGGTGGCCAGGGATTACAAGTCCGATAAGGCCAAGAGCCTCTATTACAAGCTGGATGGCCAGTTTGCGAACCTGACCTTTGAAAATGCCGGCTCGTTGGGCGCGGCTGCGAAAGCGCTCGACCTCAAGATCCAGACGGTGTCCGGCGTGACGAAAGATCACGGCACCGGCATTGCCGCCAGTGACCAGGTGCGCAAGGTGGCTTTCAGCGACAGTGTTCTCAAGCAGCGGCAGAACAGCAACCCCATCAAGCTGGGCAAGGAAGATGCTGTCGTGCTGCGCATATCGAAGGCTACGCCGAGCAGGATCAAGCCGCTTGCAGATGTTCGCGATGACATTGTTGCCGCACTGATGCGGCAACAGGCCAGAGACGCAGCTGCCAAGGCGGCATCCGGAGCACTCTCCGCATTACGCACGGGAACCCCGATAGCGGCCGTTGCAAAGGATCACGGGGCCAAGTTACAGGGACCGGCGATGGTCAAGCGGTCAGATTCCAAATTGCCCCCGGCACTGTCGCAATCCCTGTTTACGCTTGCTCCTGCGGTTGGCAGCAGCCCCCGTTACGCCTCGGTTGCTTTGGCGGACGGGTCCCAGGCCGTATTCGGGCTGTTAGGTGTGCAAGCGGGTGACGCCAAGCATCTTCCGAAGCTGCAGCAGACGGCTTACATGCAGGACCTTGGCCGCATATACGCGATGGAGATGACGCAGTCATACCTTGCATGGCTTCACGAGAAAGCCGACATCAAGATTGTCAAGGACAATATCCAGTAATCGGCGGCACGCAGGCTCCCTGACGGGCCGCCTTCGACGGAAGGCAAGGCGCCGTCGTCAGTAGCGCACTAAGTGGCCACCTCAATCCGTGACCGGGGGATGCCCGGAGATTGAATGTTTATACTTTTGCCTATTTTCTGGTTGATTCTGTGGCTCGTCATCGGCGGAGTCGTCGGCGCCCTGAGTGGTTTTTCCCCCCAGAACGGCGGACTCGCTCTTTTTTTGATTGTATTTCTCGCAGGCTGCTTCGGGCTGCCTGTCGCGGGTGGCGTGTTCTGGTGGATCTGGGGGCGCATTCGCGGACGCCATTAGAAGCATAAAGCGCTGCGAGATTAATAATGATCAGAATATGTTCCGGTTCGGTTGGTGCCGAACCGGAACACGTTGGTCTCGCCGCGGATCCTATTTGGCTTTCAGGCCGTCAAAGCGTCCGCCGCGGGCGAGTGCATGGGCTTCCTGCAGTGCAACGGATAGCGAGGCAAGCTCGATCTGTCCGGTGCTGCGGATTTCTGCCAGCATTGAGTGGAAATGCTGGATGGCCTTGTCCCGGCGCTTGACCCAGCTGTCCACGCGTTCCATTGCGGTTTTCTTGCGAGTTTTGTCGCCGAGCACGTCGATCGTCAGGCGCCGCTGCTGCGCATAAAGGCCTTCACGCAACGTTGCTCGAGCCAAAGCCTTCCAGTGATCGTCTGCCGGTAAGGATTCTATCTGTTCGCGCAACCAGTCGAATTCCAGATCCGACCCCATGAGGAAATAGGCGCGTGCCGCATCCGTGGCATCGAGCTGCACACGCGAGGCTACCTCGGCGATGTCGAATGCCGAGAACAGATAGGGCAGGGCGGCTATCCGCTTGGCGATGGCAACGGGTATTCCCTGGTCCGCATAACGATCCCGCTTGGCGCGGTATTGCTCCGCCTGGGCTTCCGGCAGCAGGTTTTCGAGTTCCTGGCTGACGGCTTGCGCCGTTTTCCCGAAAAACTGCACGGTATCGCTGATGTTGGCCGCACCGTACCCGTGTTCGAGTATCCAGCGGGTCGCGTGACGCACCAGGTGTCCCGTGAAGATGATGATTTCGCTTTGGGTCTGCGCGGGCAGTGCCGATCCGAGTGCTTCCAGGCTGCGCCAGAAATCGACCATGCTCAGCGCTTCGCGCGCAATGCTGTAGGCCCGGGCGACGGCACTCATGTTCGCGCCGGTTTCTTCCTGTATGCGGAACGGGAAAGTGGGGCCCATGCGATTGATCATGCTGTTGGTGATGGCCGTGGCAATGATTTCAGCCTGCAGGGGATGTTTTGACATCAGGGCTGCATAATCCCTGCGCAACGGAGCCGGGAAGTAATCGACCAGTTCGCCCTTGAGGTAAGGGTCGTTCGCAAGCGTCTTGGCGTCCAGTTCGTTGTACAAGGCGATCTTGCTGTAGGCGAGAAGCACTGCCAATTCCGGCCGCGTAAGTCCGCGTCCGCTGGTGCGTCGCTCTGCAATATCGTCGTCGGTGGGCAGGAATTCGAGTTGCCGGTTGAGGTAACCCTGTCGTTCCAGCACCCTGATCAGGTGTGCATCCTCATTGAGCCTGGTGCGTGACTGATACTCGGCCACGGACAGGGCCAGGCTTTGCAGGTAGTTATCGCGCAGGACGAGACGTTCGACTTCGTCGGTCATTTCCATGAGCATTTCGCTGGTGGCCGTGTTCTTCCCGGTGCTGCTGTCCGGCATCGGCGTCGGCCTCGAGTCGGCCGTCTACACCGCCGTCATCATCGGCGCGGCGGTCTACGGCGCGTTCCTCCTCGGTGCCGGCTCGGTCTCGCTGGCCCTGTCCGTCGTGGCAGCCGCCCGGCCCCGTCCTCCTTCCACGTGCCGCGCCGCCCGCGCCCCGGCCGATGGGCGCGTGCTGCCTGCGGATGCTGGGTCGCCCCTGCCGCTGCCGCAGTTCACCAATTCCGCCGTCGACGGCTATGCGATATCGAGCCGCGATCTGCCCCAGGACAAGGAGCAGGCATTTGCGCTGTCCGGCCGCGTTCAGGCCGGCGCGTCCGCGGCCGCGCCGCCGGTGTCGCTGGCCGCGGGGGTCTCGGCGCCGCCGGCCTTGGCCGCGGCCGCCTTCGCTGCCGCCGCGCCGCAAGCCGAGATTCCCGCTAGCGCATCCGAACCAGGAGCCACGGCATGAATGCCCCCTTGCACAGCCCGCAGTTGGTGCATGCGCTGGACCAGCGCCACCTCGACGCTCTCGAGGAGGAGGCGATCTTCATCCTGCGCGAGACGGTCGCCGCATTCGCTGCCCACATCGCCGAGGCGGAGAAAGCGGCGAGGAAGCTCCAGAAGGGGGAGTTCACGCT
>OFHI01000190.1_pt1 | contig 11543 bp, 11 predicted proteins | sample 1522021 | NCBI WGS metagenome assembly OFHI01 (sample SAMEA2464839, study PRJEB22497) | soil metagenome | biome: Grassland; feature: Farmland; material: Clay | place: Australia | collected 2013-02-01 | depth 1.4 m | reverse complement strand
CGGTAGTGGTAGCGGGCGGTTGCGCGCAACTTGGAGACCCGGGCCGGCGCGGTGAGACCGTCCTCGAGCTCGACGCCCCGCGCCATGCTCTTCAGCTCGGCGAGCTGGAGGGTGCCGTCCGTTCGTACCAGGTACTCTTTTTCCTGCTCGAAGCGGGGATGGGTGAGCTTGTAGGTGAGATTGCCGTCGTTGGTCAGCAGCAGCAGGCCGGTGGTGTCCATGTCGAGCCGGCCGACCGGGTAGAGGCGGTGCTTGCGGTACTTCTCCGGGAGGATGTCCAGCACGGTGGCGCGGCCGCGGTCGTCGGTGACGGTGGCAAGGACGCCTTCCGGCTTGTTGAGGGTGAGCACGACGACGAGGCGCGGCGAGAGGTCGATCTTGCGATTATCGAGGTAGACGGCGTCTCTGGCGGGGTCGATGGGGTGATTGAAGGATTCCGCGATTTGGCCATTGACCTCCACGCGGGCCTCTTTGATGGCGGCCGTCATTTTCCGCCGCGAGCCGAGGCCGGCGTCCGTGAGGACTTTTATCAGAGGCTTGGTGGGCATACTTAAGTATACGGCGTGACGGCCCGCGTTGACCAGCGGTACCTTTATGGGTGCCGGCACCCGGGTGGGTAAGGGTTCCCACCCAGGGATGGGCTTCAGGGCCGAGGCGGAATTCTGCCGGCCTGGCCAGCTATGGTATACTGGAACTACCACGATGCGGGAGGCCGGGTTGGAAGCCATAGAAATCGCCAGGAAGGCCGTGGATGTCGCCAGCGACAAACAGGGCGGGGACATCGTGCTGCTCGACGTGCGCGGCGTGTGCAGCTTCACGGACTACTTCGTCATCGCCACCGGCGAGAGCACCCGGCAGCTCCGCACCATCCTCGACGAGACGCGCAAGCAACTCAAGCAGGCCGGCGTGCTGCCCCACCACGAGGAGGGCGGCACGGACACCGGCTGGATGCTGCTCGACTATGGCGACGTCGTCATCCACCTGTTCGGTCCCGAGGAACGGGCCTACTACGACCTCGACGACCTGTGGCGGGACGGCACGACCGTCCTTACCATCCAGTAGCGCGGACCGGGCTAGAAAATCTCGTCCGGCGTGAAGTAGATGGCGATCTCGATTTCCCCGTTCTCCGGCGAGTCAGACGCGTGGGTCGCGTTGCGCTGTATATCGAGCCCGTAGTCCTTGCGGATGGTGCCGGGGTCGGCCTTCTCCGGGTTGGTGGCCCCCATGATAGTGCGGATGCGGGCAATGGCATCGTCCCCGGTGAAGACGGCGGCCACGATGGGCGTGGAGGTGATGTAGTCCACCAGGTCCTTGAAGAACGGCTTGTCGCGGTGGATGGCGTAGTGCTTCTCGGCGGTGGCGCGGTCGAGGTGGAGCATTTTCAGCGCGGCGAGGTGCAGGCCGTCCGCCTGGAGGCGGGAGAGGACAGCGGCGGCGAGGTCGCGTTCCATGGCGTCCGGTTTGACGGCGAGCGTGTCTCGACACCAGGATTCGATGTCTTGTGAACCGGGGATTTCCGGCAGGCACAGAAGACCGCCCCAAATGCCGTTGGGCGGCCTCTGCTCGAACAGCACGAGTCCGCCGGCCTCGGCCCATACGAAGGTCGTATCGCGGCGTGGCCTGGTGCGCCTTGGCTTGGGAGCGGGATAGGCGGCTTGATTTCCCTGGAGGCGTGCGGTGCACCGGGCGGCGAGCGGGCACAGGCCACAGGAAGGCTGGCTGCGAGTACACACGGTGGCGCCCAGATCCATGATGGCCTGGGTATAGGCGGCTATGTTTTCCTGCGGTGTCTCGCGCTCGGCGATGTCCCATAGCGTGCGCAGGACGGCAGTCTTCCCGGGCCAGCCTTCAACGGCATGGTAGCGTGCAAGTACCCGCTTGACGTTGCCATCGAGTATGGGCGCGCGTTGGCCGAAGCCGAGCGCCATTATTGCCCCGGCCGTCGAGCGCCCTATGCCAGGCAACGCGGTCAAGGCGTCCAGAGAGTCGGGCAAGTGTCCGCCGTACCGGTCACGACACATGATGGCCGTGCGGTGCAGATTGCGCGCACGAGCATAATAGCCAAGCCCCGACCAGAGCGCGAGCACGTCGTCCAGGGGGGCGTTGGCGAGCGAGACAAGATCCTGGAACCGCTCGAGAAAGCGTTCGTAATAAGGGATAACCGTATTGACCTGGGTCTGCTGCAGCATGATTTCGGAGATCCAGACCCGATAGGGCGTGGCCGGTTGTTGCCAGGGCAGGTTGTGCCGGCCATGTGCGCGGGCCCACTGCAACAGGGGCGCGGCGATCCGATGGCTGTGTTCAGTATCCGCCGCCACCGCCGCCGCCGAGGATGTCTTCGAGCTTTTTCTTGAGTTTGTCTTGGGCCTTTTTCTTTTGTTCATCCAGTTTTTTCTGCAACGCGACTTTCGCCCTGGCTTCGAGTGCCCGTTTGATGTCGGGCACGCTGGACATATTGGAAAAATCGCCGCTTACATGAATGGGCACCGTCAGGCCATTTAATTGGGCGAGGTCGGCGCTGGCTGTTCTTGGCGTCTTGACGACCTTGGCCAGCAGGTCGTAGTCGAGGTAGTGCTTGACCAGATTCACATGTCCGTGGCCGGTTATCGACATGAAAGGCAAGGTGGCCTCGAGGGCGTCATTGTTGACTACGCCATGGGCAATGCTGGCCACTGCCTTGAAGTTGGCGAATTCGGTGCGTTTGGGCCCCGAGGCCGGGAGTTGCTTGTGTTGTTTGACCAGAACATAGGCGCGCTCGAGCGTATCCCACAGGTTGATGCCTTCGAGCGCACCGTGTTTGATGTCGAACTTCGCGTCGCCCTTGAGCGTGTCCAGCAACTCTGCCACCGTCGCACCTTGACCCTTGAGCTGGAGTTGGGCGTTGGCCTCCCCGGACAGGCGGCTGCCGCCGCCCAGGGCGGTGATCAGTTTTCCGGCGTCGACACCGGACAGGTTCTGCCCGGTAGCCAGCCTGATGCCCTGCCCCGCTCTTGCCAGGGTTACGTTGCCGTTGTAGCTGCCGCCATAGAGGCTGGCCGCGAGCGGAGCGAGTTTGACGGTGCCGTTGGATGCCATGAGCTTCATGCGCTCGTTGCTGGCACTCAGCCCGAAGCCGTCAATTTTGCCCACCGTGAGTTGCCCGTTCATGTCGAGGCCGCTCAACAGCCGGCCGGGCAGCCGTGTTTCCATGAACTTTGTGCTGTGCGGCGCGGCTGCGTGGCGGGCTGGGCCTGATCCTGCGGGCAGGTACTGGTTGAGGTCGATCGCATCCAGGGCAAGGTCGAAGCGCAAGGCTTTGCTTTTCAGATTGGGTACGCTGACGCGCCCGGTCAGCATGGAGTTGTCCAGTTTCAGCTTCAAATTATCCAGGCTGACGCTATTGTTGCTGTAGCGGATGGCTGCATCGAGGTGCGCCAGATTGAAGCCCCGCAGATTCCCGGGTATTGGATTGCCCAACCGGGCTAACAACTTGCGCGGAGAAAACGGATCGATCTTGAGCTGCCCGTTGATTGTCGGGCTGTTCCGAAGGTTCTGAGCAGAGGCATTGAGAACCAGGGTGGCGTCTGCGGCCCTTGCGCTCAGGTCCGAAACTTTCGCCGTGTCTTTCTGCAAGTCAAGGGCGATTTCCTGCCATCGTGTCGTTGCATCGAGGGGCTGGTTGAGGCCGGCGCCGGAGATTTTGGCATCGAGCTTGCCCTTGCCCAAGCCGATATGCTCGAGTCTGGCATCGAACCGCACTTGTGTATTGAGGTCCAGCGCAATATTGACGTGCGGTTGCCGGCTATTGAAGGTGACCCGGAATTCGAGGGGGAATGATCGGCCGCTCGCAATATGGCTTGCGTTCAAGTTGATGCCGCTTAGCGTGTAATGCTTGTCGGTGGGGGCGTCATCGTAATTGGCGGTCATGTTTTTTACGGCGACGTGGCCAATGGAAAGGCCGGACAAATCGACGCCGCTTGATTTCGTGCCCTTGGCCGGCCCGCTCTTGGCCGCTTTCCCGCCGCCCAGGCCGCTCCAGTTCGGGGTGCCTTTCTTGTTGCGTGACAGGTTGAGCGAGGGCTGATCGAGCGTGATGCCCGAGACCTTGATGTTGCGGAATATCAGTGGCAAGAGCTGGACATGGATGTCGGCCTCCTTGACGTGGGCAAGCGGCTTGTCGCCGAATCCCGGCGCATTGGCCACGCTGACCTCCTCGGCGTCGAATCCTACCCAGGGGAAGAGGGAGAGCGAGAGCGGGCCCTTGATGGTGACCTCGCGTCCCGTGCTGCTGCTGGCGACGCGTTCGATCTCGTGTTTGACGGGTCCGAGATTGACCACGTGGGGAATGACCGCGACGGCAATAATGACCAGTGCTACAAGCGTACCCAGGCCGATGCCGGTCCACTTGAGAATTCGCCTTCCGCGGGAGGTCTTGCGCACCGCGGGCGCGGCCTCTGAATTTCGGGGTGCCTCGCTCATGGCATCCGGTCTCCGGAGTGGATGCCATCAAGATAACCTTATGGCGATTGGCGCACAAGCGGTTAGCGGCGCAAATGTTGACGGCGATTTTATATGGAGCGGGTGATGGGAATCGAACCCACGTTAGAAGCTTGGGAAGCTACTGTTCTACCATTGAACTACACCCGCTCTAGTGCCCTGCGCTAGTGCACAATACGGGTATTGTACTGAAAATCGCAAGCGTTCAACCCGAATGATCGCCACTGACGATCCCCTCTATTTCAACCAGCAGGTCGGAGCGGCATACGTCAGCCTTGAGATACAGAACAGGATGCTCGTCAGGCAGGTGTTCCTCCAGAATCCGGCGCACCTCGGGGTAATCCTTGGGATGCCGGATATAAACCTTGAAGGGGTTTATGGCGGCAAGGGTCTCGGCCCGGGGGCCGCCTTGCGCCCGGCCTGCCTCAACCAGAGCTTCGAGATTGGCGAGCGTTTCCCGGGTTTGTGCATCCGTGGTGCCGTGCAGGGTGGCGTGCCCGACCACGCTGGCGGTGCCCGAAATATAGAGCTGCCGGGTGCCATCGGGCCAGGAAATGGTGAGTGCCCTTGAAAAAGAAGGCGATGAGCGGCCGTATTGGGGAGGATAGTTGAAGGCGCTGACCTGGCGCGGATTTTCCACCTGAATCCCCGGATGTTCGGACACCAGGGCATAAAGCAATATGGAATCACTGTAGTCGCCCAGCAGGCAGGCCGCCGGCAGTGTGGTGTCATGATGTCGCTCAAGCGAATTCAGCGCCTTTCGGCGGCCGGCGCAGTAGGCCATGTAGCGATCTTCGTCGCCAAGCGGTTCGTTGATGCGCGGAAGGTATTGCCAAATGCGCAGCAGGTGAGCGCAGCCAAGTTGTTCGGCGGTGCGAACCAGGTCGCGATACAGGGATTCTGCCGCCTCGGCCGGTTTTCCATGGTCGTTGATTTCGCAGGCGATCATGGCCAGACCGGGGCCGGAGTGCACCATCAGGCGACCTATCCTGAAGTGGCGTACCGGCCCATTGGTACGCCAGCATTGAACGGCTGGCGGGTCCTCGTTGAAGACTTCGAGTCCTGTATCGAGCCAGGGCGAGCCGTCTTCCCCGGTATTGCGTTGTGTGCCAAAACGGACGAGTGCGAGAACATCGGGCTCTTTGGCTATTTGATCGGCCGTTTCCGGGGATATGAAACTGACCGTGGTGCCTGATATGTCGGGCATCGGTTCGGGCTCGTGCATAAAACTGGCTATTTTAGACACAGCAGGCCCTGGGTAATTGTGGCCCGGGCACACGCAACAAATTCATTAGTAACCGAATAATCTAAAAAGTTCCCATAAAATCAACAATCTAGGATTTGAGCTGGAAGGGTTGGGGTGATAAAATATCGGCATGGAAATCGTGCTCAACGGGACCAGCCACGAGCTGGCCCCCGGTCTGACGCTTACTGAATTACTGGATACCTTGGATTTGGCCGGCCGCCGGGTGGCGATCGAGCTGAACGGACAGGTAGTGCCAGCCAGCGAGCATGCCCTGCGTGCGCTGAATCAGGGCGATCGCGTTGAGCTGATCAGTGCCATTGGAGGTGGATGATGAGCGTAGCCGAAGAGCAGTTGCCGCGTGAGCTGGGCGATCCGCTGGTCATCGCGGGCCGCGAATATCAATCACGATTGCTGGTAGGAACCGGCAAGTATCGCGATCTCGAGGAAACACGCCAGGCCATCGAGGCATCAGGAGCGGAAATCGTTACCGTGGCGATTCGCCGGACCAATATCGGCCAGGATCCCGATGAGCCCAATCTCCTGGATGTGCTGTCTCCGGAGCGCTACACGATATTGCCCAATACCGCCGGCTGCTTTACGGTCGAGGAAGCCCTGCGTACCGCGCGGCTCGCGCGCGAGTTGCTGGGTGGCGCTTCCTTGGTCAAGCTCGAAGTCATCGGTGACAAGAACACGTTATACCCGGATATGCCGGCGACTCTGCAGGCGGCGGAAGTCCTGGCCGGGGAAGGCTTCGAGGTCATGGCCTACGTCAGCGACGACCCGCTCATGGCTCGCCGTGCCGAGGAGGCCGGGTGTGTCGCCGTGATGCCGCTGGCGGCGCCGATCGGTTCCGGCCTGGGCATTCAGAATCGTTACAACGTACGTGAGATCGTCGATATCCTCAAGGTGCCAGTGCTGGTCGACGCCGGTGTCGGAACAGCCTCGGACGCAGCCATCGCCATGGAACTGGGTTGCGATGGCGTGTTGATGAATACGGCGATTGCCCAGGCTCGCAATCCCGTGCTGATGGCCGGGGCGATGCGTCATGCCATTATTGCCGGCCGCGACGCCTGGCGGGCGGGACGTATGCCGCGCAAGCGCTATGCGAGTGCCTCTTCGCCCGAGGCCGGGCTCGTAGGTGCCGTATGAGCGAAGTACGCGCAGTCGCTGAACAGCGGGTCGGCCGCCGACCGGTAAGGAGTTATGTACGACGCGAAGGCCGTTTGACGCCTGCGCAGTCGCGGGCACTGGAGCAACTTCTGCCCGATTACGAGTTCCCGGCCAGCGATGCCGCGGTGGATCTGCCGGCGATATTCGGACGCCGTGCCGAAACCGTGCTGGAGATTGGTTTCGGGAACGGCGACATCCTTGCGCAACTTGCCGCCAAGCATCCCGAGCGCAATTACATCGGTGTCGAAGTGCATCGGCCCGGAATCGGGCGATTGCTCATGCGCCTGCACGAGGACGAACTCGATAACGTCCGTATCGCACCGCGCGACGCGAGCGAAGTCCTGCGCAATGAAATACCGGACGATGCGCTCAAGCAGATTCTGATTTATTTTCCGGATCCCTGGCCGAAGAAGCGTCATCGCAAGCGCCGTCTCGTACAGGAAGAATTCGTGCTCCTGGCCACGGCGAAACTGGCCGTGGGCGGAGAATTCAAGCTCGCGACCGATTGGCCGGAATATGCGTCCCAGATGCTCGAGATCCTGAATTCCCGCCCGGATCTCGAAAACTTGTCGTCCGATGATGCCTATGTCGAGAGGCCGGACGAACGTCCCATCACGCGCTTTGAAGAACGCGGCCGTAACAAGGGGCACAGCGTTTACGATCTCGCCTACAGGCGCATCGTCTGAACATCTGAAATCGGCTTTTCCCTCGCCCTAACACCGGGCCGAAAAGAGCCCGAATTCCCTGATAAAAACACCGGCAAGGGGTGCGCTTCTTATATCAGGACGCTGTGAATTCCGTCGATCACGAACTGCACCGCCATCGCGGCCAGGATTACGCCAAGCAGACGGCCCAGCACGTTGGATCCGGTAACGCCGAGAAGCCGCATGAGATGGCCGCTGGCGAGCAGCGAGAAAAAGGCCAGCAAAAGAATAATGCCCAGGATGATAAGAACGGAGACGAACTCCCAGGGCTGTCCGCTGGCATTGCCGGCCAGGAGAATGACCGTGGTCAGCGCCCCGGGACCGGCGATCAGGGGAAAAGCGAGCGGGAAAACCGAGATATCTTCCTTGAAACGGGCTTCTTCCTGCTCGCGGACGGTGGCCGAACGCAGGCCCGACTGCCGGGCGAAGATCATGTCGATGGCAACCAGGAAGAGCAGGATTCCGCCGGCGATCTTGAAGGCCGGCAGCGTTACGCCCAGCGCTTCGAGCAGCCGTCCCCCGATAAATGCGAATACATAGAGAATGCCGGTGGCGAGGAGCGTGGCCTTGATCGCCATTCTCCTGCGGTAGGCGCCATCGCCGCCGCGGGTGAGCGCGGCGAACATCGCGGACAGACCGGGGGGATCGATCACCACGAAAAAAACGATCAGGTCATTAATCCACTGATGTATCGACATGCTGACGACCGGACTTGCCGAATGGCCCAACAAGAGCTATAAGGAGGAAGACGGGACGCGTTCGTAAAGGGACGCACGAATGCGCATCATACTATGCCTGGATGCCGTAGGCCACACTCGAAGACCGGCCGATTCCAGCATAGGGAACCATCGAAGTAAGAGGTGGACGTGATGGAAAAATTGACACTGGATCCTCCGGAAATCGGCCTCTGGTATCGAGCCCAAAATGGCGACGTGTTCAGCGTTGTGGCAATTGAATCCAACGGCGCTGAAAGCACGGGCACCATTGAAATCCAGCATTTCGATGGTGCGGTCGAGGAGCTTGACCGTACGGAATGGAGCGCCATGCTGCCGCGCATGATTCCCGAGCCGGAAGATTGCTCCGGGGCGCTTGATATGCGCACTGATGCGGATCCGGACGCCGGGGTCGATGAGCCCGATGACGGCACCTGGGTAGACCCTCTGAACGTTGTCGATCGGCTGCAGTAATTGCCGTCGAGGCTCCGATTCAATCCAGCAGGCCTGCTCCCGCGAGGCATCCAGCGAAGCGTTCCCACGTGGCTTCGATGTCATGGTCGAGCCCGATCGAGAAGCGAAGCAGGCCCGGCGAAAGACCCATCTGGTTTTGCATCTCAGGCGGGATCTCGGATGACGTACTCGATCCCGACGGGCTGAAAAGCGTGCGGTAGTAACCGAGGCTGACGGCAAGAGTGCCCACATCCGCGGCCTGCAGTCGACGTGCCAGATCATCAGCCGCTCCCGCACTTCCGGCATCCAGCGCCAGCATGCCGCCATAGCCCATGTCCGTGTTGGACAACTGATCGAAGCGCGCATGGTCAGGGTGGCTGGGCAAACCCGGGTAAGTCACTTTCATCCCTCTTGCGGCGAGCTTTTCCGCCAGGTAGCGGGCGTTACGCGAATGACGCTCCATGCGTACGTCCAAAGTGCCCATGTTCTTGTAGATGCTCTGCGCGCGCAGGCTGTCCAGCACCGGTCCCAGCAGCATCGCGGGTCCGTCGGCCACATCGCCCAGGCTGGCGATGAAGCTTTCGCCGGCACAGATGGCGCCAGCGACGCAATCGCTGGCGCCGTTGATGTACTTGGTCAGGCTGTGGACAACGATGTCGGCGCCGTGGGCCAGTGGCGACACGAGAAGGGGCGCGAAGGTGTTGTCCACCACCAGGGCGGCGTCACTTTCGCGCGCCACCTCCGCCAGTGCCGGCAAATCGGGCATGCGCAGCATGGGGTTGGAAAGCGTCTCGCAATAGATGGCCGCGGTATCTTCCGTGATGGCCTCGCGCACGGCGTCGAGGTCGTTGGTGTCCACGAAACGGGTCTCGATGCCGAAGCGCGGCAGCAGGTTCGCGAGCAAGGCCCAGGTGCCGCCGTAAATCGTGTGGCTTGAGACGATCTGGTTCCCTGCGCTCGCCAGTTGCAGCAGCGTGACGGCAATCGCGCTGATACCCGATGCCGTGACGTGAGCCGCTTCACTGCCTTCGAGCGCGGCCAGTGCCCCGGCAAGCAGGCGCGTTGTGGCATTGCCGGAGCGCGAGTAGAGGAAGCAGCCCGGTGCCTCGTCATGGAAGGCGGCCTTGAGCAAGTCCGGCGTCGGAAACGCGAACGTGGCCGAGTCCGCAATCGTTGGATTGACGCCGCCGTCGCAGCTTTCGGGCTTGTACCGCTCCAGGCGGTCTACGGGGTCACTGGCCATGATGAACTTTTATGATGCGGGTGGAACGCGCACTATTATGCGGCCTTTGTCCACCCGCACGGGCCAGTTCGTGAGCCCTCTTCCGTTACAGGGGCCGCCGCGGCACTCTCCGTTGAGCGAGTCGTAGGTCGCTCCGTGGGCGGGGCAGACGATGAATTCGCCGCTTTTGTTCAGGAACCGGTTGGGCGCCCAGTTGAGCGGTTGCTGCATGTGGGTGCACACGTTGGAAAAGCAGGCTACCGCTTCTCCGCGGCGCACGACGAAGTAATCATCGGGGAAATCGGCGTTCGGCGGCGAGAATTCCAGCGCGCCCGGGTCGCTCAGTGCGTCGAGCGGGCCGAGGTCGATTTCGATCAGCTCCGCTTCGTTCATCGAGTGGGATTTTCTGTCGAAGTATTGCCGAGGAACGGGATCAGGACCAGCCCTGGAATGCCCGCCAGGCCGCAGACGATGAAGAACGTTTCCCACCCGAGGCTGGCAGCCATGAAACCGGTGAATGAAGATAGGATCACACGCGATACGCTAGCGAGGCTGGAAAGCAGGGCGTATTGCGTGGCCGTGTAGCGGCGGTCGGTTACCGTCGCCATGAAGCCGACCAGTGCAGCGGTGCCGAGGCCGGCGCTGAAATTCTCGAGAGATATGACGGCCGTGAGCCAGCCGATGACCGGTCCGGTATGTGTAAGGACGGCGTAACTTGCGCTGGCTATCACTTGCATGATGCCGAATGCGAACAGGCCGCGGCGCATCCCCAACTTGAGTATAAGAGTTCCGCCTGCGAGTACCCCGCCCATCAGGGCCCAGAATCCGAACAGTTTGGCGACGGTTCCTATGGCCTCGGTGCTGAAGCCGAGTTTGAGGTAATACGTCGTGGTCAGATTGGTGGCCATCGCCTCGCCCAGTTTGTAGAGCAGAATGAAAGCGAGGATGACTATCGCCCGGCGGTGTTCGCGGAAAAAGGCCAGGAACGGTTCGATCACTGCCTGCGTTATGGTCTGCGGGGGAGCGCCGGTTTCCTCGGGCTCTTTGGCGATAAACGTGGGGATGATGCCCACGCCCATGGCCGCTGCCATGATCAGGAAGACGTCGCGAAACGACATGTGGGAGGCAAAAATCAGGCCCCCGCCGCCGGCGAACAGCATGGCGGCGCGATAGCCCCATACATAGAGCGATGCGCCCAGGCTTTGTTCATCATCATTGCGTAGCGATTCGCGCCGATAGGCGTCGATCAGCGTGTCTTGCGATGCCGAGAAAAACGCGACCAGCAGGGAGGCGATTGCCACTGCCACCAGCCCCGGCATGATGTCGCCGAGCGCTCCGGTGTAGGTATCGATCAAATGCGGCAGCAGTTGCAGGGGTGGGGCAAAGGGATTTGCGCCGATTACCCGCGCCGGGTTCGCCGTGGATAGAAGGTTGGCGTTCGGGACACCGGTCAGGCCGAGACCGATGATTGCAAGAGTGAGAATGGCTTGCAGGAAGAGAAGCCAGCCGCGGCGACGACCCCCAGGGCGAGTTCCCAGCGGTCGGCGGCCGCAGGCAGC
>OFHI01000188.1_pt1 | contig 11609 bp, 15 predicted proteins | sample 1522021 | NCBI WGS metagenome assembly OFHI01 (sample SAMEA2464839, study PRJEB22497) | soil metagenome | biome: Grassland; feature: Farmland; material: Clay | place: Australia | collected 2013-02-01 | depth 1.4 m | reverse complement strand
TGAATGGATATTTGATATCGGCCATGACCGCCCACCCAAACCCACAAGACGCTCGACCCGTGTCCGATGGATCATCGAAGCGCCTGTCGACCGGTTGCCTGATGCGAACCGTCCGGGATCCAGCACAACACAAACCCGTGGTGGGCAAGTTCGAGGAAACAGGGTAAACAGAATTGGCCAAGACCTGAAAATGGTGGGCGGTCAGGGACTCGAACCCTGGACCAATGGCTTAAAAGGCCACTGCTCTACCGACTGAGCTAACCGCCCACACTGAAGCGCTTTCTTTTTTTGGAATTTTAATGGATTCCCGCCGAGGCAGGAATCAGGTTCTGACCGTGTAACCGGGCGCGGAATCAGTCGGTACGGCTGGTCACTTCGACCAGGTGGTAACCGAACTGCGTCTTGACCGGGCCCTGCACTTCGCCGACCGGCGCGCTGAACACGACTTCGTCGAATTCACGAACCATCTGGCCGGGGCCGAATTCGCCCAGGTCGCCGCCGCGGGCGGATGACGGGCAGGTGGAGTGCTCCTTCGCCACTACAGCGAAGTCCGCGCCGCCCTCGATCTCTTTCTTGAGGGCCTCGCACTGGCTCTCGTCAGCTACCAGGATGTGTCGTGCTCGTGCTCGGGCCATGCCGTTGTCTCCGTAATTCGCGCCAAAAAGCGCGCATAGTTTAACCGCATGTGCAAACTGCGGCAAAAAAAGGGCGGATCAGCCCGGAATATAGCGGGTAACGTCGGGGAGGCCGGCCGCGCGGAACCCCTCGCGGCGCAATTCACAGGCATCGCAGTGACCGCAGGCGCGGCCCGCATCGTCCGCCTGGTAGCAGGTAACCGTGAGCGAATAATCGACGCCAAGCCCGGTACCGCGCCGAATGATATCGGCCTTGCTCAATTCGATCAGCGGCGCATGGACGCGGAATTGCGTGCCCTCGACGCCCGCCCTGGTTGCAAGATTTGCCAGTCGTTCGAAGGCGGCGATAAAGGCCGGGCGGCAATCCGGATAGCCCGAATAGTCCACGGCATTCACGCCGATGAAAATGTCGCTGGAACCCGTAACCTCGGCCAGCCCCAGCGCCACGGCGAGGAAAACCGTGTTGCGCGCGGGGACATAGGTCACGGGGATGCCCTCGCCGCCCGCCTCGGGGACGTCGATGCCGGCATCGGTCAGCGCCGAGCCGCCGATCTCGCCCAAGCCCAGGCTGACGACCCGGTGCGTGGCTGCGCCGCCCACTTGCGCCACGCGGCGGGCGGCTTCCAGCTCGGCTCTGTGGCGCTGGCCGTAATTGAACGACAGGGCATGGCAGATCCAGCCTTCGGCCCGCGCCATCGCCAGCACGGTGGCCGAGTCGAGGCCGCCAGAAACCAGTACGACGGCATTAGCCTGCATGATCCACTCGCGATCCCTCGTGAATTATGCGGGCCAGATTATCAGCGTCCCGCGACATCGCCCCACAAGCTCTTGTGCAATTGGATCTGGAAACGCACGGGCAGACGATCGGCCACGATCCAGTCGGCCAGTTCGCGCGCTGCGAGCTCGCCCGCGACCGGCGAGAACAATACCTCGGTGCGCGCGGGGAGATCATGCCTTTCGATGAATGCACGCGCCCAGTCGTAGTCGGCGCGGTCGGCGAGCACGAACTTGACCTGGTCCCGCCGGCGCAGGTGCACGAGGTTTTCCAGGCGGTTGCGGGCCTCTTCGCCCGAACCCGGTGCCTTGACGTCCATTACCACGGTGATGCGAGGGTCGAGGCCTTCCAGGTCGAGCGACCCGCTGGTCTCGATCGAGACGTCGAAACCCGCTTCCGCCAGCCGGGCAAGCAATGCGCGGCAATTCGGTTGGGCCAGCGGCTCGCCCCCGGTCACGCAGACATGGCGTACCCCGTGCCGGGAAACTTCCGTAACGATCTGATCGAAGCTCATCCAATGTCCGCCCTGGAAGGCGTAGGCCGTGTCGCACCAGTGGCACCGCAACGGGCAACCGGTAAGACGCACGAAGACAGTCGGCCAGCCGACGCTGGCCGCCTCGCCCTGGATGGACAGGAATATCTCGGTAATGCGCAGCCGGTCCGATCGGGGTAGATCGTCACGCGGCTGCATGGGGGCCTGCGCAGCCGTCACGAATGCTTGCCTCCGATCATTACATGCCGATGCGCCGCTGCATCAATTCCCTTGCGCGGCGTCCATGCTCTTGAGCCGCTGGTTGGCGATGTCAGCTGCAGTCGATCCGGGATACTTCTGGATCAACGTCTGCAAAGTCTGACGCGCCGCCTTGAAATCCTTGAGGGCAATTTGCGAATTGGCCATCTTGAGATAGGCATCCGAGGTCTTCGCCGAGTTGGGATACTTGGCAATGACCTGCTTGAAGTTGTCGATAGCCTTCTGGTACTCGCCGTTTACGTAGTAAGAAGCCCCCATCCAATAATATGCGTTGGAAACATATCGGCTGTTCGGGTATTTCTTGATGAACGCCTTGAAGTCGGCCACCGCTTCTGCATAGCGGCTGTCTTTCACTTCATTGAAGGCAGCGTTGTAAACCTGGTAATCGGATTGATTGCCGCCAGAGGAGGAGGAAGACGCCGTACCCGCTTGCGAAGGCGAATTGCCGCTCTTGTTCTGATTGCCGCTACCCGTTGTCACTCCCACTGCGGAAGCACCCTGTTCCAATGCGGCAATACGCTGATCGAACGACTTGTCCACGTTCTGCTGGCGCGCCTGCGCCTGCTGCATCTGGTGTTGCAACTGCTGCAACTGACCCTGCAGATCCGCCACTTCCTGCTGCAACTGCTGCTGGTTGGAAGCAATGCTCATCAAGCCTTGGCCCGAGAGCGTTTTCTTCATCTGGCCGACCTGTTGCTGCAACTGGTCGACTTTCTGATTGATCGGATCATTGGGCGATACGCTCGTAGCGCAACCGGCAAGAAGCGTCGTTCCCGCCAATGCGGCGCATGCCAAGACGGTATGCAGTTTCATTACTGGCTCCCCGATTCGAATGTGATCACGACACGGCGATTCTTGGCCCATGCAGCTTCGTTATCCTGCGGATCCGCCGGGTTGGCTTCGCCGTAACTGATCGTCTTGATCTGGTTCTCGCTGACGCCCTGCAGCATCAGGAACTGGCTGACGGCAGCCGCTCGGCGCGAGCCGAGGCCGATGTTGTACTCCCAGGTGCCGCGGTCGTCGGTGTAACCGGCGAGCAGGACACTGGCGCCCGGATGGGCATTGAGATAGGCAGCCTGCGCCTTCAGCAACTGAAAATACTGGGACTGGACGACAGACTTGTTGAACGCAAAATACACCGTGCGCGAATCATACGAGCTGCCCGGACCCGCCGCCGGCGTCGCGCTCGTGCCGCTGGCCGCGCCCAGGGACGTTCCGGATGCGGCTCCGGCAGACGCGGCGCCTGTCGTAGTCGTCGCCGCCGTGGCGCCCTGGCTGCCGCCCGTCGAATTCTTCTGCGTAGGAAAGCTCTGACAGCCAGCGAGCGCCAGCCCGCCAGCCACCGCGACCAACAACATAATTCGTTTCATTGTGCACTCCTCGCTGCGACCGTGCTTCGGCCATATTACAGGGCCATCGGCACAAATTAAAGATTACCTGTGACTTGGACTTGACCGGGAACCGAAAGGTTTCACAATGGCGTCCGGCACCGCTGCCCGGCTCAGGGGATATTGCCCCAGACCGGCTGCGACAACGCGCCCGCGGCACCCGTCAGTTCCTCGTGCACCTGGCCGTCGACCGACACCGTCGCGAGACGGCGTTGGCTGCCGGAGCCCGAGCTGTAGAGGATCATCGCGCCATTGGGGGCAAAGCTCGGCGAAACGTCCGTCGGGCCGTTGGTCAGCATGGTCATGTCGCCGGTTGAGAGGTCCAGCAGGGCGATTTTGAGCGAGCCGTTTTCGCGATGCACCAGGGCGACGCTCTTGCCATCCGGGGACACCGCGGCGCGGGCATTGTAGCTGCCGTTCCAGGTAATGCGCTGGGCCTTGCCGCCGCTCGCCGGCATTTCATAGAGCTGCGGAGAGCCGCCGCGGTCGGACGTGAATATGATGTTCTTGCCATCCGGCGTCCAGGCCGGCTCGGTATCGATGGCCGGGCTGTGCGTGAGCTGCTGCAACTGTCCTGTCGTCAGGTTCAGGAGATAAATGTCCGGATCCCCGGGACGCGTGGAGAGCACTACGGCCAGGGTCTTGCCGTCCGGCGAAAACGCAGGCGCACCGTTCACGCCCTTGTGCTCCAGTGCAACCTTGCGCTGGCCTGTAGCCACATTCTGGATGTAGATGCGGCTCTGGCTGTTTCCGAACTGCACGTAAGCAATACGGCGCCCGTTGGGCGAAAAATCCGGCGACATCAACAGGGTCGAGGACTTGACCAGTGCTTGCGTGTTGGCCCCGTCGGAATCGGCGATCATCAGATTCCAGCGCGAATTGTTGCCGTTCCCGTCATGGCGGATATAGGCGATGCGGGTGGCAAAGGCGCCCGGACGGCCCGTGAGCTTCTGGTAGATCATGTCGGCGACCTGATGCGCCGCGAAACGCAGGTCATCAACCTTGGCCGGCAACGAGTAACCCACGAGTTGCTGTCCGGTATACACGTTGAACAGGCGGAAACGGATTTGCGCCGTATCGCCGGTCACGTCGATCGAGCCGACAATGAGGTCGTTGACGCTCACCGCCTTCCAGTTGGTGAAATTGATCTTGCTGTCGGCGTTGGGCTGCGCCAGCATCTTGCCCCTGGGCAAGGGCGTGAACAGACCGGTCCGCTGCAAATCGCTGGCAACGACTCCGGCAACGTCGACCGGCGCGGGCTGCGAGCCATTCCACGCGAAGGGCACAACGGCCACCGGCGTCGGCTGGTTGACGCCCTGCGTGATCTTGATGACCAGGTCGGCGCGCGCCGTCGCGGCAAAAACTGCGGCGAATACGGCAGCGAAAGAAAACAGGACTAACTTGCGCATGGGGGAACCTCGGTTACTGGCCTGGAACGAATTCAAAAGTTAGCTGGCGACTGAACGCCTGGGGATCCTCCGGAGTGGGCAAGGGTGAGGCCTTGTTCACGGCCGTGATGATCGATTGGATCACCACCGAATTGCCGTTGCACTGGCCCATCTTTGCCCCCACCACGTCACCACTCGGCAACAACGTGATGTTGACATAGCAATCGAGACCTTGGGGGGTGTTCGGCGGCCGAATCCAGTTGGAGCTGACCTTGCGAATAATCGCCGCCACCCAGCTGCCCCGGGCCTTCTTGATTTCCTGCTCCTGCTCGGCCTGGGCCTGGGCCTGAACCTGGGCCTTGCGCGCGGCCTCGGCCGCCTTCTTCGCTTTTTCCAGGCGCGCCTTTTCTGCGGCCTGCGCCTTTTGTGCCTGCTCGGCCTGGGCCTTGAGCTTGGCAATCTTGTCCTGATAGGCCTTGCGTTCCTGAGCCATCTTGTCGGCCTGCGCCTTCAGGTTCTGCAGTTGCTGCGACTGGTCCTGCAATTTTTTCTGCTGGCTGGCGACATCGGATGCCGTGGACTGGCGCTGCTTCTTCAACTGCGCCAGTTCCCGCTCCGCCTTTCTGCGGGCTTTCTCCGCCTGCTCCGCCTCGGCCTTGAGATGGCTGGCATGGGCGTCCCTGGCCTCCTGCGCCTTCTTGAGACTGTCCTCGGCCGCTTTGTAATCCGCTGCATTGACCACCACGGCCTGGATCGGCTGGTGCTCGTTGCCCCGGCCCGGCATGTCGTGAATATTGGCCCCATGCAGGGAGGTGCCCAGGATCAGCAGCGCGCCGATGACGACATGCAGCAACACCGACAGCCCCAGGGCCAGCGGCTGCGACCGGACCCATTTCCATGCCGCCCCGATCACGGCTTCCCCTTGTTGACGACAAGTGGCTTATCGGGATTCTGGGTGATCAAGCCGATGTTTGTTGCCCCGGCGGATTGCAAGAGAGTCATGCCTCGCACAACCTCGCCATAGCTGGCGCCGGTATCGCCGCGGACCAATACGGGCGTCTTGGGCGAGCGCTTGAGCACGATCATCGCCATGGCGACAACCCTGCCCGGGCTGACCGGCTTGTCCGGGTGATCACCGACGTTCATGTAGAGCCGCCCCGCCTTGTCTACCGTCAGAACCAGCGGCTGGTGCTGCTCCATGTCCTTCTGGGGCAAGGGCTTGGCGTTGGCAGGGGGCAATTCGACTTTGACCCCGCGGGTCAGCAGCGGTGCCGTGATCATGAAGATGATCAGCAACACCAGGCTGACGTCGATATAGGGCACGACGTTGATCTGGGACATCAGACGCCGGCGGCGGGATCTAGGCATCTTTGGCACGACCCTCCGGCTGGTGGTGCTGCAGGATATTGGTGAATTCTTCGGTGAAGGTTTCGATGCGGCCCTCGAGTCGGTCCACCTGGTGGGCGAAACGGTTGTAGGCGATCGTGGCAGGAATCGCCGCGAACAGGCCCATGGCGGTAGCGATCAAGGCTTCCGAAATGCCGGGCGCGACCATCGCCAGGGTGGCCTGCTGGGCGTTGCCGAGCCCCTGGAAGGCGGCCATGATGCCCCAGACGGTGCCGAACAGTCCCACGTACGGCGCGGTGGAGCCCACCGTTGCGAGGAAATTCATGTTGCTTTCGAGCTCGTCCAGCTCGCGGGCACGGCTGGCCGTCATCGCCCGGCGCGCACTGTCCAGCGCGGTTTCGCCGGTGCGGCCGGAACGCATGAGGCGGGCGAATTCCTTGAACCCGACCCGGAAAACGGTGGCGAAGGCACCGCCCTCCTTCTTCACTTCCAGTCGCCGGTACAGCTCAGACAGGTCGCCACCCGACCAGAACTCGGCCTCGAACTTGCGTGCGGCCTCCTCGGCCCGGCGCAGTGCACCCGTTTTGCGGAAAATTGCCGCCCAGGACACGATCGAGGCCAGCAACAGGAGCGCCAGCACGATCTGCACCACGATGCTGGCATGGGCAACCATTTGATAAATCGAAAAATCCGTTGTCATAGGCTCAGCTTTGCTATCAGGAAATCGGGCACCGCACAGGCACGAAAACGCGCCTGTTCGACACATGCTACTTCGACCTTGGCCACGGCCAGGGGTTCATCGGGATTATCAACCCGCACAATCGACTGCTCGAAGGCAATGCGTGCGCGGCCGGTCTGGCGCGGTGCCACGCTCACGCTCAGGGCCTCGTTGAACCGGGCGGCCTTTTTATAGCGGATATCGACGTGCGTGACCGCGAAGACGATGCCGTATTCGGACAGCAACTCGTCCTGCTCGACCCCGGCGGCGCGGAGCCACTCGGTACGCGCGCGCTCCAGGTATTTCACGTACTGCGCGTGATACACCACCCCGCCGGCGTCGGTGTCTTCATAATAGACACGGATGGGCCAATGGAATACGGGCACGTCAGACATCGCCGTCGCCTTGCTCCACGAACAAATCGGTCCCGCCGGCAGGCGGTGTGAGCCCCACGTGCTGCCATGCCCGCGCGGTGGCCATGCGCCCACGCGGGGTGCGCTTGAGGAATCCCTGCTGAATGAGGAACGGCTCGATGACATCCTCGATGGTGCCGCGCTCCTCGCCGATGGCGGCGGCAAGGCTGTCGACCCCGACGGGTCCGCCGTCGAAATGGCGCACGATCGTGGACAACAGACGCCGGTCGAGCGCGTCAAAACCCTTGCGGTCCACTTCCAGGAAATCGAGGGCGCCGCGCGCCACATCGGCACTCACCAGGCCGCCGGCGCGTACCTCGGCGTAGTCGCGCACCCGCCGGAGCAAACCGTTCGCAACTCGCGGCGTGCCGCGGGCCCTGGCCGACATCTCGCGCGCGCCGCCGGCATCCATGGGCACGTCAAGGATGCCCGCCGAACGCGTAACGATCCGCTCCAGCGCAACGGAGTCATAGAAATCGAGCCGCGCCACGATGCCGAATCGATCACGCAGCGGCGAGGTCAGCAGCCCCGCGCGCGTGGTGGCGCCCACCAGGGTAAAGGGCGCGATATCGAGCTTGATCGAGCGGGCCGCCGGCCCTTCGCCAATCATGATGTCGAGGGCGAAGTCCTCGAGCGCCGGGTACAGGGCTTCCTCGACCACGGGATTGAGCCGGTGGATCTCGTCGACGAACAGCACGTCGCCCTTCTCGAGGTTGGTGAGCAAGGCTGCCAGGTCGCCCGCCCGCTCCAGCACGGGGCCGGAGGTCTGGTGCAGGTTGGCGCCCATCTCGTGCGCCACGATGTGGGCAAGCGTCGTCTTGCCCAGCCCGGGCGGGCCGAAGAACAGGCAATGATCCAGCGCTTCGCCGCGATTGCGGGCGGCATGGATGAAAATCTCCATCTGTTCGCGCACCTTGTCCTGGCCGATGTAGTCGGCCAGGCGCTGGGGCCGCAACCGCGGTTCGTCGCGGACTTCCTCGCCCGTCATCCCGGCGTCGATCAAGCGTTCGTTCAAGAGCGTTTACCCAGCGATTTCTTGAGGGCCTCGCGCACCAGTTCCTCGCTGCTGCGCCCCGTGCTCGCCAGATCGGCCAGCATGGCCGTCACTTCCCTGGGCTTGTAGCCCAGCGCTGCCAGGGCCGCCTCGGCTTCCCCCATCACGCTGCCGGGCCGGACGCCGGCATCGACACCGTCGAGCCGGTCCGCCATTTCCACCAGCAGGCGTTCGGCCGTCTTCTGGCCGATGCCGGGCAGGCGCTTTAACGTAGACACGTCGCGCGTATTGACCGCCTGCGTGAATTCCTCGACGCTCAGGCCGGAAAGGATCGCGAGCGCGAGCTTGGCGCCCACGCCGCTGGTGCGGATGAGCGCGCGGAACAGCTGCCGTTCGCGTTCGCTGGCGAATGCATACAGGTTCAGCGCATCCTCTCGCACCTGCAAATGCGTAAAGACCGTGACCTCGCCGGAGGCGGGCAGGTCCGTGAAGGTGGACAGCGGCGCTTCAAGTTCGTAGCCGATTCCGCCGACTTCGACCACCAGCCGCGGGGGACGGCGCAAAACGATTTGCCCTCGCAGCGACCCGATCATGCGCGCTCTGCCAACCGCGCGGCGAGCACGCCGGTGTGGGCATGGCAAACGGCGACGGCAAGCGCGTCGCTGGCATCTTCCGCGAGCGGCCCGGTGATATGCAGCAGATGGCGAATCATGTGCGCGACCTGTGCTTTGTCCGCCTTGCCGGAGCCGACCACGGCAAGTTTGACGGCGCGCGGAGTGTACTCGGCCAGGCTGGTTTCGCTGTTGCCGAGCGCAGCCGCCAAGGCGGCGCCGCGGGCCTGGCCCAGGGCTATGGCCGTGGCAGGGTTGCGATGTACGAAGGGCCGCTCGGCGGCGGCCACATCAGGCCGGCAACGCTCGCTCACGGCGGCGATCCCGTCGAAGATGGCCCGCAGCCGTGGCCCCAGGTCACCGCGTGGCGCGCGCACGGTGCCATACTCGACGGTCTGCAGACGCCGTCCCTCCATTGCGATGACTCCGTAACCGGTCACGTTCGAGCCGGGATCGATACCGAGAATGATGCTGGCCACCCTGGATTGCCCGCCGTACGCTCAGCGTTCGGCAAGCACCTCTTCCGGGAAATTCGCGTTGACGTAGACCTGCTGGGTGTCATCAAGGTCCTCCAGCGCGTCCAGGAGCTTGAGCACCTTTTCCGCGTCCTCCGCTTCCAGATCCACCGTCGTCGCCGGACGCATCGTGACCTGGGGTTCCTGCAGCTCGAATCCGGCTTCCCGCAGGGCGTCGCGCACAGCCTCGAAATCGTTGGGATCCGTAATCACCTCGAAGTTGCCGTCCTCGTCACGCACCACGTCCTCGGCCCCGGATTCGAGCGCCACCTCGATCACGCGCTCTTCGTCATTGTCCGCCTCGAGGCCGATCTGGCCCACGCGGTTGAAGAGATAAGCCACTGATCCGTCGGCCCCCAGGTTGCCGCCATGCTTGCTGAAAGCATGGCGCACTTCCGCTACAGTGCGGTTACGGTTGTCGGTGATGCACTCCACCAGGACCGCAACACCCGCGGTGCCGTAACCCTCGTAGGTCACTTCCTCCATGATCTGCCCTTCGGCATCTCCCGAGGCCCGCTTGATGGCCCGCTCGATGTTGTCCTTAGGCACGTTCGCGGCGTTGGCCCTGTCGAGCGCCAGACGCAGACGGGGGTTGGAGGCCGGGTCGGCGCCGGCGACCCTGACCGCGGTGGTCACTTCACGGATGAGACGGGTAAATACCTTCCCGCGCTTGGCATCCTGCGCACTCTTGCGGTGCTGGATGTTTGCCCACTTGCTATGTCCTGCCATAACTCAAAATCTTAAAGAGAAGCCGATGTTGAAGCCGTTGTCGACCAGAAGTTCGCCAGCGTTCTTGAAGTTCGCCGTGACATGGCGGTAGCCAAGATAAACCGTGCCGTTCGGGAGCACGCGGTAACCCGCGCGCGCCTCCTCCTCGAGGAACCGGTCGGAATGGCCGAAGCTGGTCACGCTCGGTGCCCAGTAGACGTAACCCCCGAACATGATCCGGTTGTACTGGGGCAAGGCGAACTGCACGCCACCGCCCAATGCCAGCGCCGTGCCGGAGGACACGTTGTTGTAAGAGGGATTGATCCACAGCGCCTTGACGCCGATCAGCGCATAGACCGGAGAACCACCGGGATTGGCATCGGCCCGCAAGCCCAGTCCCGCGCCGAAGAAGTCGCCCCGGTCCTTGTTGTGCATGCCCTCGAACGAGAGATCGAGCCCCGACAGGGTAAGTTCGGTGTCGTAGGCACCGTATACCGCGTGATTGCTGATATTTAGATCCAGCCCGCTCCCCTGCGCAAGGGCTGCAGCAGGGCCAAAAACCAGTAACACGGCAAAAAACCACCGGGTACGCTTCATTGTCTGTCCTCTAGCAACGATTCAAGTAGCCTATATCATACTGGCATGGTTCTCATTCTTGCCCATCGGGTCTGCGAAAGATGCACAGCGAGCGCGTGTCTCAAAAGGTACAGCGGCTGATCGACAGCGCCAGCGGCGCCTCGCCCGAATTGCACGCTTTCGCGAGAAATGCCGCCTCGGCCCTGGCGCCGCTCGAACTGCCGCCGCAATGGACCGCCGCTGCCGCGGCCGTGCCCCTCCTGGCGGCGGGCCAACTCGGGGAAAAACGCGCCCGGGACATACTCGGCGAGTACTTCGAGCTTGCACGGCAGGCGGCCCGCATCCCCGACCCGCGCATGACCGCCCCTGAGGCCATGGCCACTAACGATCCGGCCCAGGCGGAAAATCTGCGCGGATTGTTCATGAGCCTGATCCGCGACATCCGTATCGTACCCCTGGTACTTTCCCAGCAACTGGCTCGGGCGGAAACGCTCAAACACGGCGACGAAGCCGAAAAGCGCCAGCTGGCACACGACATTTCCAATCTCTACGCCCCCCTGGCCAACCGGCTCGGCATCTGGCAGCTGAAGTGGCCACTGGAAGACGCAGCCTTTCACCTGGCCCATCCCCAGCGTTACAAGGAAATCGCGAGTGGACTGGCCGAGCGGCGCAGCGAGCGAGAAACACGTCTCGAGCAGGCGCGGGTGGAACTCCGGCGGACACTCTCCGAAGCGGGTATCGAGGCAGAGATCAGCGGGCGGCCCAAACACATTTACAGCATCTGGAGAAA
>OFHI01000186.1_pt1 | contig 11781 bp, 8 predicted proteins | sample 1522021 | NCBI WGS metagenome assembly OFHI01 (sample SAMEA2464839, study PRJEB22497) | soil metagenome | biome: Grassland; feature: Farmland; material: Clay | place: Australia | collected 2013-02-01 | depth 1.4 m | reverse complement strand
TCACCCTCAATCCATCGATCTCCCTTCCGGTGTGGTCTTTTTCAGGCCGTTTCACTGAGGTGTTGCCTCCGCCGTGCAAAACAAGGTTTGGATCTTTTCCAAGAAGTCTTGAAGAATATACCCTTTCATCAATCTCATCACTAAACGTTCTGTCCTCCCAGGTGGATTTCATGGCTGTAAATAATCCTGTGTTATAATTAATTATCGTGATGGAGCGCGCAGAGCCGGGTCAAAAAGTTTGATGGTTATTTGAGCCGTATTGAGGGCCTTCCCGGCCAGGCCTTCTTCCCTTCGTCAGAGACTCCGGCACGCTTTATTTCCACTTCCTTCCCGAATACTTTCTGCAGGTATTCACTGTTTCCATCAAGCAGAAGGAACTCATCAAAGGACTTCAGTGAGATGCTCTTCTTTGCCTTCATGAATTCAGGAATGAGTTTTCTGTGTGCCGGATCAATTTCCTTAGTCCTGTTTTCCAGGAGCTTTTCAGAAAGGCCGTAAATATCATCTCCCGCAGTCTTAATTTCAATGCTTTCAGGATCTATGCCGGTGGCCTTTACGATAGCCCTGATATCATCTATGACTTTGTCTATGTATTCCTCCGAATCCAGCAGTGACTTTATGTCTTCCTCCCTTACCTGATCTGAGCCAGTGAAGGCAGAAACTGCCCCTCTGCGTATTATCTTTGCAGTTTCCAGAGGGAAGCCTGCTATAAGGCCCCTGACGGTATCGTCCAGGTTTTCTTTTACTATCTGTGTGCTGACAAATGAATCCGATACATACCTGTGCCAGTATTCCTCACAGGTGTGTGGTATGGCTGGTGAAAGCGCTATGAGCCATTCCCTGATGATGCAGGAAAGCGCTTCATTTGCGTTTCCGCCTCTGTTTTCCACCTTTTTCAGGTCATTCATTGTCTCGTAGAACAGCGATACCAGTCCGGATCTGATGTTGTAATTATCCATGTCTTCAATGTACTGCTTGAACCTCTCGTTGAATTTGGAGACAAACCACCCGGTGATCGGTGATGCAACTTCTGATTCCGGATTTCTGTATTTCTCCATGTAATCGACAAATGTATCATACTTCTTGATTACCGATGCCAGATCGTTCTCGTTCCAGTCCAGTGACGATGATATGTCCGCTACTATCGACATGTAGAGCCTGTAAATATCTGCAGAATATTTTCTTGTAGTGCTCAGAAGAGATACTACATTCCCTTTGCTCTTTGATATCTTCGCACCGCGTGAAAGCACGAGACCGGAAATTATGAGCCCACCCGGCAGGAAACTGCTGTCGAAAAGGGCAACGTGATTCATAAGGTAGAATGAAAGGTGATTTGATAGATGCGGTATTGCTGTAAGCCTGATATCAACGCCGTACCAGTAAGCCGTGCTTTTCCTCGCCTCAACAGCGTTTCTTTTAACATTATCGCCATAGGGATCCAGAACACTTTCATCAGTTTTCCCGAAGATGAAGTCTATTATGCCATCAGGGAGTTTTCCAAGCTCTTCGTAGATCTCCCTGATCTGGTTTATATTAGTATAAATCGCCGGGTAAATTGTTGAATCAGAGAGCGATTCTATTGTCCATCTCTCGTCGAATGGAAGTTTAGTGCCAAGACCTCTGCGGCGTGCGCACGGCCTTTCCTTCAGCCAGTCTATTGCATCCCCTATTGAATTTCTTATATATTCAGGATAGAAGAACATGGAATCTATGAGTTTGTGAGTCTCCTCTTTCCACCATGGAACTGAATAATCAATGAACCACTGATCTCTCAGGACAGCAACAACCACCTTTGATCCTGCCCTGGTCTCTGCCTTGCGTGAAGTTTCATAGAATATAATGGCTTCATCTGAAGAAACAAGATCTGACCTGATTGCTTCCCTTCCCTTCTGTACGCTCATTTGTGCGTATTTTCCGGAATTGCTGTTCAGTACCCCTTTGTAGAATTCCTCTCTGTAAAGTATCTGTGTTGCCTCTTTTATCTTCTCTGAATCATCGAGAGAGGAAATGCCCATGTCTGCGACAATGCTCATTACGGTAGTTTCATCGTCAGGTGGCATGTCGACTACCTTGATCGCTTCAGGTTTTCTGTTCTCAAGCTGCGCCACATAGTCCCATACTGAGTGGCCGGGCACAGAATATACAATCCCGGTGCCGTTGTCCGGATCAACAAACCCGGTTTCCCTGGCGTCCACTTTCTTGCCTGACAATGGCACTTCATACTTCCCGGAGAGAATTTCCTTGTGCTTGAGTTCCCGGATAAGCTCCACTGACTCATGCTGCAAAGAGAGCTTTTCAAAAGCTTCCCTTGAAACGGCCAGCTTGTCTTCATTAACTTTGCAGAGAACGTAATCTATGTCTTTTCCTATCCATATGTTGGTTATGCCGAATATTGTCTCAGGCCTCAGCGACGCGGCTATAAGGCTGAATTGCTCCCCCCTGAATTTTACTGCAGTGAATTCTTCCACCGATACCTTGTCGACATCTCCATCCTTTATGTCATCCTCGCCTACCGCATTCTCGTCTTTTATGCTGTACAGAATCGGGTACTGGCCGTTCTTTATCAGGTCTTTTTCTTTGAGGTTCCTGAACTGCCACTTTACGATCTGCTGATAGACTTCATCTGCGGACGTGAACTGCCTTGTCCAGTCGATTGAATAGCCGAGTGCAGAGAAATCATTCACTACGGCGCTTGAGAAGTAGTCTGCGATATTCTTTGGCTCCTCGAAGGACTTGATTGTTTCCTCGATCTTCTCTGCAGGTTCATATTCCTTGAGATAGTCCCTGTAAAGGTTCAGGGTGGCAGGATCCTTCATCCTTATTCTTTCGGAGAATGCGAGGATCGGCGTACCGCTCTGATGATATGCCATTGGAAAGAGTACGTTGTAGTTCCTCATTCTCTTGTATCTGGCAATGACATCAGCCAGGGTGTAGGTCCTTCCGTGACCTACGTGGAGCGAGCCGTTTGTATACGGCCACGGCACAGTTATGAAGAATTTCTTCCTGCTGTCATCAGTCTCAGGCTCGAATATCCTGCTTTCCTTCCATTTATCCTGCCATTTCTTATCCAGGGGACTGCTCATAATGCACCTTATACAATCAACACTGCAGCAGAAATTGTTGTGGTCCATTCTCCCGCATTAAGGACGACGGCTGTTGAACATATGTTTCTGGTTGTGAGAATCTTATCCTGCAGGACATATTCCTCTTTCTCCTTGTCCCATACAAGATTGTCTACAAGGCCCATGGTGCTGGCCAGCATTTCTGCGGCAAGCTTTTCAGCAAAAAAACCGGCTACCTTTTCTGTCTCACCAAAACTGTGATGCTCGCTGAGATAGCCCCATTTGCTTCTGTCTGCAGGTATGGCGTACCCTATCGCTGATGAAATCATCCTGTTAAGCTCATTGGATGAGTTCCTTGCAAGAACTGTGAAAACTATCTGTCCGGGAGACAGGAGCTTTAGGCCTTCATTCCTGTCAACTACCTCGGCAAAAGGCGGAAATATAGAACTTATGCTTGACAGGTTGAATTGTGCAATGCCACCGTCTCTTAAAGCTTCCTCGAAAGATTGAAGCATACTTTCCCCTCTTCCCACACCACGTGTGAAGAAGATTTTCTTTGGAACAAGAGAAGACATAGCGAGCTAATAGACAAATGTCTTAATATACTTTTTATCGGGGAAGGCTGGGCAAATCTGTTGGCAGTACATCACTGCTTCCAGTTGGCCTTCAACTAGACATCAAAAATTATCCGGGCGAATCCCTTTTCAGGATTTACCTCTATCATATGGTAAGTTGGAGCCTTGATAACATACCTGTAATCGTTTTCATCGATCACTTCTCCTCCTTTAAGGGTCCCTTTCAGGCTCATGGAATTCCTGTCTATGGTTATATCAGCCTCGTAATACAACGTTCCCTCGACCTCCAGTAGAAGGACTATTTCTGAAAGAAGATCCACCATAAGGGATTCATAGTTGTCTGATGTGATTTCTATATCCCTTGTCCTGTTATGGCCAAGTTTCCTGATATCGACGATGATGTCTGCTGTTGCTTCTACAGCACCTGAAAAGAGTTCTTCGTATGTGGAACCGTGAACAATTATACCGACATCGCCAGTATGTTCAATAATTTCATATTTCAATGATAAAAGAATGGTTGTAAAATAAAAAAGATTTGGGTTTTTACTCGTTTGGATTCTTTGAAGAGATCACTGGTATAGGCTCGTTGAGATTAAGGCCTATTTCGTCTTCCCTGAGCTTCCTTCCTATGCTTTTCTCATAGAAGGAAATGATCTTCTTCTTGTCTTCCAGACTGTATTCCCTGAAGTATTTGTCCTTTTTCAGGATCTTGCCTGTTCTTTCCTCATATGTTCTTGCCGGGATTGAATACTTCCTCTGTGTTGCGTCCCTGTACATTTCAGGAATGACGTTGAAAGCGCAGAATGGAACTACTCTTCCATCAGGCATTGCATAGTGGATATCGCACCTCTCCACTCTGTCGACATCATATGTGTACGGGTCCATGAAGTGCATGAATCCTATGAACATCGACTTGTAGTGGAATGCTTTCAGGCCGTGATAATCTCCGTCCGTGAATGCGTTGTAGACCATGTCTTTAAGCTTGAAGTCCTTGGGAGCTTTCTCATAGTCAACAAATTTCCTGAGACTCATCAGAAGCCTGGATGTTGCAGACACCTTCTTCAGTCTCTTGAAGCTTGCATTCTTCATTTCATCAGCGAGTTCTCCGATGTATTCAAACATGCCTTTTACATCTATGAATCTTGTAATCGGGATTACTCTCTCGTCATCCTTGAAGATATACGTTCCCATTCCACAGGCAAAGTGTATGGACAGCTTGTACATCTCTTTTCCCTTAAGCTGTTCAACAAAGTTTGAAACCTTTGCAGTTGAAGGCACAGTGAAGAAGTCCTCCCTTCCGATGAGGCCGTCTGTCTGCTGTTCAATCTTCTTGATGGCTCCGGGAATTGTTATTCTCTGCTTTGCCCTCATCCTCTCCGGCATTCTGCCGACAAGGCTTACCGGCTGGAAGTTTACTGCCCTTACGGCGTCTATGTTTGAGAGACCGAACCTGATCATGTCACCAAGGTACTGGTCGTTTATTCCTCCTATAACCGTAGGAACCAGAACCACTCCGAGTGGTGCATTCTTGTAGTTCTCAAGAGCTGCTGGAACTTCCCAGAAGTTCTTGGGGTTTGATCTTGGTGTGGGGCCGTCAAAGCTGGTGTACATGACATTTGATCCTGCGTCCCTTATCTGCTTGGGGAAGTCCGGGTCGAAAGCAGCTCTCACACTGTTTGTGTTAAGCTGTATGTGTTCGTATCCCTCTTCTCTTGCTATTTTTATAATGTCAATGATGTCGTCCCTGATTGCCGGCTCTCCTCCAGTGATCTGGACGGCGTTTGCACCGACGGGCTTTTCGTTCCTCATCCTTCTGAGCATCATTCTGAGCTGGTCCTGTGACGGTTCGTAGATCGGCTCATCCTCTTTTGCGTAGAAGAAACAGTACCAGCACGAGAGATCGCACCTGTTTGTAACCACTACGTTTCCCAGACCGGTGTGGGACTTGTGCTTCACGCAGAGACCACAGTGGGTCGGACAGACAATCTTTGATTCAAGGTAGGCAACATGTGGATTAAGAATCTTGATTCCAGGATCCTGCCATTTCTTGGCCTCCTGGTACATTTCGTAATCTTCCCAGTATTTTTCCTCAGTAATTCCGTGTTCCTCGCATTCCTTTATTAACTTTACTTCGCCTGCGTTCTCATACACTATTGCTGGAATCCTCATCTGGTCAAATTTCTCGTCATCCACACAGATAGGGCAGAGACTCTCAGTAACTCTGATGACCATCATGTCGTCGTTTATCAAATGCCCCATATCCTTGACGAATTCATCGACCGTCTTGAAGGGTGCATTTTTGCTGATCTCGAAATCATTTGCAAATCTGATCTCGGGATACTTGTTCTTTTCTTCCGAAACAATCATTTGTGGAATCACCTATTCTATTGCGATAAGAATCCTATTAATTAAAACTATTTTGTCGGAATTTTCACTAATTCGCTTTTCAGTGAATTAGCGAGCGAATTGACAAAATTTGCTTTTAAATACCCCTATTTAAACTTCATTAATGCATTACAAAGTCGTTGTAGTTGTGGATTTTAATAATGTGTGGATATATAATCATTTCTGAAAAAACATCACAAAAAGTTTTAACATGATTACTAAAGTGACTATTTCCTTTCAAAAACTTTGTGCCAAAAAAGGAATTTTTGTAGTTTCTCCTATTTAATAGAAGAATTAAAGATTGCTGTTACATTAGGTGACATCCTCCCCTCGCTATCGCAAGGGGCTTCTCGGGAGTGCTCCGCCCTTTCGGTAGGAGAATTCCCGATCAATATATGCTAAACTTTGATCTTCTGGCTTTTGTGTTTTTGAGTGTGCACCACATTGTGCATTATTGATTTTGCCTGCTTGAAACACTAAAAATATATACCTCGATGTCAATCACGGAATTAGGCGGGTGTGGTGTAGCCTGGTAACACGCGAGCTTGCCAAGCTCGTGCCTCGGGTCCAAATCCCGGCACCCGCATGTAAATACTTCTGTGTATTGCCTTTTTGGTTAGGATTCCACGCGCTTCATAATTTATTTCTGTCATGGGGAAACTGCCTTGGCCGGCCCCAGGTAAGGGTTGAATTGATGTTGAGTTTGAGAATCCCCATTTCTGAATAAGGTACCATTAATTTCACCAACTCCATGTCAAATTAATCTGAAAGATCCTTGCTCATTGCTTTCCTGCTCCAAGTTGCCTGGGAATGCTGGCTTTCAACAAAATCTGAAAGAGATTGGAAAAAGGTGTGGCTGACCTGCTTTTTCCCGGCAATATCGATCCAATTTTCATGACGGTTTGATTCCGCCGCGAAACCTGAAGGATTGTATTCACTCCATCTGGATGGGTCTTTTTTAGCCAGCACTGAAAGCCACTTCGATATAAATTCATTCCACAGATCCCTGCCACACGGAGGCTGATCGGGCCCATCGCCACTTATAATTGCAACGGTCTTGGTCCACTTTGCAAGTTTCGGGAAGACCATTTTGTGGTCACACCAGTGGATTGAACTACCGGCAGTAACTACACTGAAGATTCCTGGATCCTCATAATCCTCAGCGCGCATCCTTATCCATTTCAGGTTCTGGTGCTTGCCGCCGTCAATATTTCTGCCATATTCGATCATAGCCCCAGACGGGTCAAGAGCTATCACTTCATCAAAAGAGCCAGCAAGAACAGTTGCTATTTTCCCGGGACCACTGCCCAAATCAAGTGCCCTGCTCTTGGGATTTACAATCCTGAAAAGGTAATCAAAGAGAACATCGGGGTAAGGTGGGCGATATGAATAACATCGAGCGACATCATGCTCTTCAAACGTTCTTGCGATCTTGCCCCTAATAGTCTGGTTGCGATTGAACCCCATAAGTCACTATCATCACCTATGAAACTGTTCATATACAAGTTATTTGTCATAGTTGAAAATTGAATGAGCGGATTTCTTTGAGAGTTAACCCTACTGAGAGAAATATTCTGCAGTGCTTACATATGCCTTATTTTTCTGAGTCTAAGGACAATTCTCTACTGGGAGGAGAACTTATTAAAATGCTGCTGATTCTATTTCGCGGATTTGTCTTTCTTCTTCAGTCTTTCCTGAACCGCTTCGCTGTTCAGCTCCCGAAGTGCATCTGATGCAATCCACCTTGCAGCCTTGCTGTCTGTTGCTGCGATCTTTTCTGCTGCTTCGATAGCTTCCCTGTTCATCTTCATATTTCTTTTCCCTATATTCCTGAGAGCCCAGTTTACGGCTTTCTTCACAAAATTTCTGTCGTCTGTTGAAGCCTCCTTTATTAGATCCAGATATCCGGACAGTGATTCGTCGTCCGGTTTCCTGAAAGCAAATTCTGCAATAAGAACAAACGCCGCCCGTTTTACAAATTCCTCCTTCCTTCCTGACCATTCGTGTATCTTCTTTTCTGCAAATCGGGTGTCAGCTGCAATATTGCCGCAAAAATGATCACAAAGATCCCAGGAATCGAGATCAGAAACCCACTTTTCCAATTGCTCCTCGGTCACCTCTTCAGGCCTGTCGATCATTGTTGCGAGAATTCTTGCTTCATGTATCCCGGTTTCCCATAATTCAAGCGCGAGTTCGTGGTGTTTTCCTGTCTCTTTCGCAATATCCCTGAGGACTGGAACCTTTATTCCGAGTACCTCTTTCCCCATTATCGCAAATCTCTCCATACCCTTTGCATCATCAGGATTTGCAAGAGATCTAAGCTTCGAAACCATTTCCGATAATGACTGGCTTACCATTGGTTCATGAAATAAAAAAATGTTAAAAGATGCATGGTTCAAACCATGATCATAGAGATGCGGCATTATCGCCGTAGATAACTTTCCTGATTCCGCGTTTCAGCAGGAGAGAATTTATAACAACAGATGAGGAACTCATTCCCATCGCGAATGCAGCCAGTATGGGGAGGAATGAATATATGGAAAGCCCGAAGAACGGAACGAGAATTCCGCCTGCCACGGGGATCAATGCAGAGTTGTATCCTATGGCCCAGCCTATGTTCTGTTTTATCTTGGCGATAGTTTTGTCACCTATAATCTTTGAATAAAAGATGTGCCTGAGATCATTGCTCAGGAGAATTATGTCTCCACTTTCCCTCGCGATGTCCGTACCGGATGCCATGGCTATTCCCACGTCAGCCATCTCGAGAGCCACGCTGTCATTTATTCCGTCACCAACGAAGACAACGTAATCTCCAGCCATCTGGTAATCCTTCACTATTTCTGCCTTCTGATCGGGAAGGACTTTGTAATGCACATCTTCAATCCCCAGAATATCAGCGACCCTTTCGGCCTCGTCTTTTGCGTCGCCTGTGACTATTGCTGTTTTTATGCCCATCGCTTTCAGTTGCTTTACTGCATCTTCAGCACTTTCCCGGATCCTGTAGCTTAATGTGAAGCTTCCTGCCGGCGTGCCGTCAATAATGGCAGAAACAACAGAGCCGCCTTCCTTGCCGGATCTTGTCAGCTCAACGTTCTTTCCGTCCACAGTTCCGGTTATTCCCTTTCCGGGGATCTCAGTTATGTTGCCTGACTCCGGCGCATCAATCTTCAACTCCTCCGACAGAGCTACTATTGCCTTTGCCACAGGATGATTTGAGGATTTTTCAATAGATGCTGCGATTCCAATAAGATAGTTCTTTTCAATTCCCGGTTCTGTACTAACATCGGAAACGACAGGCTCCGGATCAGTGAGTGTTCCTGTTTTATCCAGAATTACACGGGTTGTTTTGGAAAGACGGTCCAGGGCACTTGCGTTCTTGACTATTATCCCGTTTTCTGATGATACGTTTGATGATATCAGGAGTGTGATAGGACCTGCAAGGCCGATTGCGCACGGGCAGGCTATTACAATTACAGATACGAAGGCGAGAATTGCCGTCTCCCCGGAGAATCCGTATCCGGTGCTTGAAAGATAAAAATACCAGAAGAGCGCTGCGGCTAGAGCAGCAGTCACAACCACGGGTACAAAGACTGAGGAAAAAACGTCAGAAATCCTCTGTATTTTAGCTCTCCCTGTAGCCGCTTTCTGTATCATTTCGTAAATCCTGTTGACCGTAGTGTTCTTTCCAGTTCTTGTTACGGATATCCTGAGCACACCGTTGATGTTCTTTGTTCCCGACGTTACCGGATCATTTTTTCCCCTGAAAACAGGTTCCTGCTCACCGGTCATCATTGATTCGTCGACTTCACTCCTGCCGTCAAATATAATGCCGTCAACAGATATGATCTCCCCCGGCTTCACAAGAATTCTGTCCCCCTCCCTGATTTCGCCGGTCATTACATCCTTTATTTCCCCTTCGGGAGTTATAAGGTGCGTCGTATCCGGAATCATGCTTATAAGCTTGCTTGCAGCCTTGTTTGCCCTTATTTTTGTGAGATTTTCGATGTAGTTTCCTGTTAATATCATAGTTATTATGAAGACTGATGCGTCATAATATACCGAGGAGCTGGGAATATGACCCGGAAAGAATGTTATGAACGCAGAGAAAAAGAATGCTGTAAGCGTCCCGACTGATATCAGGAGATCCATGTTTCCTGACCTGCTCTTCAGTGAATGATAAGCGCCGTTATAAAATCCAAGTCCTGAGTAGAACTGAACCGGCAGTGCAAGAACAAGCAGGATATAATTCCTGAATTCGAAATGAACAAGATAAGTGATCAGCAGGACCGGTACAGAAATAAGCCAACCGAGAATCAGCCTGTAGCGCAATTTTTTCTCCTCAGCCTCCGGCGACCTGTATTTCTCGAGACATCCCGATGAGCAGAAATAGTATCTCTCACCATCAATATCAAGGAAAAGGTCTGAGGTTTCGGGTACGTACATTCCGCAGACAGGATCGGTTGGCATGGTTAAATCCGCCTATCTTGTATACTTGATGGGATTTCTTTCAAACTCTTCTTTGCACTCCTGACTGCAGAAATAATAAGCCACACCCTGGAAGGTGCTCCTGTAGTCAGAAGACTCATCCACTTTCATTCCACAAATTACGTCTCGTGCCATATTTTCGAATGTTAAGAAGTTATTTAAGCAGTTGTGTTACAATATGCACAAAAAGATTACATATTTTTACCGATTTTCACAAAAGGTGGAACAGCGGTTTTCCTGTTTCGTAATGCGGATCTGATACAATTCAAGCCTCCATCCTAATGCAATATCCTGCAATTCAGGAATGCCCCCAATAATTAGAAACCCTTTTAAGCAGGTGTTTGGTAGTTTAAGCATGATCAAAATCAAAAGGGTTTACGAGGAGCCTGAAAAAGATGATGGTCAGAGGATACTGGTTGACCGGCTTTGGCCAAGGGGAATAAAGAAGGAAGATCTGAAACACGATCTCTGGATGAAGGAAATTGCACCTTCCACAGAACTGAGAAAATGGTACCACCGCAATATTTCAAAATGGGACGAGTTCAGGAGAAAATACACAGCCGAACTCTGCTGCGGAAAATATTTTGAAGACCTGATAGAAATTGCAATGGATCATGATATAACCCTGCTGTATTCGGCCAGGGACCTGGAGCACAACCACGCAGTAGTTCTCAGGAATCTTCTTGAGGACAAGGCCCACTTTTATGAATGCTGCAAGACACTCAGGGATCTGTACTGAGGAATTATCGTTCCCGGAAAGGAAACGGTAATTTCAAGGTTCGTTTCTCTGTTCAATCTGCGTTATGTGCCCTAATTCATCCAGGGTCTTTGATCTGATAGTGGCAGGATCTTCGTATTCTTCCAGCAGGCGGCCACCCTCGATGTATTTCTTCATGGTGTTAACCATTGCTCCTCCGCAGCTGCACTTTTTCTCTTTAACCGAGACCTCTGTCACCTCTACCGAATAACAGCTTCCACATCTCAGGACATTCTTTTCCCCTGAGAATTTACCTCTCTTGGTAAGGGCCTTTCCGGATTTTGCAACTATGTCCATTGCAAAATCGAATGGCTTGGCAGATGAGATCGAGGTTCCAACCCCGAATGCGTCAGCGCCAGCTTCCTTCAACTCCTTCACACTGTTGAGGTTCAATCCTCCCGAAACCATTATCCTGACATTCTTGAAGCCCCTGAGATCAAGTTCCCATCGAACTTCGCGAACAAGGGCAGGGAAATTGCCCCTTCTTGATGATGGAGTGTCAAGCCTTATGTAGTCC
>OFHI01000185.1_pt1 | contig 11905 bp, 10 predicted proteins | sample 1522021 | NCBI WGS metagenome assembly OFHI01 (sample SAMEA2464839, study PRJEB22497) | soil metagenome | biome: Grassland; feature: Farmland; material: Clay | place: Australia | collected 2013-02-01 | depth 1.4 m | reverse complement strand
ACGTTATACAGGTCTGTATATGGGTTCCTGAACAGGCTGCTGCCCATGAATCGCTTTTTTGTGGCGCTCTACGATCAGGGGCGCGAGAAGTTGGTATTTCCATATTTTTACAGCGACGGAGAGCGATTCCAGGAGCCGGTCCCGCTTCGCGAGAACTCTCTGATCGAACAAGTCCTGCAAGCTAAAAAAGCCGTACTGGCCAATACGGGGGAATCTGCCTGCCCGGTTACCGAGCCGGCCACGGGGCGTTACGATTACGACTGGTTGGGTGCGCCGCTGATATCGAGTTTCGGCGTGCAGGGTGCGCTTGTGGTTCAAGTCGCATCGGGATCTTTCAGCTACTGCGAGGAAGACCTCGACCTCCTGCAGTTCGTAGCCACGCAGGTAGGTTCGGCAATTGATCGCAAGCGCCAGGATGCACGGCTTCATCACATGGCGCACCATGACCCATTGACGAACCTGCCGAATCGTACATTGTTCCGTGACCGCCTTCGCGTGGCTTTGAGCCAGGCCAGGCGCAACAATCAGCGTCTTGTGCTTTTATACCTCGACCTGTGTAATTTCAAGACCGTGAACGACAGCCTGGGGCATGCCGTGGGAGACGAGGTGCTGCGTAAAATTGCGTGTCGACTCAAGTCGTGTCTGCGCGAATCGGACACGGTTTGCCGGATTGGAGGCGATGAATTTACCGTGCTGCTGAGTGATATGCACGGGCAGGACGATCTGCACGTGTTGGTCGGCAAGATCCGCGACTCGATCGCGGTGCCCATTGAGCTGGAAGGGAAGCCGTTTACGTTTATAGTCGACGTGGGAATGGCGACATATCCGGAGGATGGGGATAACTGCGATCAATTGCTGAGGCATGCGGATTCGGATATGTATGAATCCAAGAAAAGGCGGCCGAACCGATCCGGCGAGCAGGAAATTCAAAGCTTTACAGCCTGATCGACAAATCCCTACTTGTTCGATATGGCCTTGCCGCCGAAGCCGGTTGCGCGCAGTTGACTCTCCAATGTCTCGCCGCCCACCCTGGCGAAGTCCAGCGTGCGGATCGGGAACGGGATCGTAATGTCGTTGGCATCGAATGCGGACTTGATGCGCATGACCGCTTCGCTGCGTGCGGCCATGTAATCGGGATGCCGGTAAAAATCGATCCAGAAGCGAATCTCGAAGTTGATCGAGCTGTCGCCGAATCCTTCATAGAACAGTTCCACGGGCTTCGACTGGTCGCGATTTTCAATGGCCGATACCGCCTCTGTCGCGATGCGTTTGACCTTGTCCAGATCATCGCCGTAGGAAACGCCGACCTTGATGTCCACGCGACGCTGTCCACTATCGCTGTAGTTGATTATGGCGCTGTCGAATATTTTCTTGTTGGGCAGAAAGATGAGTTGCCCCTGCGGCACCCGCAGCGAGGTCGATCGCAGAGCGATTCTCTCCACGACGCCGTAAAAGTCATTGCTGCTGATGACCTGTCCGACCTGGAAAGGTCGGCGGATGGCAAGGTAGATGCCGGCCACATAGTTTTCGCCAGTGGATTGGAAGGCGAGGCCCAGGGCCAAGCCCAAAATACCGACACCGGCCAGCAGCGAGGTGACTGTCTTGTCCAGGCCGAGCACATCGAGGGCAACGAATAGTCCGGTAATGGTGATGACGACGAAAACGATAACTGCTGTGAGGTCGATGACCTCGTGTCCCACGGAGAACCGTTGCAGGACTTTTCTCAGTGTGCGGTCGATGACTTTGGCGAGAAGCCAGAAGAACACGATCAGCAGGATTGCCAGCACGATGTTGGGCAGCAACAGGAAAAGAGCGTGCCCCCAGCGCTCGAGCTTGTCGATCAGGTCTGTCAGGACTTTCTGGATATGCATTGTTTTCTCGCGTCGCATCGTCTACGGGAAATAGTATGCACGAAGCCGTCTTTCCCGTTATTGCCGATTTGACGGACGTGTAGGAATTGTTCCTCAGTCGTGTAACGGTATCGGATCGTTCAGAGAGCCCGATCCAGGGCGTCGATCAGGCGATCCACCTCCGCGAGCGTGTTGTAGTGCGCCATCGAGACGCGCACAACGCCATTTTGCCGATGCAGGCCGAGCCGGCTGACCAGGCGGCGGGCATGGAAATCGCCGAAGCGGATGCCGATCTGCGAAGCGTCCACAGCTGTGACGATTTGCGCCGAGTCGCGGTCCGCGGCACTGAAGGAGATGACGGGGAGGCGTATATCCCGGTCGGCCACCCTGGGGCCATGCACGCTGACGCCGGGATGGCCCAGGAGGTAGTCGAGCAAGCGGGCTGTCAAGCGGTTTTCGTGTTCCGCCATCGATTGCCAGGCGGCGGCCAGCTTTTCCCGCGGCGTGCCGCCACACGGCGCCTGGTCCAGCAGGTAGTCCGGGACGGCGCCGAAAGCATAGGCCGCTTCGTAGCAGTAGCCGCCGGGCTGAAGTTTGTAGGGTACCGCCGCGCGGTCCAGGAATTCGAGGTTGATGTTGTCGAGGGCGCGTAACTGCCCGGCCTTGCCGTAGAGCACGGCCATGTGCGGACCGAACACCTTGTAGCCGCTGAATACGTAGAAGTCGGCGTCGCAGGCCTGGACGTCGGTCAGGCGATGGGGCGCCCACGCCACGCCGTCCACGACAAGGCGTGCGCCGGCCGCGTGCACCCTTTGCGCCACGTCGGCAACCGGCTCGGCGGCGCCAAGAATATTGGATGTATGCCCCATGCAGACCAGCCGGGTGCGTTCGTTTAGCAATCCGTCGAGCGCGTCATGATCGAGATGTCCCCTTTCGGGATCCACCGGCCACGTTCGTATGACCACTCCGTGCTCGGCAAGGCGAACCCAGGGAGTGATGTTGGATTCGTGGTCGGCTTCGCTGACGATGATCTCATCGCCGGGTTCCAGTTGCGAGGCGATGGCGCGGGCCAACCGCGAGAGCAGCGAGGAGCTGGAGGGGCCGAATACGATCTCGTCCGGCGAAGCGGCATTGATCAGGAAGGCCGTTTCGGTGGCGGCTTGTGCCTGACGCTCCACGGCTTGCCTGGACAGGGCGTAGCTGGCGCCGAGCTGCACGGGTGTCGAGCGCATGTAGTCGGCCATGCGTTCGATGACGGTGTCGAGCACCGCGGAGCCGCCGGCGTTGTCCATCAGCACCCAACCCTGGCCGAGGGCCGGGAAGCGCTTGCGGGCGCGTTCTACGTCGAAACTCATGCGGGACTCCTCGCGTCGTACCGCGCCGCGAATACGCCGCTCAGTTGTAGCTGTAGCCGAAGGCGGCTTCGAAACGGGCCGCGAATTCCTCGGGCGTAAAGCTGTGGTTCTGCGTGCCCCGGCTGGCGACCTTGATCGAGCCGGCCAGGGAGGCGATGCGGCCGGTGATTTCCCATTCCAGGTCGTTGAGAAGGCCGTAGAGCAGGCCCGCGCGGTAGGCATCGCCGCAACCGGTGGGGTCGACCACGGCACTGGGCTCGACGGAGGGAACCTGAATGGTGTCCCCGTTCACAGGAATGACAGAGCCGCGCGATCCGCGAGTGACGATCAGCGCCTGCACGCGCTCGGCTATTTCTTCCAGCCCCAGGCGGGTCTTTTCACAGAACACGCCGGCCTCGTAGTCGTTCATGGCGAGCCAGGTGGCCTGGTCGATAAAGCGTTCCAGGTCCTCGCCGTCGAACATGGGCAGGCCCTGCCCCGGATCGAAGATGAAGGGCACGCCAGCCGCGGCGAACTGTTCGGCATGCTGGATCATGGCGTCACGGCCGTCCGGGGCGACAATGCCGATGCAGGCGCCCGAATCCGCCGGTAGCGGCTGCTCGTCGGCCCGCGCCATGGCGCCGGGATGGAAGGCCGTGATCTGGTTGCTGTCATCATCGGTGTTGATGAAGGCCTGCGCGGTATAGGCGTCGTCGAGCTGGCGGATGTAGCTGCGGTCGATGCCGATCTCGTCCAGCCACTTCAGGTAGGGCGCGAAGTCATGGCCCGCGGCGCCGACCGGAAGGGCCCTTTCACCGAGCAGGTGCAGCGTGTAGGCGATGTTGCCGGCGCAGCCGCCGAACTCGCGGCGCAGTTCGGTGACCATGAAGGCGACCGAGAGGGTATGGATGCGCTCGGGCAGGATGTGCTCGCCGAAGCGGCCCGGGAAGCGCATGATCACGTCATAGGCGAGGGAGCCCGATATCAGGGCGCTCATGCAGCCTGCTCCGGCTGCCAGACGAGGTCGAGCTCACGCGCGGCCTTGACGTCATCGAGTCGGCTTACAGGTGTCGTGTAAGGGGCCTTTCTTACCTTGTCCGGGTCGGTCTTCGCCTCTTCGAGAATGGAATGCATCGCCTCGACGAACGCATCCAGCGTCTCCTTCGATTCGGTCTCGGTTGGCTCGATGAGCAGGCATTCCGGCACCAGCAACGGGAAGTAGGTGGTTGGCGCATGGAAGCCATAGTCGAGCAGGCGTTTGGCCACATCCATGGCGGTCACCCCGTGCTCCTTTGCGAGCTTCTTCAGCGTGACGATGAATTCGTGGCTGGCGCGCCGTTCCGGATAGGCAAGATCGAAACCGGCCGCCTCCAGGCGGCGGGCGAGGTAGGCGGCGTTCAGCGTGGCGAACTCCGCCACGCGGTGCATTCCGGTGGCACCCAGCATGCGGGCGTAGACGTAGGCACGCAATAGCACGCCTACGTTGCCGTTGAAGGCCGAGAGGCGGCCGATCGAATGCGGCCGGTCGGCTCCGCCGAGCAGGCGGTAGCGACCGTTGCCATTGGCTACCAGCGGCAGCGGCAGGAACGGCTCCAGACGCTTGCCCACGGCAATGGCGCCCGCTCCCGGTCCCCCGCCGCCATGCGGCGTGGAAAAGGTCTTGTGCAGGTTGAAGTGCATCACGTCGAAGCCCATGTCGCCGGGGCGCACCTTGCCCAGGATGGCGTTCATGTTGGCGCCGTCGTAGTAGAGCAGTCCGCCCGCCTCGTGCACGATCTTCGCGATCTCGGCGATGTGGCGCTCGAACACGCCCAGCGTGGAAGGATTGGTGAGCATGATGCCGGCGGTCTGCGGGCCGACGGCGGCCTTGAGGCTTTCGATATCGACATCGCCGTCCGGGCCGGTCTTGATCTCGCGCACCTTGTAGCCGCACATTGCCGCCGTGGCCGGGTTGGTGCCGTGGGCGGCATCGGGGACGATGATTTCGGTGCGCTCATTGTCGCCGCGCGACTGGTGGTAGGCGCGGATCATGGCCACGCCGGAAAACTCGCCCTGGGCGCCGGCCATCGGTGCGAGTGAACTGGCGGGCATGCCCGAGACGGCCTTGAGGATTTCCTGCAGCTCGTAAAGGCAGGCCAGTACGCCCTGGCCGCTTGCGTCGGGCGCCATGGGATGGCGGTTGAGAAAGCCCGGCAGCGACGCGAGCGTGTTCGACGCGCGCGGGTTGTACTTCATCGTGCACGACCCCAGCGGATAGAAATGCGTGTCGATGGAGAAGTTTTTCTGCGACAGGCGCGTGTAATGGCGCACCGTGTCCATCTCGGATACTTCGGGCAGGGCCGGGGCCTGCTCGCGGAGCAGTTCCGCGGGCAGGTCGTCGACCGGGAATTCGCCGGCGGGCGCCTGCGCGTGGGCACCGCGCCCGGGGCGGGAATGATCGAATATCAGCATGCGTCGAGGGCCTTCAGGGCGGATTCGTAATCGGGTTCGTTGCCGATCTCCTTCACCAGTTCGACGTGGCGAACGGTGTCGTCGGCGTCCAGGACGACAACTGCGCGGCCAGTCACTCCGGCCAGCGGGCCGTCTTCGATGGTGATGCCGTAGTCGGTCCCGAAGCTGCTGCGGAAGGTGGAGAGCGGGATCACGTTGTCGATGCCCTCGTTGCCGCAGAAGCGCTTCTGGGCGAAGGGCAGGTCGGCCGAGACCACCAGCATGACGGTGTCGCCGTGCTCGCGGGCGTAGTCGTTGAATTTTTTCGTGGATAGGGCGCAGACCGGGGTATCCAGGCTGGGCACGATGTTCAGGAGCTTTTTCTTGCCTGCGAAGTCGGCGAGGCTTTTCTCGGTCAGTTCGCCGTTGGTCAGCTTGAAGTCGGGCGCGGCGGCGCCATTTTTCGGCAGCTCACCGCTGGTGTGAAACGGGTTGCCCTGGAGAGTGATGTCAGCCATGGTGGACCTCCTTGACGGGTATTCGTCGTATTTCAGGCTTCGGCAGCAAGGCGCTTGTCGGCCAATGCGGCACCAAGTGCCTCGATGTAGCGGGTGCAATCGGCCTCGGTCTTGGTCTCGGTTGCGCAGATGAGCGCGGCGTGCGCCAGCCGCTCGTCGGCGTGGGACAGGTCGTAGCCGCCGATGATGTTCTCCTGCTCGAAGAGATGTTCGAGGATGGGTTCGGCGGGGCGGCCCAGGTCGATTGCGACTTCGTGGAAGAACGGCGCTTCGAACAGCGGTTTCAGATCCAGCGCCGCGAGCTGGCGCACCAGGTTGCGCGTGCGGGCATGGCTGGCGGCTGCGACCTGGCGCAGGCCATGCGGTCCCAGCAGCGACATGTAGATGGTGGCCGCGGTCACCGCCAGGCCCTGGTTGGTGCAAATGTTGGAAGTGGCCTTGGAGCGGCGGATGTGCTGCTCCCGTGCCTGCAGCGTCAGGGCGAATCCGGTGCGGTCCTGATCGTCCACGGTGCGCCCGATCAGGCGGCCGGGCAGCTGGCGAACGTGCTCCTTGCGGCAGGTCATGAAGCCGAAGTAGGGACCGCCGGAGGACAGCGGCACGCCCAGGGGCTGGCCTTCGCCGCAGGCAATGTCGGCGCCGTGCTCGCCCCACCGGCCCGGGGGTTTGAGCAGGGCCAGCGAAGTCGGATTGACGCTGGCGATGAGGATCATGTCGCGCTCGCGCGCGTAGCGCTCGAGGCGGTCCACGTCTTCCAGGCAGCCGAAGAAGTTGGGCTGCGCGACGACCATGGCGGCCGCGGGCGGCGCGGAGGCCAGGGCCTGCTCGGAGAGGCGCCCGGTTGACTCGTCGTTCGCCAGCTCATGGAATTCCACGCCCTGCGTGGCGCAGATCGTGCGGAGCACCGACTTGTAGCGGGGATTGAGCGCCGCAGGGATCAGCACGCGCCGCGTGGTGTCCTTGCGCTTGAGGCGCAGGGCCATGAGCGCGGCTTCGGCCAGCGCCGAGGCGCCGTCGTAGAGCGAGGCATTGGAGACATCCATGCCGGCCAGTGCGGCCATCATCGACTGGTACTCGTAGATCAACTGCAGCGTGCCCTGGCTGGCCTCGGCCTGGTAGGGCGTGTAGGCGCTGTAGTACTCGCCGCGTGTGGTGATCTCCCAGACGGCGGCGGGAATGTGATGCTCGTAGGCACCCGCGCCGAGGAAGGACAGCGCGCCCCGGTCCATCAGCGCGCGTTCCCGCATCAGGCGTCCGATGTCCTGTTCGCTGAGGCCCTCGGGCACGCCGTCCAGGCCGTCGATGCGCAGTTCGGCCGGGATCTCTCCGAACAATTGCTCGACGCGCTCGACGCCGAGCGAATCGAGCATGGCGCGGATGTCGTCTTCGGTATGCGGGATGAAGGGCATCGTGGGATTCTCAGCTCTCGGATTCGATGTGTACGGCGTAGGCCTCGGCGTCCATCAGGTTGTCCGGCAGGCCGTCGTCGGATGGGCGGATGCGAATCAGCCAGCCGTCGCCGTAAGGGTCTTCATTGACGTTCTCGGGGTGGTCGGTGAGTGTGTCGTTTACCACCTCGACTTCGCCGTTGACGGGACTGTATACGTCGGAGGCGGCCTTGGTGGACTCGACGACCACGCAGCCTTCGCCGGCGCTCAGTTCGGCGCCCACCTCGGGCAGCTCCACGAAGACGAGGTCGCCCAGCGAATGCTGCGCGTGTTCGGTAATGCCCAGCTCGAGCGTGCCGTCATCGAGCTGACGCAGCCATTCGTGGGTTTCGGTGTAGTGCAGATCGCCTGGAATCTCGCTCATGGGTAGCCCTCCACAGGTTGGATTGGGTGCAATCAGATCAGGATTTTGCCGCGGCGCACGAACGGCGGCTTGGTGATGCGCGCAGGCATTTCCTTGTCGCGGATCACCACATTGACCGTCTCGTCCTTGCTTGCGCCCGCGGGAATGCGCGCCAAAGCCACCGAGCGCTGCACGGTGGGGCCGAAACCGCCGCTCGTGACGACGCCTTCGCCAGCGCTGGTAATTACTTTCTGCCCATGACGAATGATGCCGCGTCCTTCGAGCACCAGGCCGACCAGGCGGCGCTGCGGGCCATTCTCGCTGATGTGCTCCAGCGCCGTGCGGCCGATGAAATCACGATCCTCGGGCTCCAGCGCCACTGTCCAACCCAGGTTGGACTCGTACGGATGGGTGGTCTCGTCCATGTCGCTGCCGTAGAGGTCCAATCCGGCCTCCAGGCGCAGCGAGTCGCGCGCGGCGAGGCCGCAGGGCACGGCGCCGGCGGTGGTCAGCGACGCCCAGAACTTGGCCGCGCGTTCGGCGGGCAGGATGATCTCCCAGCCGTCCTCTCCGGTATAGCCGGTGCGGGCGATGAACCAGTCGCCGCTGTCCACGGCGGTAAAGGGCTTGAGCTCCAGTGCCGCGCCCTTCAGGGCTTCCGGCAGCACGGTGGCGGCACGTTCGCGGGCGCGGGGTCCCTGCACGGCGATCATGGCCAGTTCCGTGCGCTCGTGGACGCTGACCCCGAAGTCGCCGGCAACCTTGCGTATCCAGGCGATGTCGCTGTCGCGCGTGCCGGCGTTGACCACGGTGCGGTAGCGCCCGGGGCCGCGGTAATAAGTAATGAGATCGTCCTTGATGCCCCCGTCGGGGTTGAGCATCGTGCCGTAGAGCGCCTGTCCGGGCGCCGAGAGCTTGGCGACGTCGTTGGCCAGCAGGTAGCGCAGGAATTCCTGGCAGCGCTCGCCCTCCAGGTCCACGACGCCCATGTGCGAGACGTCGAAAATGCCGGCATCTTCGCGCACGGCGCGGTGTTCGGCCAGTTCGGAACCGTAGGACAACGGCATCGACCAGCCGGCGAAAGGCACGAGTTTGGCTCCCGCAGCCTCGTGCGTGGCGTAGAGTGGCGTCTTGCGCTCCATCGAATCCCTCGGAATATGATGAAAACAGGCGCTTGAAGCGCCTGCAATAGCATAACGAAAGCGCTTGTCATAAGCCATGACGAGGCGCGAGACGTATATCATAAAGGGGATTGGGTAAAAGAGGTCTGGAAGATGAGCGAAAGAGGCCCGCTGGAACCGCGCCGCAAGTCGATCCCGGTGCGCGTGGGCAAGGTGACGGTCGGCGGCGATGCGCCGATCGCGGTGCAGTCCATGACCAATACCGACACTGCCGATGTTAGGGCCACGGTCGCGCAGGTGGCGGCGCTTGCCGGTGCCGGCTCGGAACTCGTGCGCATGACGGTGAATACCGAGGAGGCCGCCGCCGCAGTGCCCACGATCCGGGAAAAACTCGCCAAAGCGGGCATCGAGGTGCCGCTGGTGGGCGATTTCCATTTCAATGGTCACCGCCTGCTCGCCGCGCACCCCGAGTGTGCCGAGGCGCTGGACAAGCTGCGCGTAAACCCCGGCAACGTCGGGCGCGGCTCCAAGCGTGACCCGCAGTTCACCGAGATCATCGAGATCGCCTGCCGCTACGACAAGCCGGTGCGCATCGGCGTCAACTGGGGCAGTCTCGACCAGGACCTGCTCACGCACCTGATGGACGAAAATGCCGAAAGCGCTGATCCCAAGGACGCGCGTGAGGTCATGTTCGATGCCATGGTGGAATCGGCTCTGCGCAGTGCAGCCCGCGCCGAGGAGATCGGCCTCGGACACGACCACATCATCCTCTCTTGCAAGATGAGCCGCGTGCAGGACCTCGTGAGGGTCTATACGGCTCTCGCGGCGCGCTGCGAATACCCGCTGCACCTCGGCCTCACCGAGGCCGGGATGGGCACCAAGGGCGTGGTGGCTTCCTCCGCCGGGCTCTCGATCCTGCTGGCGAAGGGCATCGGCGACACCATTCGTGTCTCGATCACGCCCGAACCGGGCGCGGCGCGCGAAAAGGAAGTGCTGGTGGCGCAGGAAGTGTTGCAGGCGCTGGGTCTGCGCTCGTTCATGCCCGCCGTGACCGCCTGCCCGGGTTGCGGGCGTACCACCTCGACCTTCTTCCAAGAGCTCGCCCAGGACATCCAGAGCTACACGCGCGAGCGCATGCCCGCCTGGCGCAAGGAATACGAGGGCGTCGAGGAGATGCGCGTGGCGGTGATGGGCTGCGTGGTCAACGGCCCCGGCGAGAGCAAGCATGCCAACATCGGCATCAGCCTGCCCGGCACCGGTGAGAAGCCGGTCGCGCCGGTCTTCGAAGACGGGAAGAAGACGGTAACCCTCAAAGGTAACGATATCGCCGGCGATTTCCAGAAGCTGGTCGAGGAATACGTCGCCCGCACCTACAAGCGCAAGGCCGCCTAGCTTCCATGCCGTCATTCCGGACTTGATCCGGAATGACGGACCCGGAGGAGTGTCGCTTCAGCCGCGATCGGCCGGCACCGTCCCGCCGCGCCAGCCTCTTGCAAACCAGGGTTTTAGTCACCGTAACCCCGGGAACTCGCCCCCCGGCAGCCTGCGGGACGCCCGGCCCCGGTGATAAACTGGAACACAGAGGTGAGCGCAATGGGTAAAGGCACAAAGTACGAGGCCAAGGTTCCGGACGAGACCGGCCGCATCCCGTACACGGACGAGGAAAACGAGATCTGGGCGTCGCTCTACGAACGCCAGATGAAGGTGTTGCCGGGGCGCGCCTGCGACGAGTACATGGACGCCTTGGCAAAGCTGGACTTGCCGCCGGATCGCGTGCCTCAGCCGGATGATGTTTCCGCGGTGCTGCGTAAGCACACCGGCTGGGAAGTCGCGCCCGTGCCTGCACTGATCAGTTTCGACAAGTTCTTTGCCCTGCTCGCCGACAAGAAATTCCCGGCGGCCTCGTTCATCCGGACCTGGGATGAGTTCGACTACCTGCAGGAGCCGGACGTTTTCCACGAAATCTTCGGGCACACCCCGCTGTTGATCGACGAGAACTTTGCGGCCTTTACGCAGGCCTATGGGGAATACGGCCTCAAGGCGGACAAGGAAGACCGGGTGATGCTCGCCCGCCTCTACTGGTTCACGGTGGAGTTCGGCCTGATGAATACGGCGAAGGGCCTGCGGGCCTATGGCTCCGGCATCCTGTCGTCACCGGGCGAACTGGTGTATGCGCTGGAAAGCGACATCCCGCAGCGCAAGCCTTTCGAACCGGTCGACGCCCTGCGCACGCCCTATCGCATCGACATCTACCAGACGGTGTACTTCGTGATAAACAGTCTGCAGGACCTGTTCGAGGTGGCGCAGAAGGACCTCTTCGCCCTGATCGGCCAGGCGCGGACGCTCGGCATGCACGCACCGACGTTCCCGCCCAAGGAGCCGGAGAAGGAAAGCGCCGCCGCGCATTGACGGGATGCGTGAAAAAAGGATTTCCGGAACGAATCGATAGCTGGAGGACTCATGACGGACAAGACCGAATTCGCCGAAAAGCATTGCGAAGCCTGCGAGGGCGGCGTCGCTCCGCTTACCCGCGAGGAAGCCGAAAAATACCTGAAGAAACTCGTGCCCGAATGGTCGTTGTCCGACGATGCCAAGTCCATCCACCGCGACTTCCAGTTCAAGGGCTTCAACAAGACCATGAGCTTCTGCAACGCGCTCGCCTGGATGGCCAACAAGGAAGGCCACCACCCCGACCTCGAAGTCGGCTATGGTCACTGCCACGTGCACTACACCACGCACGCCATCGGCGGCCTCGGCCTCATCTACGCCAACAAGAGCCGCCTCCCGGGGCAGGGCGAGGCGCGCAGAAAAACGAACGTGAAGGCCGGGCGCACCAACGCGGCCGCCGGCACGACGCCCGA
>OFHI01000184.1_pt1 | contig 11969 bp, 15 predicted proteins | sample 1522021 | NCBI WGS metagenome assembly OFHI01 (sample SAMEA2464839, study PRJEB22497) | soil metagenome | biome: Grassland; feature: Farmland; material: Clay | place: Australia | collected 2013-02-01 | depth 1.4 m | reverse complement strand
TCTTGACAGGGACATCAGGAATGTGGTTGCATTCTTTTCCCGAAGAGGAGTAACCTGTGATGAAAAAAGCCTTTCTGCAAGAATAAGATCAGCAGATTGATTGTCAGCGGATGATCGGTTAATATCCTGCGGGCACTGACAAGCTCTTGCCCGTATTCAATAAGCTTATATATTAAAAAATATTCCTATATCAGCCTTCACAGGCAAAGTTTAAGACAATTAATATGAATAACTTCAACACGGCCATGGAATCGTTCAAATACAACAGAAGCTCAGAAATTACAGGTTTTCTGTGGATTTTTAATGATATCAGCATAATGGCAGGGCCAACGGGAAGAAAAATCGTATTGTATGGAAGGGATGATGAACTTGAACATAGGAGCCGTTAAGATACCCAAAGAAAGGGTCGCAATACTCATAGGAAAAGATGGCAAAACAAAAAGGGCGATAGAGAGAAAAGGAGAGGTAAAACTAGAAATTGATTCAGAGGTTGGTGAAGTATTCGTTAACCAGAAAGGAGATCCCCTGAAAGCCTCAGTCAGCCTCAAGGTAGTGCAAGCCATAGGAAGGGGCTTCAATCCAAGCAAAGCATCGTCTCTCTACAATGATAATATTGAACTGAACGTTATCTCCCTGAGAGAATTTGCAAAACCCGGATCTCACAGGATAGGAGAGATAAGGGGGAGGCTCATCGGAAGGGCCGGAAGAACCCGTGAGATAATAGAAGAGTTGACTTCAACCTACGTCTCAGTTTACGGGGATACTGTTTCGGTCATAGGAGATTACATATCAATAGGCTATTCCCGTGAGGCCCTGATGATGTTAATTCAGGGAAGAAAACAGAGAACTGTCTACAATTACCTGGAGGAAATAGCCAGGGATCTCAGGGTAAAGAGGATAGAGGAAACCTTTGGATAACAATTTGCCTAAATTTGCTGAAAAATTGCCGTTAATAAAGCTTAGCGGCAAGTCTTATATTGTCTGTAATGATTTAGGAAGGCAGCGGGGTGGGGTAGTTAGGAAATCCCGACGGGCTCATAACCCGTAGATCAATGGTTCAAATCCATTCCCCGCTACTTGTTTCTTAAGAAATCTTCTAAGATCATTGTTATAAGTTCTTCCAGATCGGATTCGCCGTACGGTTTGCTCGGTCTGATATTCTCCTTCAGCATTGCATTTAGGGTTTTGCTTCCGATAGGGAAAACCCGGATTCTTTCTTCGACTATGCCGGAAATTCCGGACTTCTCGATATATTTCCTGAAAATTCGAGTTTCCATGGAAGATGTAAGGATAACACCATAGCATTTCTCATCTTTGAGATAGCCGGAGAGTGCATCATTCTGCGTTTCATGGATTTCATAAAGGGTAACGTCAATAAAGCTGTAGCCCCACTCATTTAGCGACTTATCAAGAGCTCTGTTTGGATTGTCGCTTCTGAACAAACCTATGCGCGCATTCTTCTCAACCGTTTCATTTATCAGTTCTGCTATTCCTGAGGAGTCTCTTTTCGGAGGAATCAGAGTTTCAAAACCCTTCTGCCGGATGATGCCTGCGGTCGAATTGCCTATGGCAATGAATAGTGAATTATCCATTTCCATATTTCCGGCATAATGCCTGAAGAATAATTCCGCACCATACTCACTTGTCAGGACTATTACCTCAGGCTTGAAATTACGCACTTTTTTTATTTCTGATGCCCCAGGCTCAATCTCTTTCATATTTGTAAGCGGACAGTTTATGATCTCAAAGGGCGTTTCGATTTCATATTCCCTGACCTTCTTCTCAGGTCTGGTAGTTATCAGAAATCTTTTGCCAGGACTTAATTTCCCGCTCATGATAACCCGTATCCATATTCTTCAGGTATGCCCTGTTTAAGGGATGCTATATATTCCCCCAGATCACTGTCATCAGAAATAGAATCCTCAAAATCTGTATACTCGTCTCCATTTAACGAGAAGAATCTTGCGAAAATCCTGTTCTTATTGCCAGAAGTCCTGCTCAGGATTCCTACCGGTGTGGAGCATCCAAGATTGAGCTCCTCGATCACTCTTCTTTCTATTTCCATATTCCTTCTTGTTTCAGCATGATCTATTTCTCGAAGGATCGCTGAGGCTTCTGAACCTTTCATGCTTATGGCTGCAATAATCCCCTGATTCGGTGCAGGAACAAATGTATCCTCCTGCAGGAAGTGCGAGTTTGCCTTAAGGGAAAGGCGGTCAATTGCGGCTTGTGCAAGTATTATGCCCCCAAACTCGCCATTAGACAACCTCTCCAGTCTTGTCTGTATGTTGCCGCGTATATTTGAAGTTTTAAGATCAGGCCTTACTGTACGAAGCTCCTTTATTCTCCTGATGCTGGAAGTTCCAATTATGGAACCGGATTCCATGTCATCCAGCCCTTTCTCCGCCACTAATACATCATTAGGTACCCCTCTCTTGAGTACAGCCGATATTTCGAGAGAATCAGGAATCCTGGAAGGAATATCCTTGGCACTGTGCACTGCAGCATGGATCTCTCCATCCATTATTCGCTCATTCAGTTCTCTCACAAAAACTCCAACACCTCTCATTTCGTAAAGTGCTTTCTTCAGATTACGGTCTCCATGCGAAACATGCTTTGATATCCGGTATTCCACACCTGTGCCAGAAAGCTTCTTGCGGACCATTTCGGTCTGGACTATCGCAAGTTCGCTACTTCTAGTTCCGAGTATCATTTCACGCATTCTTTATGGCCTCTTCAAACGCTTTCAACGTCCTGTCAAGATCCTCTTCATTGTGGGCGAAACTTATAAAATTAGTTTCAAACTGGCTTGGAGGGAGATATATGCCATGGCTCAGAAGTTTCCTGAAGAACCTGAAGAAAAACTCCCTGTCAGATTTCATTGCACTTGAATAATCAGTAACCCTGTTCTGGTTGAAAAACAGCTGGAACATGGAGCCATAGTGATTTATGAATGCTTTCTTTCCCACTCTGGAGAGCATCTCCTCAGCTTCAACCACGAACCTGTCAGATAAACTTGACAACATGGAATAATCGGAATTCTTCAGCACTTTGAGAGCTGCTGTTCCCGCCGCCATGGAAAGTGCATTTCCTGAAAAAGTTCCTGCTTCATAAACGGGTCCGCTGGGGGATATTTTATCCATGATGTCCGATCTGCCCCCCAGCATTCCTATAGGCAAGCCACCACCTATGATCTTTCCCATGGTAGTGAGGTCAGGTTTAATCCCGACAATATCTTGGAATCCCGAAAATGCAAACCTGAATCCGGTTATAACCTCATCAAATATCAGGAGAGAGGCGTTATCTTCAGTAATCTCCCTGAGAAACTCAAGAAAACCCTTGTCAGGCTGGATGACACCAGTGTTTCCCATTATCGGCTCAGTTATAACCGCCGCAATCCGTTCACCATATTCCCTGAAGAGATTCCGTATGCTGTCCGGATTATTAAATTCACCAAGAAGGACAGTTCTGGTAACTTCTTCAGGAATTCCTGGCGATGAAGGAACACCAAAGGTAAGGGTTCCACTTCCCGACTTTATAAGAGAATAATCATGTGCTCCATGAAATCCTCCCTCCATTTTAAGAATCAAATCTTTACCTGTAAATCCTCTCGCAAGCCTTATAGCATGCATGGTTGCTTCAGTGCCCGAATTGGTGAATCTCATTTTATCTACGGACTTTACCGAAGCTTTGATAAGCTTTCCCAGTGAAACTTCATTCTCGTTAGGAGTTCCAAAAAGGAATCCTTTCCTGATCTTATTTTCAATTTTTTCATTAACTTCGCTGTTACTGTGCCCGAGTATCATCGGGCCGAATCCCAGGCAATAATCTATGTATTCATTTCCATCCTGATCTGTAATTTTGGAGCCCTGGCCAGAACTCATTGCGATTGGAAATGGACTGTAATACCTGACTGGAGAATTTACTCCGCCGGGAAATAGATCTGAAGATTCCCTGAACAAGTCTTCTGAGCGCATGTACCCTTATGGTTAATGACAATTAATCTTTTTTTGAAACTACAGGAAAATATATCTTGAGGATGCAATAAAGTGTTATTGATTTCCGGGGCTATAGCAATAGACAAAGAGGAAGCCAACAACGTGCTCAGATACCTTTTGAAAGTAGACAGTGTAAACAAGAGCCTGAGAATCAGGCTAAATGGAGATCGTGTCCTGATCCCCGTGAAATATGTTCCTGAAAAATTCCGTGACTTCTTTTCTGAATTTGATTTTGAGCCAAGATCTATTGAGGACAGCCCTCTTGACAAAATAAGAGAGAATCTATCCGGAAGCGGCATACCTCCACATTGCATTCCCGAGAAATGGGTCAGGTATGGAGACTCGGTCGTAATCAGATCAAACTGTTCAAATGATCAGATTGGAAGAATTGCTCAGGAAATCAGTTGCGTACTGGGGGTAACCAAGGTATACAACTGGGAAGGCGCTATTACCGGTAATTACAGAAGGCCGAACCTGAAGCGCATTCTTGGTGATGGAGGCGAAGTGATTCATTATGAAAATGGGATATCATACGCCTTTGATCCTGAAAAAGTAATGTTTTCACCAGGGAATGTGAATGAACGCGTAAGGATCAGGAACGAGAAAGTCCACGGCAGGAAAATAATGGACATGTTCTGTGGGATTGGCTATTTCACTCTGGGCCTTGCAGTGTACGGCAAACCGGATATCATATATGCATGCGATATAAATCCGGATTCGGTGCACTACCTTGAGAAAAATGCATCCCTGAACAAAGTGAGCAGGACAATTAACACATTCCTCGGGGATTCAAGAGTTATGCTTCCAGACTTAAGGGTTGACTTGGTAGTTATGGGGAATTTCAAATCAGAAGAATTTCTTCCTCACGCACTGAAAAGGATAAAAAATGGAGGGAGCATAATTATGCATCATCTTGTGTCCACTGAAAATCTCTGCAAGTACCGGGAAGTCCTTTGCAGTAAAGTCAGGAAATACGGTTATAAAGCAGTCGTTGAAGATTCGCATATAGTAAAATCATACGGGCCGAATTACTGGCATATATCAAGCAAACTGAGAATTTTATATGGTGGAGATTTCGGATAACCGAAATCTCCAGAGGATGCTGGTTTTGGGGTCCGTTTCAGCTTATCAATAACATTATTGATAACCTTTATTTAAAACTAATGACACTAAACTCTAGACAAATCCTGCGATTCAAAGGGAAAAAATCGTGTGAGAACCAGTATTTCACCTCTTTTGACTATATTAACCTGACGGAGATTAAAGCTACGCATGTCTCGCATCATTAGTGATGATAAATTTATACAGAGAATTAACCAACAATATTCAGTTGATTTATCCCGAAAGAACATTATTTCCTAGACATCTTATAATAATTTTTACAAGAAATTATATATAGCGTCAGAACCTGACTTAAACTATAAACATGAAACCATACAGGAGGAATTTCGGACCAAATAGAAGGAACAACAGGAATACAGCTAACGATCCAAAACCCAAGAAATCCAAGAAGCTGGATATGCGAAAGAGTGAGGAATTCAATTACATGCTTGGAAGAGCGGTAGATGAACTGCCGGAGAGTGTAAAGGGAGCAATAAGGGGAAGCATTTATGCAATTGCATCAAAAAAAGGTGCAAAAGAAGCCAAGGATTTTATTGGAAAGAAACGTGATGAAGGCATTATTGACGGCAACACTCAAAAAAGATTAGTTGATCTGGTTTTTGACTACAGCAAGTACCGCTGATTTTTGATCTTGTTTTTAAATAACGCTTTGCCATTAATTGTTCCGGAGATTTTATGTCAACAGATGCTCAGAATGAGTTCAAGGAAAAAGTGGAGAGATATCTGAGGATCGAGGAAGAGGCGTTATCAAAATTAAAGATAATTGCTCCTAAGGATTCATATCTTGAAGAGATTGCCCGGGACAATCTTGTAATGATTAAAAGCTACTATGAGGACGCCCTGTATTTTTACAGAAATGGCGACATGCTGAATGCATTCGCTGCCCTTAATTATTCATACGGGTGGATCGACTCAGGTGTAAGGTTCGGCATCTTTGACGGTTCTGGAGATCACCGGCTCTTCACCCTTTACAAATAGTCTGTTGAAGTGCGCAAAACATATATATTTATGACCTATTTGCTTAAATCCATGCTCCATTAGGAGTACTGAAAAACAACGGCCTTCAGATGCTGCATCTGAATCTGGCGTAAGATACTCGAAATGTTTAAGAATCAGGCTAAAATAGGAGAAAAATACAGATTTGGATCTCAGTGCACTCCCACTACGGGCATGTAAGCAGTTTGAGAACCGGATTAAGTTAAAAATGAAAGAATCATAATATAGTATGTAATTCGGAAGCATTAAGGTAAACATAAAGGATGGTCAAATGGCAGAGAAAAAATCAGTTGAGAAAAAATCCCGGGAAAAAAGTGAAGATTTCCTATACATTGTTCGTATTGCAAATAAGGATCTTGATGGCGAAAGACCTTTGTATTTGGCGCTTTCGGATCTGAAGGGTATAGGGCTCAGGCTCTCCAATATAATTCTTGAGAATCTGAAACTTCCCAAGGACAAAAAGATCGGAGAGCTCAAGGAAGATGATATTGAGAGGCTCAGGGAATACATAGAGAGCCAGGAATATGAAAACATTCCAGCATGGGCATTCAACCATAGAAGTGAACCCGTTACGGGCTCAAACGTGAACCTTGTGTCAAATGATCTTGAAATTCAGATTCAGGATGATATAAACGCAATGAAGAAGATGAGATCGTATAAGGGCATTAGACACGAAAAAGGAAGAAAGGTCAGAGGGCAGAGGACAAAGTCCCAGGGAAGGAGAGGACTCTCTGTCGGTGTCGTCAGAAAGAGAGATTAAACAAGATAATAAAAGGTGAATTCAAATGGGTGATCCAAAGTTTCCACATAAGAAATATTCAACCCCAAGACATCCGTGGGAGAAAGACAGAATCGATGCAGAAAAGGAAGTGGTCAAAAAATACGGCCTAAAGAACAAGAGGGAGCTATGGAAAAGCCAGGCCCTCCTAGATTCATTCAGGACACAGGCCAGAGGGCTGCAGGCAAGGCTCAGGTATCAGGACCCACACGCGAATGACCAGTTCAGGGCTATGATAAAGAGACTTAACAGGTATAACATACTTGGCGACAATGCATCCCTCGATGATATCCTGTCCCTTACCATAGAAGACATTCTTGACAGAAGACTTCAGTCTGTAGTTTACAGAAAGAACATGTCGAGAACCCTTACTCAGGCCAGACAGATGATTGCACATGGGCATATAACAATGAACGGCAGAAGAGTCACGATACCGGGCGTTCTTGTCGAAGCAACTGATGAAGACTCAATTATATATACTGCAACTTCCCCTTATCAGGATGAGCTGCATCCAATAAGGCAGGCGATTGCAGGTGCAAGAGAAGAGGAAGAAGAAGCTGAGGAAGAGCCGGAAAAGGTAGAAAAGCCTCCTAGAAGGAGAAGAAAACCTCAAGTTAGGAAGGAAGAAGAAAAGCCTGTAAAAGAGGAAGAGCCCAGAAGAAAACCTGAAGCTAAGGCAGAAGAGAAAGCTTCTAAATCACCTGACACAGGATCTGAAGAATCATCCAAAGTAGGGAATGATGAGCAATGAGTAAGACAGGAATAGCACATATTTTCGCATCACAGAACAATACAATCATCCTTGTGACCGATACAACAGGCGCTGAGACAATTGCAAAAGCAACAGGCGGAATGGTTGTAAAAAACGACAGGGATGAATCCAGCCCTTATGCGGCAATGAAAGCAGCAGATCTGATAGCCGAGAAGCTCAGGGAAAAAGAGATTGACGAACTAATAATCAAGGTAAGGGCTCCGGGGGGAAACAAATCAAAGATTCCTGGTCCGGGTGCACAATCAGCAATAAGGGCTCTGTCAAGAGCAGGCTTCAAGATCATAAGGATAGAGGAAGTTACCCCTATAGCCCACGATGGCTCCAAGAAAAAAGGAGGAAAGAGGGGTAGGAGAGTCTGAGTAATGTCTCTTAAAATAATGGAAATGAAAGATACATTCGCAAGATTTCTTATTTCTGATATAACACCTTCAATAGCAAATGCGATAAGGAGAACGCTGGTTAACGATATTCCAAAGCTGGCAATAGAAAAGGTTTCTTTTCACCATGGTCAGATACGGGACAACGAAGGAAATGTCTATGATTCATCACTCCCCCTTTTCGACGAAGTTGTAGCTCACAGGCTTGGAATGATTCCTCTTGTTAGCGACATGGCATTCAACTTCAGGGATGAATGCTCATGCGGAGGAGAAGGATGTCCTTTGTGTACAATGTCCTATTCGATAAACAAAATAGGTCCGGGAGTTGTAATGTCTTCGGACCTGCAACCAATAGGAAATCCAGATCTTGTACCGGCTGATCCGAATATCCCCATCGTAAAACTTGGAAAACAGCAAGCTATACTCATCAGTGCTGAGGCTGTGATGGGCAGGGCAAAGGATCACGCAAAGTGGCAGGCAACATCAGGAGTTTCATACAAATATCACAGGGAGTTCATCCTGAGCAAAGAAGATGCTGAAGGCTGGGAGAAGTACAAGGAAGCATGCCCGGCTAACGTGGTCAAGGAAACAAAGAGCGAGATAACATTTACCGACGATACTCCATGCAGGCCAATGACGGATCTGTTTGAAATGAAAGGGTCAAGGATCGTCGAAGACGATACAAAATTCATATTCAAGTTTGAAACAGATGGTTCTGTCAAGGCGTATGATGCTCTTGAATACACATTAAAGAGAATTCCTCAAAGACTCAATATACTACTGGACAGCATAGTAACTCCAGACTAATTTTTTATATCTTCTGTCCTGTCATTTGTTATAATACAGGACAGGCAATTTTCATTTCTTTTTGAATAAAAATAAGGATCTTAGTATAAAGACCCATGTGAAAAAAACTGTTTCCTGACTACGGCAAAAGTACCTTAACCATTACGTAGAATCCCACTATTACAATTATTATGGAAAATATCTTTCTCAGAAGGGAAGTGTCCATATTTGCTGAAATTCTTGTTCCCAATACTCCACCAGCTATTCCGCCAATTATGAAAAACAGCGATATTGAGTAAAGCATTTCCCCTGAAATAGCGTATCTTATTGCGGTCAGGATTCCAAATGTTCCAACAACAAGTAAGGATGTTCCAACAGCTTCGTTTATTCTAACCCTGGTGGAATACATTATTGCAGGAACTATCAGAAAACCTCCTCCAATTCCAAAGAATCCTGACGCAAACCCGGTTAGTATCGAAGAGGCACTGACTTTTCCGTACTTTGTCCTGCTCTCTGGCTGATCCTCTTTTTCGTTGTGTACTTCTTTCCTGTTTTTCACAATGTACATTCTCACTCCAACACCAATCATCAACAGCGAGAACAGGAACAGTAGCCTTCCACTGTTTGTGAGAAGTCCTATACTGCTTCCTGCAAATACCCCTATCGCACCGATTACGGAGAACAGGGCACCAACTCCAAAGTTGACATTTCCCCTTCTTTTGTGTGCGATAAAATTTATGTAAGCATTTACACCGACTGCAAGTGCGGAAGTGCCTATGGCGAGATGCGCATCATGGATTCCTACAAAGTACAGCAGCAGAGGTATTGCAAGAATAGAACCGCCACCTCCAATGAGGCCAAGAGTGAAACCAACAGCTATCCCTGAAATTACTGATAGTATCAGTTGTGTTATCCCGATTATCATTTTCTAATACATCAGGTCATTACACGATTCTTTATAAAATTATCAAGATTGTGATTTAATTTCACATTTGTGAATTATAAAGAAGTTTGCTTAAATGATCTGTTATCAGCCCGGCATCTCTTACGCTGACCGTTATCCAGATTTCAGTATCAAGTCTGTATATGTTTCTGACTTTGATGTCATATATACTGAGATATTCCGTCAGGAGCAGTGTTATACCCGGAATTCCTGAAGCTTCGGGCGACATGGTTATCCTAATAAGGGCAAGATCGTTGCTGTCGCCCGACTGAAATATGCACTTGAATTTATCTTTCTCCCTCACTACAAGCATTGCATTGCTGGAAACATCTTTCAGGTCGTCATAGTACTTCTCTGTATATTTGTATTCTACAGAAAGGGAAGATTTCTTAAGCACATCTGAGGCCTTTGTGTCCTGCTCCTTGATTGTAAGACCTGTGAGAGTCTTGACTATGGTATTTATTTTAACATCCTTTCCGGTAAGAAACTCCACCTGACTCTTGATCCTTCTTGCCAGGCTTGTATAATTTGCAAGCCCGCTGTTAATGATAAACGAATAAAGCAGGTTTTCCTTTACTATGACATTAATCGCATCGGTAACTTTAACCATGATAAACACAAAACATTACTGATTTATGAACTTTTATGAAAATTTCATGTATTTTGAAACAGTGCTATTCAAACATGAAATACTTCAATTCTACTGAAAAGCAATGAATTTGAATAGGACATTACAGTACACAACAGGTTTGGATTTCTGCATAAATAATAAACTGAAATCAATCAACGGTCATATTATGGCGATTTGTAGCAAAAATTATAGTTCATAAGAAAATTATACTAAAAGTGTAGATATGGATAAAATTCTCAACATATTCAGGGATGTCGGCAGGGAGATAACCGAGAAACTGTCAGAAATAAGGCAGAATGGCAACAGGTACGGCATAACGGGAATGGGTGCTGATGGAACCCTTACACATGTTATGGACAAGGTGAGCGAGGACATACTGATCAGGCAGGTTGAGCAGAGTGATCTTCCTTTCAATATAGTGAGTGAGGAGGCAGGTTTTATCGACAGGAAATATGATGAGAATCTGGTTGTTGATCCTCTGGACGGAACTTTCAACGCAGAACAGGATATCCCGTTTTATTCCATATCTATAGCTGTAATGAAGGAAGACATGGGGTCTCTGAGCAGGGGATTTGTCATGGACCTTGCCAATGGTGACATTTATTCTGCCAAAACTGGAGAAGGCGCATTCAAGAACGGCCGGAAAATTTCAACAGAGGGCAAGAGAAACAACGCCTTCATTCTAAATATGAGCGGCAATCTGGACGACATGACGTTAAAATTCCTCAAGAAAGCCGGCAGAGTCAGATCTATCGGGTGTGCATCCCTGGAATTGTGTCTTGTTGCATCCGGTTCTGCAGATATGATGGCATATCTCGGCAGAAGCAGCTATATAAGAAATGTTGACGTAGCAGCTGGAGTTATTATTGTAAGGGAGGCAGGGGGATTTGTAATCGATCCTGACGGTGCAACCTTTAATATGGGTCTTGATGTATCCGAGAGGAAAAACATAATTGCAGTACGAAACAGAAACATCTTAGAAGGTGTGGTATGAAACTGGCCTTTGTAATAAGAAAAGACTGCGTGAGATGCGCCAAGATAGTCAAGCGGATAACCGATATACTTCCGGAAGACTGGGAGTGCACTTATGATTCAGAGGTCGCAAAGTATCTGAACGTGAAAGGAAAGAGACTGGAAAACATATCTGCAGATATAATCATAACTGTTGGAGGAGATGGTACAGCTCTCAGGGCTCTTCAACTGGCACATGGCCCGATACTTGGCATTAACATGGGCGGCCTTGGTTTTCTTACACAAATAGAGATCGGAGAAGTAGAAAAATCAATTTATAAAATCATAAGGGGAGAATACAAAATAGAGAAAAATCTGAAGCTGAAGGTTACAATAAACGGCCAGGAAGTCAGGAACTGTACCAATGAGGTAGTAATACACACAAGCAAGATATCCAAGATAAGAAAGTTCAACATATATATCGGGGATAATTTTATAGACAGCACCAGTGCAGACGGGGTCATTGTTGCAACACCAATTGGCTCAACTTCTTATTCCTTCAGTGCGGGCGGCCCCATACTCCTTCCAACCCTGAATGCAATGGTGGTTTCGTAT
>OFHI01000183.1_pt1 | contig 12002 bp, 12 predicted proteins | sample 1522021 | NCBI WGS metagenome assembly OFHI01 (sample SAMEA2464839, study PRJEB22497) | soil metagenome | biome: Grassland; feature: Farmland; material: Clay | place: Australia | collected 2013-02-01 | depth 1.4 m | reverse complement strand
AGGTCCCTACTGACATGTTTGGAGAGACTGCCACGGTCTTTATATTAGTGGAGTTGACCTGCGGGAGTTCTGAAACTCTGACAAGACCGGAAGCGGAACCAACACCGGTAACAATCAGGGAACCTGTGCCATTAGTGGATATCACAGGCGTTATATACATTCCGGGGGCCTTTTCTGACATTGGCGGGCTTATTGTTGCATTCTTTGTAAGCGAGTAAGAGCCTGCGAATGCCATTCCTCCACCCACCACCATAAGGACCAGGCCTATTATCAGAATGTTTCTTCGCATATGGTTTTGTCATTTTTAATGTATATATAAATAATCACTACAAAATGATGTTTTGAATATTCTACAGAATATTTAAATAAATATATATGATGCGCTGATGTGATAGTCTTCGAAGATTTCACAAAGAGTTACGGCAGGAAGGAGAAGCCTGCTGTGGATTCACTTGATCTTACTGTAAGGAATGGAGAAATACTTGGTTTTGCTGGACTGAACGGTGCAGGAAAAACCACCACTATCAGGGCCGCAGCAGGAATTATAATGCCCTCCTCCGGCACGATACTTGTAGATGAGCATGATATCCTAAAAGAAAAGGTAAAGGCATCAAGAGGCATAGGCTGGGTTCCTGAGTTCCCTAACTTTGAACCTGATGCCAAACCCCTGCAACTGATGTCTTATTATGCCGGATTCTACAATATTGGAGGGACCGAAGCCAGAGAACTTTCTCTTTCACTCCTGAAAGAAGTAGGCCTTACCCCCGCATTGAACAAGAAGCTTAGATCATATTCCCAGGGAATGAAAAAGAGATTTTCTGTGGCATCAGCCCTGATCTCCAGTCCTGACAATTTCCTTTTTGATGAAACCCTGAACGGGCTCGATCCTGAGGGAATAAAATACATAAAGAACCTGATGATCAAACTTAAGAATCAGAACAAGGCTGTTTTTCTTTCTTCACACATACTGAGCGAACTCCAGAGTGTTGCTGACAGAGTCGCCATAATACACCATGGAAAACTTATAAAGATAGTGGAAGGAAGTGAACTGCGTTCCCTTGGAAGAAACGTGATTAATATCAGGATTGACAACATAGATGATAAAGTATCAGAAATCCTGAGTCCGTACGGAAAAGTCGAGATAAATGGCAAAGACGTCACCATAATGAATCCTACGGTCAATGGGGAAGGGACGTCAAAAATCAATTCCGAACTCTCAAAGAGCGGATACATGGTTTCGAGGATAAATATTGAAGGGGAAAGCCTTGAGAATTATTTCTTCAGCCTGGTTGGTGAGAATGAATGAGACCGTTTCTTTATGAGATGAAGAGGGCCTTCACCAGCAAGACCGTGATCATCATAATGATTGTGATGGTGCTTGTCTCAATTGGGATAGGTTATGGACTGCAGTCTAGCCTTTCCAGCCAGAACACCTCTCCAGCCACGACACCATATTACGATTACACCTTCTATTATACAAATTCTTCCGGAAGTTCCAATGGCTCTTACCACGGAGTTTTCAGTTTCTTCAATGGATATGGCTTGCCCATAAGTGGCGTGACATTGAACCTTACATTTTCAAGCCTCAACAACAAAACGGTGACTGAAATTTCAGATTCTGACGGATACGCAAACTTAACGGTGAATAACGTGAGTGAAAGTGCTATTTCTGGGCTCCATGGCAATTTCTCATATCCGTCTCAGTATTTTCCGCATGAAGGTGCCATTTCTGTTTTCCCCGGGTTTAATGGAACAGACAGCCATTTTGCTCCCGGAATGACCGTACCGGGAACCATTTCAACAGCACTGGTGAAGGATCCCTTTGATCCTGCTGTAAATGAGATTCATCTCTTCTATGTAGGGGCGAATGGAACCAAGGCCCCGGAATTCTATGTCTACTATAAGGGAGTTAACAATACCGGCATCAGCGGCCCGATTGAAGAGGGAAATATGAGTTATTTCGGCAAGATAGGGGGCTTTTATACCATGAACCTGAACCTCAATCTTCCAAAGAACAGCAGTTATTCTGCATATGATGTTGCATTCACTACAAGTCAGCCCAATAAACAACAGACCACATATAATCTTTCAGCTCAGTACACATTGCTTAACAGAATATCATCACCCGTAAGGACGGATCTCTTCTTTTCAGTCACATCTGCCATACTTACATTCTTTGTACCGCTGATGGCTATTCTTGTAGGATACCTCACATATGGGAGAGATCGGGCTTCTGGGGTACTTGAATCTGTGATTGTCCGACCTGTAACAAAGATTGGAGCAATGAGTTCACGGTACATCGCTACAATGTCTGCAATTCTTCTGTCTATTGCCATTTCCATATTCGTAGTTGATTTGTTCATGAATTACTACTTTGACGCTTTCGTTAGCATCGGGATAGTGCTTAATGTCATATGGGGCTTGGCGGTTGAAGCTGCTGCATTCCTCGGAATCATGTATATCCTGTCACATGTTCTGAAAGGACAGGGGGGAATACTTGGAATAGGAATTGCCCTCTTCTTGGTTCTGGTCCTGTTCTGGTCACTTCTGATAATGCCCCTGATCCTGATAGAGGTATTCCATTATGTGATTGGAAGTCCGGCTTATACGCACGCTCAAACTGTTATGTTCTACATTAACCCCGGAAGCTATATGAGCCTCATGGAAACAATATCATTGAATGAGTTGTCATCCTCGCTGGGGCAAAGTGTTTCAACCTACGGGATTACGGCTGTCAATGTTGTAGTTGCAGGAATCCTTTGGATTGTTGTGCCTTTAGGGATAGCCATATATCTAGCCAGGAGCAGGGATTAGTGCTGTGACTGCTGGACTTACGAGTTCAGATGATGAACTATGAAGCCTATCATCTATGAGATAAGAAGGGCGTTTACCAGCAAAACTGCAATCATACTGATGATCCTGATCATACTTCTCTCAGTCGGTGTAGGTTACGGCCTGAAGTCTACGCTTGCGAGTGAAAATCCTACACCTTCAGAACAGGCAAACTTCAATTTTGTAATCTACTACTCGAATGACTCGTATGAAATGGTGTTCAACTTCTATAACGGTTACGGCCTGCCTGCAAGTGGAATACTGGTCAATATTACTTTTCCCCATTACGGTATTGCGTCTGCCAAGAAAACCGACAGTTATGGATACGCCAACTTTTCATTTCCAGGATTGAGCAACACGGTGCCCATTGGTATGAACGCACAATTCAAATATCCGCCTGAGTATCCGGGCGGTCACGCGGTGGGTATCACCACTACTCTGGAGGCATCTGTTCATCAAGTTGGTGCTCCTCCTGGAACCTATCAAATATCAGCAGTGGTAAATCCCTACAACCCTACTCAAAGAGAACTCCATATTTTCTATGTTGGTCTTAATGATACAAGGTCGCCTCAGGTTCACGTGTACGATATGGGATTCAATGCCACACAGGCAAATGATCTTTATAGAACCAGCGAGGGCTCCATGAATTCATCCGGAACGATAGGTGATTTCTATACCACCAATCTGAACCTCAATCTCCCGAATAACAGCAACTTTACAAACTACTATGTGGCTTTCACAAAAAGCACGCCCGATAAGAATCAGACTGCGTTCAATGCCACATTTCAGGGGCAGCTTGTTTACCCTCTTTCAAGTGCCGGCAAAAACAGATTATTCTTTTCAGAAATATCAGGTGCATTCAGTATTCTGGTTCCCCTTATGGCTGTGCTTCTGAGTTACCTTACGTATGGCCGCGAACGTGCTACAGGGATCATTGAATCAGTTGTTGCAAGGCCTGTCACAAAAACACAGGTTATGGGCTCAAGATATCTTGCAACTATTATATCAATTATGATTTCAATCGCCATATCGATTTCTGTACTGGATGTTTTTGTTTATTACTATTTCGGGGAATCTCTTTCTGGCATAAGCCTCATCATGTCGTTCTGGGGGCTTCTTGTGGAAACGTCAGCTTTCGTAGGAATAATGTACATATTATCAAACGTTTTCAAAGGACCGGCTAAAATTTTAGGTACAGGCATTCTGCTTTATTTTGCACTTGTTATCGGATGGTCATTCATTGAAATTGTCTTGCTGTTTAACGGACTTCACGCAGCCACGGGAACAACAAACTACCTGCAATTCCAGTCTTTGATGGATTTCATTAATCCCGGAAATTACATTGATCTTGCACAGTCGCTCGCAGTTGGTTCTGCAGCAGCCATTGACCAGGGTTTGCCAACGTTTGGTGTAGATGCCATTAATGTATTGGCGGCCGGGGTTCTGTGGATCGTGGTTCCGTTTGTACTGGCGTTGTTTCTTAACCGGGCCAGGGATTGAAAGTTCGTGGAATTCGTTAAAAATGTCTTTCAAAATCAAATAAGGTAACTTTTTGCGATCTTTCCAGAAAGTCCCAGTATTTCCGGTGAAAACTCTTTTCGAACCGTTCCCTGTTTTTTGGAAAATACACAGAGTTGCCTTTTACTGTCAGAAGACCGATTCTTTCAAGCGTCCTCACTAGGGCGTAAAAATCATCTTTTATTTCCTCCCTTGTCACTGATACTGAAGTCCTGTACGCAAATTCAGATGTATAATCAATTACTGAGTTCATGTTGAATTTTCCATTCCTGCTGTAATTAAGAGAAAGAAAGGCAAACTTGATCAATGGATGCAGTTCCTTCGAGTATGGTATGGGAAAAACATCGGTGAGGTTGATCTCCCCGTTCTCCCTGAAATAAGACTCAAGATCAGGATCGGTATGCATACCTGCACTTCTGGCAAGTTTTCCTGTTACTGACAAGGTCCAGCAAATCACATTTTCTCTTTCTTTTTCAGGAAGCTTCTCCCTTATTTTGCCGAGATCCTTCCTCCCGGCAAGTACGATGTCCCGAATCCCGTCACTGATGGCAGCCTTCACACACTTTCCAATTTCATCTGAAATGACGTCGGCAGGTACATCAGTGAGTTCCGGAACTATGAAAATCTTGATCGAATAGGTTGAGTTTTCGCCAATGCTCCTGGATGCAATAATCTCCCCTATTCCATCAGTACCGGTAGAAACTGAATCTATGGACAGGCCAAGTTCATCGTGCGTGTTAGCCGCGAGGAAATAAATTGATGAAGTTATTCTATGGAGATCAAGCTGCTCTTCATACTTTCTTGTTCTCTCAAGAATCTCCCTCTTTCCTGCCATCTTATTCCACCTCCGCAAGAAGAGCTTCCTTCAGGTTTATCACAGATTCGACTTTTGATGTGGTAGTAGGCACCAGAACTATTCTGCCAGATTCGAAGTTTATCCTGAAGGTTGGAAGATCCTGATTCTTCTCATATAGATAAACTGATTCTGTTTCTGATGGATTGTCGAGTTTTCCAATGATGAACCATTCTGATAGATTCCTGAGAAAAGATTCTTTCTTTTCCAGAGGAATGGCGAAGCTCACAGTCCTTATGTCCATGAATTCGCGCTCAGAAGCCTTTGGGGCAATCTTCAAAGAAGCGTAGGAATCAAAATCTGCCTTGTTTCTTGACAGAACATATTCTGTTATTCTGTAAATAAGATCAACTGACGTTCTCTCATGTGCAGTTAGGAAGAAATTTAGGTCGCTTCTCACAGAAACTGCCTTTCCGGCAACTGAAAAAGTAAGGTGGTATGGCTTCATGCCTCTTTTGGTGTTTTCAGCCATATCCTTCAGCAACTGATCTGATCCTTTTTCTGAGTTGGGGGCCCTTAGATCTATCCTCCCTCTTCCGGAAGCTTTGAATTCATCAAAGTTGTAACCAGCAAGAATAGCGAGTTCCGGCAGATACTCGAAGTCCTCTCTCGGTATCTTGAGGAAGTCGACATCCTGCCAGAAATCATCCTTGAAATTCTGATATTCCTCGTGCGTGAATGATGAGATAATGAAACGGTAATTTTTCTCAATTGGTATTGACCTGATATTGAAATAATCCTGGTTATGAATTTTGTTGATAAAGAAATCACCTGAAGTACGGACGAGTGTAAACCTTGTCGTCCTCCCTCTTTTCTGGGAAGGCAGTGATTGAAATGCAAGTTCCCTGAATTCGCTGATATCCACGGCAAAAGATGTTTATAGTTAATAAAAAGGTTAGCTTGAGAATCAGGAAATAAACATTTTAAAATTGCATGAAAAGTTAATGTCCTATGAGTGAAGGAAACCTGAGTGGAAAAATAGCCCTGGTCACAGGGGCTTCGAAGGGTATCGGAAGTGCTATCGCTGAAAGGCTTGCCAATGATGGCGCAAGAGTTGCGATCAATTACAACACCAACAGGGAGTCTGCAGAGGTGCTGAAAAAGAAGCTTCCTGGAAGTGAAATCTTCAAGGCGGACATATCGAAGAGAGATGAAGTCAGGAATATGGTGAGTGAGGTTCACAGCAAAATGGGCAGGATTGATATTGTTGTGAACAACGCCGGAATAATGGATCTGATGACCTTTGAAGATTTCCAGGAGGACCGGTTTGAGAAGATGCACAGGATAAATGTCATGGGTCCCATATATACAGTTACTGAAACGCTTGAAGACCTTAAGCAGAGCAAGTCAGGAAGAATAATAAACATAGCTTCCAACGCAGGTGTCGGCACCGCAGCTCCGGGAACTTCCTTTTACGCGATTACAAAGGCTGCCGTTATAATGTTCACAAAGAGGCTCGCTTTTGATCTTAAGGGAACAGGTGTCAGGGTGAATGCCATAGCGCCCGGTTGGATTGCAACAGACCTGACAACAGGCGGAAAGGGTGAGGATGATATAGCCTCCCTTAAAGAGTTCTTCACATCCAGGACCACGCTGGGAATGTACGGGAATACAGGCCATATAGCAGGAGTTGCAGCATTCCTGGCATCAGAGGATTCGGATTACATAAGCGGGCAGGTAATTGTTGCAGATGGAGGAAGGATGGACAACCTCACACACAGCCTGTAAATGGCAGCGTCTGGAAAAAGTGAGCTTCAATCTGGATGACCGTCGGGCATTAAAACAAAACACACATTTTTTGTTTTTTTATTTATTTGCTGAAATTCGCATGTTATCATGTTACTCACAAAGGATTTTTATGAAAAGATATGTTTATAACGTGTGGAGAGCATAGATCTTTCATTCAGTCTTCCCCCTTCCGCCAAGCTGGTTCTCAGGATTCTAAGGGACATGAAGATAACAGACTTTAAGAAGCTTCAGGATGAAACTGGACTTTCAAGGAGAACGCTGATGTATTCTATTAAACTCCTGAAGGACATTAATGCTGTAGAGACCAGGATATGCCTCAATGATGCAAGACGCAGATTTTACTGCATAAAACTGAGGTCAGATTAATTGATTTTCGATGAATGAACACATTTTTTGGATATGTGCAAATAATGCACAATTAGGAACCTTATATAGCATGGCATGAATCAGAAATCTGTAGCCTCCCTTAGCAACAGGGACATTATGGTTACAGATAATGGAGGAGTATTTGTGAGTGCAATTGAAAAACTCGGGCAGATAGGAGCGCACATGGAAAAGATGGATCGGGACATGCCTGGACCAAGCCGGAAATTTATGGAATTCAACAACTCCGTGTTCCAGCAGGGAGAACTTTCCACCAAAGCTAAAGAACTCATGGCTGTTGCTGTGTCCATATCAACCCAGTGTGAATGGTGCATTTCGTATCACACTAGAATGGCTCTGGAAAACGGAGCCACAGAAAAAGAGCTTCTTGAAACAGGTTACGTTGCAGTTGCCATGGGAGGAGGTCCCGCAGCAATGCACATGATCCTTCTTGAGGAAGCAATAAAGGAATTCTCCAAGAAAAAATGAATTCTTTCTGAAAATCCGGAAAATTCAAAGCGGGTGTTTTATAACTCCCCGATCCTTATTTTTTCTTCAATATCCCTGTCAGTAAACGGACCTTCTATGGCAACAGGATAAAGGGCTTCTTCAATCTCTTCCTCCAGTTCTTCGTATTCCTCGTCATCATCAAATTCCTCTTCCGCAAAGGCATTCTCGTCAGTTTCTTCATATTCTACTCTCTGGACGTAATCGTATGTTTCTTCCTCTTCCTCCTCCTCTTCATCCACTTCATCCACTTCATCAAACCAGACGATGTAAGAGTAATCGCCGAACTTAAATACCTTCCTGTCGGTATTATCCACTATTGCCCTGCTTTCCTGATTTTCAGAAAGAACACCGTAAACGTATCCCACAAGGATGTCTTCTTCCCTGGTGCTCATGCCTCCGTAGGCATCATCACCTATAACATGAAATTCGGACATAAGATTGAACAGAGCCTTTGAATCAAGCTTCAATGTCATCACCATATTTTCATTTCGTACTGTTGCTGGGCGCCTTTATGCGTTTCCAGAAACCTGTGAATTTATCGGGAATCAGATAATAGTTGTTAAGGTTACTCATAGAACTGTATCCTGTGATATTTTTCCTGCTCCTGTCCAGGACCTTTATTGTCTATTTCTTCCTTAAGCCGGTAATCGAGTGGTTTGAGTATTTTTACCACTGAAAGAAGCTCATCTCTGGAATCTATCCTGAGAATCAGCCTGGGGTGACTTTCAATTATCCTGTTCATTCCTCCCTTCAGGACATCTAATCCATAACCTGGGGCAGTAATCTTCAATAAGGAAATGTCAGGCATCACTATTTCATCAAGCGTCCTTGTTTCCACCTGCCAGTATTCTCCCCTTCCGAGATTATTCACTTCCGAATCTGCCCTGTACCACTCCATGGTTCCACTCCGGTCTCCAATCGTGTGGTTATATGGCACTATCTGCATTGCTGAATTTCGCTCCCTGTTCTGAAGAAGTATCCGGAAATTCTCCGGAAGGCCCTCGAATGCAAACACTCTCCTGGCGTTATGCCTTTTCGCACACAGCACAGAATAATAACCAAACCCTGCCCCTACGTCAACAACTATATCATCATTTCCGGGACGGAATCCTTCAACCTGAGTATAGAGCTTGCCTGATATTATCTCCTTCACATTATGCTTGGAAGCGTTGTCATCAAACTGGAATTCTTCTATCTCGAAAACCATATTGGAATTCTCCTTTAAAGCCTGGCAGATATCAGACGTGTTTCCAGCCCCTCTTCCCTTATCAGAAGGTATTCTGCCAAGTGCCTGTGGACGTAGTATCCCGAAAAGTTAAATAAAAATTTGTGGTGCAATCAAATTCAGGAAGAAAAGACAACCTGAAAGGATGATGACATTATCTTAAAGAATGACTGAATTTCCGCTGAAAAAGGCTCCACAAAATATTAATAAAATTTAATGCTAATAAACTGAAATGTCCTTTTCTTCAGAAATTAAAAAGATTGTCGGGGACCATGTTCTTGAAGCCAGGGAAGATATAATTCCTTACCTGAAAGATGCCTCCTACTTTGTCGGTGATGTGCCAGACATGGTGGTGATACCAGGATCCGCAGCAGAAGTGTCCGAAATAATGAAGTTGTGCTATGAAAATGAGGTTCAGGTTACCGTACGCGGAGGAGGCACATCACTTACCGGATCATCAGTACTTACCGGGAAGGGAATAATTATGAGCCTTGCCCGGCTTGATCACATCCTTGAGACAAGTGTGGAAGACAAGTACGTTATTGCTGAACCTGGAGTGAGACTTGACGTACTTGGCAATCATCTTTCACAGTACAATCATTTCTATCCCCCAGATCCTGCAAGTTCAAAGTCTGCAACGGTGGGAGGAACTATTTCCACAAATGCAGGAGGCCTGAGAGCCGCCATGTATGGAACAACCAAGGACTGGGTTCTCGGCCTGGAAGTAGTTCTCCCGACCGGAGAAATTGTTCAGTTCGGGGGCAGGACCCTTAAGAAAACACTGGGGTACGACTTTACCGCACTGATGATCGGTGCCGAAGGTACTCTTGGAATTATAACAAAAGCCATCCTTAAGATATGGCCTGTTCCCGAGGTCACCGGAAGGATTCAGGCGTACTATTCATCAATAGAAGATGTTGGAAATGCAGTTTCAGGCCTCAAGAGAGAAGGAGTAACTCCGATGATTGCAGAATTCATGGACAGGATTTCCATGGATTCCATTGGCAAAAGCAAGGGACTGGAATTTCCTGCTAATGCTGAATACATGCTGCTTATTGATATTGCCTCCACAAATGAGTCCCTGGAAAGAAACCTGAAGTACGCTGCAGAAATCCTTGGAATATACAGTCCCGTAGACATTAACATCACAACGGATCGTGAGGAAATGGCAAGAATGTATGAAGCAAGGAAAGGAGCTTATGCCTCTGTCCTCAGCGAACGGGAAAGCGCAGATCAGTACCTGGTCCTGGGTGACATCGTGGTTCCGGCCTCCAGGCTTCCTTCGGCCATGAAACAGCTTAAGCAGAAAATCAGTGAGTATGGCGGCAAGGTATCCCTTTACGGCCACATAGGTGATGGAAACATTCACGCGCATATTTTTGCAAATACCAGCGACCCGGAGGACATGAAAAAAGTGGACAGGCTTCAGATGGACCTTGCGAGAATTGCCATCGGGCATGAAGGAAGCGTTTCTGGAGAACACGGCATAGGCCTCGAGAAGAAGGAGCTCCTCAAGGAGGAAATGAAGACCAGAAACACCTTGGGAACTCTGGAATTAATGGAGTCCGTGAAAAAAGTGTTTGACCCAAAGAACCTGCTTAACAGGGGCAAGATATTCTGATGGCTGCAAATCTCGTGGAACAGTTGGGGGACGAAACTGAAAAGTGCATTAGCTGCGGATTTTGTGAGAGTGTGTGCCCTACACTTTCAGCTTCGGACTACGTTTCCACAAAGGGTGCTAGGGGCAGAGTCCTGCTCGCAAGGGCAGTTTATAATGATCTCAGAGAAAATGGAAGGACTGAACTCAGAATTGCTGATTCCTTCTATTCCTGCTTGGATTGCTATGCTTGTGTTCATGTTTGCCCTGCAGGAGTTAATGCGGGCAGGGTAAGTGACGTGGCAAAGCAGGTAATAACATCAGGGAAATATACAGAAGAAAATCAGGAAAAGGCTGTTGCCAGAATGATCGTTTCGGCGATAATGAAGTACAGGAATCCTCTCGGACTTAGGGAAAAGTCAGCCGAGTGGGCTGAGGGCATCGAGTTTGATGATGGCTCTGACACGCTCTTCTATACCGGAAACATGTACCAGATGATGGCATACAGCAAGTCTCTGGGCAGCATGAAGGGAGTGCTTGGAGAAAAATTCACGGATGTGCTTGCGGGCCTTATTGCCAGAAGACCGTCCCTTGTCAGGGTGACAGGCACAATGTACGATTCAGGCACCCGGACTTCGATGGAAAGATCACTCAGGAATATTGTCAGTCTTCTGAAGAAGGCAGGTGTAAAGATGGGTTACCTCCGTAAGGAAGAGCCTTATCCGGGTACTTTCCTGTACGATCTTGGGTACACTGATGAATTCAGGGAATACGCTAATGAAATTTACAGGATGTTCTCATCAAAGGGAATCAGGAAAGTAATAACGACGGACCCGCACACCTACGATATCATGAAAAACCAGTATCCCGAATTCGTTGATGGCTTTGACCTTGAAATCGTATATTATCTTGATCTGCTGAATGATCTTGAATTCAGGAAAAGCGATGAAAATGTGACCCTTCACGAACCATGCCACTTTGTACTTAGAGAAAACGATTACAATGTGCCCAGAGACATTCTTTCAAGGAGTGCCAGATTAAAGATGCCACTGCACAGCGGAAAGAGCAATTTCTGTTGTGGAGGGCCTGATGAGCTGCTTTTTACAGGCATATCGGGAAGAGTCTCCGATACGAGATTTGAAGAACTGAAAAGTACGGGTGCTGAAAAAATCATCACCGCATGTCCTATCTGCTTTGTCAACCTTTCCAAGGATCGCACTGTCACTGACATAGCTGATTTTCTCGTGGAAAGAGCAGACTGATTCGGGTGCCCTGCATCAAGGTTCACAGGGAACAGATTTATCTTCCCTGAGGCTGGGGTAAACCTTTGCCATATACACTGCTATCCCCAGAAG
>OFHI01000182.1_pt1 | contig 12049 bp, 8 predicted proteins | sample 1522021 | NCBI WGS metagenome assembly OFHI01 (sample SAMEA2464839, study PRJEB22497) | soil metagenome | biome: Grassland; feature: Farmland; material: Clay | place: Australia | collected 2013-02-01 | depth 1.4 m | reverse complement strand
CCCGGGTGACTGTAAACATCAGGCCGAGCCTGCAGAATAGTGCTTTGTCCTGAGATAATTATCCAGAGAGGTCAGGAACATTGCGAATGCCATCACTGAGCCTCCGATGATGGTAAGTGTGCCCAGCGCTTCCTTGTTTATTGCTATTGATGAAAGTGCTGCGAATATAGGTTCACCTACAAAAATAATTCCTGCTGTAGTTGGCTCGACAAATATCAGCGCCCTCGTGCTGATGTAATAAGCAAAAATGCCACCGAATATTGCAGTAAAGAATATCGTGAAAATAACATAGTAGTTTATGTCTGTTGTTGACAGCGGATATGTCGGGATGGCTATTGTAGAAAGTATTGCCACTGTAAGTATCTGGTAAAATGTAAAAACAGTTGAGTCCAGGTTCTTCGAATGCTTTGAAACGTACGCAATCTGGAAAGCATATCCAACGGCACAGATGAAGGTGAGGATGTCCCCCAGCTGAACTGTGGAGTTGGAAATAGAGCCGGCGGACATTACAATCAGACCAGTGAAAGCCAGAATAGAAGCAAGTGTGTCCATTCTTGAGACCCTGCTCTTCAGGTAAAAGAAGGACATCAGGGGTATCAGGACTACATAAATTCCAGTTATTATCCCTGATTTAGCAGCAGTTGTGTATTCAAGCCCCACTGTCTGAAAATAATAACCGATAAAAAGCAAAGCTCCAGCGAGAAAACCGAATTTAATATTCTCCCTCGATGCTATATTCTTTTTCTTTACGAGAAGGGGGATCATGAGCAATGCTGAAAGGAAGAACCGAAGAGAAAGAAAAAGGACAGGAGTGATGAAAACAAGGGCATCCTTGATCAGAGGAAATGTGACTCCCCAGAAGAATGTCACGAGAAGGAGCAGGCCCATGTAAAGTATCTTGGATGAGGCCATCCTACTTCCTCGTTATAAGATGCCCGACGAGTCCCGGGTTCCTGATCAGTAGAGTGAGAATCACCCTGGAAGGGTAATCTATATCGCCCATCCTGTTTATAACTTTGACAGATTCCGGTCTGGATATTACATCATATATGCTGTTTAGAGCATTATCGCTCATTGAAGAAAAGTACTTCTGGACAAGCCCGTCAAACCACAACTCCCTTCCTATGTCCTTTTTCCACAATTTCTGGTAAAGGGAGAGTGATTTTTCAGAATAGTCCTGATTTTCAAGAGCTCTGTTTATTGCTTGAGCCGCATGCTTTGATGAGACCATGCCAGTATAGATGCCACCGCCTGTCAGAGGTTTGACAATTCCTGCTGCATCCCCTACAAGAAGATTCCTGTTACCATATGTCTTTTTTAGATATGCGATGGGGATTCCGCCCCCGTTTATTCCGAGTATCCTGTCCTTGGGAAATCTCCTGTTGATATTCCTGAAATGTTTTATTGCTGTTGATTTGTAAGATCCGAGGCCGATCCTGGATATGTCTCCCGCAGGCGTCGCCCAGCCGAAAAAACCATGAGATGCTTCTGAACCAAGGTAGACATCCACACTGTCCTGATCTTCCATCCTTACCGCCGAATCGACCTGATATGTAGAGATCAGCTTTCTAGGCTGCACGTTATAAAGCTCCTTCCTGACAATGCTGTTGGAACCGTCCGCGCCCACAACAATTCGTGCGGTTTCCTCCTTCAGTTCTCCGTTCTCCCTGAATTTTACTTGTGCACCCTTGTCAGTAACATTGACACTTACAACTCTCGCATCAACCCTGACGTCCGTACCTGCCCCTATTGACATAGCAGCGACGTCCTTGTCGAAGGAGTCCCTGTACATCACAATTGTCTTTTCCTGTTTTGCTATGTGCATGTGCTCCCCATTTGGAAAGTACACGTTCGCGCCTGAAACAGAATTAACTCTGGAATCGCTCTTTACTAAATCGAAGACTCTTTCAGAGACCAGGCCCGTGCATTCAACAGGCTTGCCAATGTCCCTGTGCTCCTCCAGGTTCAGAACGTCGTAGCCAAGACCGGACAGTTTGTAAGAAAGATATGATCCGGAAGGGCCTGCTCCAACCACGAGGACGTCTCTCACAAGTGGTTAATATCTCCTTGAATAAAAGTTTAAGTGGTTGAAAGAAAAGTAGTGCAGATCGCCTGCAGCAAAAACTTATTTAACAGATACCGATGAATAAAAATGGAAATCTCACTACTTTTTGATGCAGATGAGGAAACACTGAAGAAATGTTCTGAAATTATCGGCCAGACTGTCAAAAGCGACAAGAGCGGCAACAGTGAGATTCAGATTGCATTTTCTGAAATAAAGGTGACAGACCGGACAAAAATGATCCAGACCATGTTTGCCGGAGTTGATCATGTGGATTTCACAAAGATACGCGAAGACATCACATTATGCAGCAACGCCGGAGCGTTCTCCAACACTGTGGCTGAACATGTGTTTGCGCTGGTCCTTTCACATATGAAGAAGATTGTGGCCTTTGATCAAATGACAAGATCCGGAAAATATCAGAAAGAGCCCGTAGAAGTACTGGAAGGAAAAACAATGGGAATAGCAGGGTATGGAGGGATTGGCAAAAGAGTTGCGAGGATTGCCAAAGCTTTTGATATGAAGGTGCTTGGGTTCACCAGGTCCCCGGTTGAAGACCCGAATGTCGATGAATACATGAAAAGCCTTGAAGAACTTGCGGGAAAATCTGACATATTCGTTCTTGCGCTTCCGCTGACAACTAAAACTGCAGGGATAATTGACAGGAGGGTTCTGGACAGCTTCCGTGGAGATGTCATAGTCAATGTCGCGCGTGCTGACATAGTAAACAAGGATGATATGCTTGAATATCTTCACGGCAACCAGAAAAAGAGTTATCTCACGGACGTCTGGTGGGGTGAACCGGAACTCAGGATTCCGATACCGGAAAATGCACTTCTGACTCCACACATAGCTGGAATTTCAGAGATCTCATTTGACAGGGCCCTGATGAGTGCCTGCGAAAACGTCAGGAAATATCTTGAAGGGAAGCCTGAGAATGTGGTGGATGTAAAGGAATACCAGAAACATTAAGCATTACTCACTAAGTGACTTCGTTCAACATATCAGAAGCTGTCAAGAGTCATGTTGCTGGAGTTACTTTCCTTCTTTCTTGAATTATTTTTCTTTTCATCCGTATTATTGTTCTCTTCCCCGCTGAACAGATCTGTAAGCTTCGTCTGGGGTGAGTTCTCATCTGACAGGTTTATTTCTTCCTTGAATATCTCAAGGACCCTGTTCAGTGTTTCCTCAACCCTCTTTGCGTAATAATCCCAGTCAGGTGTGAATTCAAAATCAGATCCGTCTATGAAGGGTTCCACCTCTTGCGGGGACTTCCTGCTGTTTGTAACTATCCACGAAACTTTCATGCCCGGTATGAAGGTTTCGCCTCTCTCCATTAACTTTTTCGCAACCCTGACATTGGCAAGAGAGTTTTCGTCCTTGTACTGGCTGAATGGCTTTACTGATCTTGAAATTACAAGCTTGTCTATCGGTATGGATTCGTCTCCTTCCATTACTTTCTTCACAATGTCCCTGGAATAATCCACAGCTCCCTCAATATCACGTTCCATCAGGCAATCAAATACTGTTGACAGCGCTTCGCTCTGGAGATCGAAAGAATCAGTTCTCCTCATCTCGTATCCCCTTACCAGGACCTCTCCTTTCTGGTCGTCTGGGAATACTATCCTTCCAGCATACCTCTTCTTTGCACCATGAGAGAAGAACGGATCCATGACTTTCTCAAATTCGAGGGTTATCTGTTCCTCTTTTGACAGTTTCACGCTAAGCGCTTCACCAAGATTTACAGCTTCCTCAGCGCTTTCGACCCCGGATTCTAGGAACACACTGTCAGTATCGCCATAAATCACGCTGTAGCCGTCTCTTTCCAGAGTCTTGATGACCTTTTTTATTGTTTCCCTTGCAAAGGCAGTAATTGCACTACCTATCTCAACATTAGTGAACCTGTAGAATGAAGAGGCAAGAACCCCGTAAAATGTGTTCATAAGGATTTTAAGGGCTCCCTGAACTCCATCATAATAGTCCCTGTCCTCACCGGATGACTCCTTCATGAGTTTTTTGACGTTGTCCCTCTCGTCCATCAGATCCTTCAGGATCCTCGGCACAAGGCCTTCTCTTACTGACCTGTCCAGAAACCTGGCATCCGTTGGCGAAGCAATAGTGCCTTCAGGGTCCAGTGTGGTGAAACATACATTGTACTTCATGATCATCGAAGGATACATGCTCTTGAAGTCCAGTACTATAACGTTTGAATAAAGGCCAGGGCCTATTGTATGAACGTATCCCCCCTCAATCGGTTTCTCCTTCCTGCCCCGTGTTGTCATGGGCACGCCTATATTCTCCCTGTCAGCCCTTCTTATGAGAATTGAGTCCACATAGTTGCTTGTGCCGCCATTTGTAACATCATCCAGCGGGAGCTTCGTTACTGTTGACATGAACATATTTCTGTCCAGCACCCTCATTCTCTTGTAAATCTCAAGTGTAAGGTAAGTGTCCTTGATGCAATAATCTATAACTTCCTGAGGCCTGTTTTCCCATTCCTCCTCAATCTTAAGCCTGTTAATATTGTCTTTTCCTTCACCGAGAAGTTCATTTGCAACATAATTAAGTGTTTCGTGCTTTGGATGCAGGATGCGCTTGACATTCCACCAGGTATCGCTCACTATCCTGCCGTGGAGCCTCCAGAACTGACCCATTATCCTTGTTGGAGATTTTCTGTCCCTTCCCATTCCAAAACCGATGCCAAGTTTCCTCATCCTGTACTGGATTGCAGGCAGATCATACCCATCTATGTTGTATCCTGTAAGGACGTCAGGATCCTCCGTGTTCACAAGTTCAACAAATTTCCGGAGAAGTTCTCTTTCATTCCCGTTTACGCTTCCCTGAATTCTTTCCGGGCCTTTCTCTATCGTGTACCCTATTACAAATATCTGACCGTATTCCTCACTGTCCTCTTTCTGGATGGCGTTCTCTATGTCAAAACTGAGAACTTTAAGATCAGGGTTGAAGGCTTCCACATTTTCCATAGAGGATATCCTTAAGACCAAATCTGTCGTGTATTTCCTCTTCTCATCAGGGATCTCTTCCCCGTCTATCCTGATGCAGGACCCAAGATCTTTGTCATAGATGAACCTGTGATGGAACGGGATGTCTGCTGCAAGTACCCGGAATGGACACATTTCCCTCAGTTCCGGAACCCTCCATGGGGATTTTATGTAGATTCTTGCAACAGGCCTTTCCTTGCCTTCGTCCCAAAGAGTCTTCTCCTCTATTCTGACAAATTCTTCGTGAGTTTTAATATTTGAAATGTATTTATCGTCCGGTTCCACTACATCAAAGTACGGACTGAATCCAAAATAAAGTGCAGTGACAGATCTGCCGTCCCTTGATCTGCCGTATAACTCAACAGCGACATCTTCCCTTCTGTATGACGCTGCGATAATCCTCATGTCTATTTGCATTATGCTATCTCAATGCTGATTGCCTAATAATTTTTTTCAAAATCTTCCCGTTTGCCGGACAGATATTGCAGGTGGATTGTGTCTCAATGATAAACTCGAAAGAGTTATATATCGTCTTAATAATAGCTAATATGTGCGCGCAGATGCTGCCCTTTTAACTATTGTTGGATTTTTGAGGGGCAAAGTCTGGCACTCAGAGGAGTGGTAATTTGGTAAGCAATATTCTGAAACTTGTTGATGATCACGAGAAATACAGGAAAAACACACTTAACCTGCAGGCGTCGGAGAATGTGATAAGTCCCGACGTAAGAAAAGCCCTTTCGTCTGACCTGAACTCCAGATATTCGCTGATTCTGGACGGGGAGAATGCGTATGGCGGGACAAGGTATTCGGAGAGGATAGTGCTTGAAACCGAGAACCTCGCAAAGGATGTATATGGCAGTGAATTTGCTGAAGTGAGGGCTCTGGGAGGGCATATTGCTGCAGAGATAATCATAGTATCACTTATCAAGAGGAAGGAGAGCATCCTTGCAATTGCGGAGAAAGATGGAGGGTACACGGGCTATTCGCAGAATTACCTGCCGACTATGTTCTCTTTCCTGAGCTACAACATCCCGTATAACAACGAAACTCAGGAAATTGATTTTGAAAAGCTCGAGGGTACAATGAGAGAAGTGAATCCAAGGCTTATCATGCTCGGACAGTCCTTCTTTGTGAAGCCATACGACCTGAAAAAATTACGTTACATGGCAGACGAGTATAATTCCTATCTGGCTTACGATGCATCTCATGTCATGGGCCTTCTGGGAGGCGGACAGTTCCAGCCGGATATTCTTGAATACTGTGACGTTGTTTTCGGATCAACCCACAAGACCTTTTTCGGCCCTCAAGGTGGCATTATACTGACAAATGATGATAAGATAAACCGGAAGATCAGGGAGAACCTGACCTGGAAAACTATTGATAATTTTCATTTATCAAGAGTGGCGGGACTTGGCGTTGCACTAGAGGAAATGAAGAAATACGGGAAAGAATACGCAAAGCAGGTAGTCAGGAATTCCAAGTCCCTGGGTGAAAACCTTCATAGAGTTGGCGTTCCCGTAAGGTTCAAGCCGTGGTACTCGGAATCACATCAGGTGCATCTCGATGCAAAAGGGCTGAAGGATATTGGAACGGATTTCAAAGAATTCGGAAAGAGGCTTGAAAAGAACGGGATAATTGCAGACAGGGAAGGCAGGATTGGCACAGCGGAAATAACTAGGATGGGCATTACTGACACATCGAAGATAGCAGAAGTTGTGGCAGATGCTTCAAGAGATTTTGACGTAAAGGAAAGGGTAGGCGAAATTGTAAAGGATCTCGAAATGAAATTCTGGGGATGAGTTAAATATGAAAGTTTCGGAAATCATGACTGTGGAACCCGTTGTAATAAACGGGAAAGAATCCAAGATTGGGGAAGCGATGGCAAAGATGAAGGGGACAGACATACACCAGATCCCCATTGTTACAGGGAAACAGTATGAAGGGATGCTCAACTACAGGGAAATAATGAGAAGGAGGAGTATCCAGCTGAGTGCAAAGGTTCAGAACTTTATCATAAAGACTCCTGAATTCTCAAAGGAAGATGACGCCAAAGAGGTCGTGAGGATGATGCAGGATACAGGACTTTCCGCATTTCCTGTTGTGAAGAAGGGAAAGCTTGAAGGCATAGTATCCAGAAGTGATATCATAAGGAACATTTCCGGCCTTATGGACAGCGACAGCACAAGGAACAGGCAGCTTATGTCAGTAAACCCCATACTCGTTGAAGAGGATGAGAATATCGAATCTGCCTCCATAAAGATGAGGGGCCTGGATGAGACGGAAATTCCGGTAGTTACAAAGGAAGGCAAACTGACAGGAATACTGAGGCTTGATGAGATAGCCACAGATACGTTCAAACGCGAAAAACAGAGAATAAATGGCGGCTACATGGCCTCGGGTGACATTGGAGGGGACATGGTGAAGGTCGATGTCACAAGTGCATCGCTGATGGATAATCCGGTTTTTGTGAAACCGCATGAAACCGTAACAAACAGCGCAGATCTCCTGATCAGGCACAGGTTGCACATTCTCCCGGTTGTTGATGATGATATGAGTGTTGTCGGCGTCATAGGCATTTCGGATATTATTGATGCTATAGATACGGACAAGGAAAAACAGGGAATACTGATCCAGGTAACGGGTCTTGAACCCGAGGACGAGGAACTTTACGAGATTACCTTTGCCATGGCCAGCAAATTTGCAGGAAGGTTTTCCAGAATTACCAACCTTACAAGGGGCAAGCTGAATATACACGTAGCCAAATACCAGAACGAGGGCAAGATAAAATATTCAGTGAGAACAAAGATAATAGCTGAACCTCTTACAATGTCCCTTGATCATCATGACTGGAATTATGGAAAATGCCTGTCCTTCATCTTCGAGACCTACGAGCCAAGGCTCAAGAAGTGGAAGGAAAAGTAGAGGTTTTGCAGTTGGGTGGAGAATTAATCGACAAAATCGTTGATTATGCTTCATCAGGTTCCAGATATGCAGAAGCCAGGTACATGAGCCTGGATACAAAGAGTGTATCCTATAAGAACGGCGAATTTGCAGGGATCGAAGCAGCAGGAGAAAGCGGTTATGCCATCAGGGTTGTCAACGAATCAATAAGCATGGCGTACACCGATTCAGAGGACTGGACAAAGGTAAAAGAGAGCATTGATAATGCAATTGCAAAGTCCAGGTTTCATGGAAAGAACAGGATAAGTGAGGGGAAATCCGTAAAGGATTCCTGGAAGGTTGAGCAGAAGAAAAAAATAGAGGATATGTCCGTGGAGGACAGGATTGCAGTAGTAAAGGAGTTTGACGGCCTGCTTGGATCTCTGGGGGCAAAAGTAAGAATAAATGCTGTAAGCGACAAGAAAATATGGCAGAAATATGCAAATTCCACCGGTTCATTTATTGAAGGGGAAATTTCACGGGTTTTTTATTTTTATATGCTCGGAGTTCTTGAAAATGGAGATTTCGAGCAATCCTCCGAGCAGTATGGAGCTTCCTCCGGCTACGAGTATATAGAATCCCTCGATCTTGAGGAGAAGATGACAGAAGATGTAAGGGACCTTACGGAGGTTCTTTCAGCTCCTGCAGTTAATCCGGGCAAATTCGACGTTGTCATCGGTCCGGAGATCTCAGGCATTGTAGCTCATGAATCCGCGGGACATCCCACAGAATACGACAGGATCATCGGCAGAGAAGGAGCACTGGCTGGAGAATCCTTCCTGACTGGAAAGGATCATCCATACAGGATCGGATCCGAAGCCGTGAATGTTGTGGACGACCCTTCTTACCAAGGAAGCTTTGGCTATTACGCTTACGATGACGAGGGGATGAAGTCGCGAAAGAGATATCTCTACAGGAAAGGATACACAGACGAATTCATCCTGAACAGGGAGAGTGCGGCCATCCTTGGAAAGGAACCGAACGGAGGCGGAAGATCGTCTTCGTGGAATATGGAGCCTCTTGCAAGAATGAGCACGACGTACATAGAGCCTGGAGAATATAGTTTTGAGGAACTTTTTGAAGATATTGGCCGGGGAATCTATATCAAATCCTACACGGAATGGAATATCGATGACATCAGGTTCAATGAGAAATATGTGGGGAAAGAGGCTTACATCATACAGGATGGAGATCTTACGGGAAGGGTAAGGAGGCCGGTTATAGAAACAAACACCATAAATTTCTACAGTTCCATTGATGCAGTTGGGAATGATCTGCAGTTCAACGCGGGAATGTGCGGCAAAGGAGACCCTATGCAGGGAGTGGATGTCTGGATGGGCGGACCTCACTTGAGGCTGCGGAACATGTACATCCAGTGAGGTTTTTTGTATGGACATTGTTGAGCAAATTTACGGCAAATTATCAAGAAAGGGAGCGGAAAACATAGTTGTACAGAGGATTTGCTCCAGCACTCGCCAAGTGAGGTTTTCTGAAAATTCAGAGGATCTTTTCAATGAGTGGAAAGAGGACACGACCAGTGTTTTTGCATCTATCGGCAGGAAGGTTGGCAGCATAGTCATAAAGAATTATAACAAAATCGAAGAAAGTGTAGACGACCTGATCAGGATGTGCAGACTGGTCCCGGACAACCCCTCATACAACGGGATAAATCCTGAAGCACAGGATTATTCAGGCATTGCAGGGTACAAACATAGGGAAAGTGATCTTCAGGACCTTTCAGCAGCCATGATAAGTTCTGCCGTAAACAATGGGGTCAAAAGAACGGCTGGCCTTATGTATGACAGAAGTTTTTCGGTGGAGCTCAGGACAAATTACAACGAGAGCAGTTATACAGGCGGAGGAGGAGAGCTTGTTATAAGGTCTTTTACCGACAGCTCAACGGGACAGGAATCGCTTCATTTCGGACATGGTAGAGTCATGGATTCCAGAGCCGTCGAAAAAGCCGGTGAGGAGTCTGCCAGGATGGCCATGCAGGGTAAGGACCCGAAAGCCGGCGAGGGAGGGAGGTTTACTGTGCTTATGGGCCCTTATCTTATCGGCAACATACTGACATACAGTTCAGGTTTCCTTTCATCATATTCCATAGACGCAGGCCTCAGCTGTTTTATAGACCAGCTCGGAAAGCAGGTCGGCTCAGATTCCTTCACTCTTGTGGATGATCCGACGGATTATTCAGGCATAGGCGCAAGGCCCTTTGATGATGAGGGTACTGTCACGAGAAGAAACACCATAATCGAGAATGGAGTCCTGAAGAAATACATGCATTCCTATTCAACAGGCAGGAAGTTTTCGGAAGAAACAACTGGAAATGCAGGAATCATAAGCCCAAGGGCATGGCAGCTCAGGGTGAAAGAGGGCAGGGAGACATTCGAGTCTATGCTTTCCGGGATAAGGGATGGGCTCTTCATTAACAATACCTGGTACACACGGTTTCAGGATTACAGGAATGGCGTGTTCTCAACAGTTCCCCGAGATGGTGTATTTCGCGTAAAGAACGGGGAAATAACAGAGTCCTGGAACGGAATAAGAATAAGTGATTCAGTGTTGAACATACTGAAGAACATTAAGGCCGTTTCCCGGGAGACCAAGAACGCCAAGTGGTGGGAAGAGATAGAGCCGTCAATAATGCCCTATGTTACGGTTGAAAACGTGAACGTATCAAGATCTTTCTGATTGAAAGATCAATATTTTTTCATGTTCAGCACCGGGTTGTAATACCTGTCCCTGAGGCCTGATTTTATTCCCCACGGGAAGAAAACTGATATTGATATTGCAGCAACAAGAAAGGTGGAGATCCAGAATGGAATCAGATTCAGAAATCCAACACTTCCAACTGCAGACATAACAAGAATCCAGACGATGTACATCACATACCAGACTGAGTTTAAGCTGTTTTCCTTGACCCTGAAAATTAAGCCGAATATTATCACAGCAGCGAATAGGACAGATACTGAGTATGGAACGCTTGGCCAGCCACTCCAGAAGATAATCAGTGAGGATGAGACAAATGCCATTGGTGCGATCACCCCTCCAAGAGGCATTTTCCTTGCGGTGGTTCCCTGAATCCGGGAAACCATCATTACAACCGGGTTGGAGGAAAGCCCGATATATCCGGCTACCACAGCGTATACAAGGAGATTATATATTGTGGGTACCGGAGCAGAAATGAAAACAAGAAGTGAACCGGCAATGGAGAAGAATACAAGGGCCCATGAAGGAATGGAATATTTTTCATGTATGTTCTTCATCAAGGAACTCATAAGCCTTGATCTTCCCATCGCAAACAGTACTCTTGTGCCGCTCCCGAGATATATGTATCCCGTGACGAAGGGGCCGATAATTGCAACTGCGACAGTAATTAGCAGAAGCCACCCCGGGCCAGTGCTTCCTGAAATCAAGATGAAGGGGTTTCCCGGAATACTCTCAAGGGACTCCCAGGAACCCGGAGCAAAGTCAAGTTTGCTCCAGTTTATTCCCCCTACGAATGCAATTGAAAAAATAATGTAGATTGCTGTCTGCCCCAGTACCGTCAGTATTATTGCTCTTGGCAGCTTTGCTGTGTCCTTCACTTCCTCGGCATAATCGGGAACCGCCCTGATTCCTCCGAATGAAAACATTGCGAGGGGAATTGCGAACAATATCCCGGCGGCACCAAAAGGTACGATTCCACCATAAAAGGTGAAATTGGAGGAATTGAAATAAAGTGAGATGAATCCCAGCGCCACGATCATGTATATGGCAATCTTGAACACCCCGAAAAGCCTGGTCAGCTTACCGAATGATTTTATGCCGAAGTAGTTGAACGGCACGAAGATCAGCAGGATTACAATTCCAAGCAATGATCCTGCCAGTGTGGGAGTATTGGTTGAAGCATAAAACAAGCCTGGAACAAAGTATTCAAGACCTGCTATCACGGCCATCGCTTCTATGGGCGGAATGAAAAGGTACCAGAGAAGATCTGCAAATGAATTGATAAGATTTGTGAACCTGCCATGTGTGTACAGAGAATATCTCGCAGGCCCTC
>OFHI01000180.1_pt1 | contig 12167 bp, 9 predicted proteins | sample 1522021 | NCBI WGS metagenome assembly OFHI01 (sample SAMEA2464839, study PRJEB22497) | soil metagenome | biome: Grassland; feature: Farmland; material: Clay | place: Australia | collected 2013-02-01 | depth 1.4 m | reverse complement strand
ATGTGGCGAGTGTGGAAAGCGGCGGCTACCTGCTCTACGATTCCACCCGCCCGTTCGATCCGGCGCTGCGGCGCGATGACATTACGTTCCTGGGCCTGCCGTTTATCGAGATGGTTCAGCAGCACGACGATCAGCGCAAGCGCCTGCTGTTCAAGAATATCTGCTACGTGGGCGCTCTCTCCGCACTGCTCGATATCGAATTCGAGGTCCTGACCGGTCTGCTCGACGAACGGTTCAAGGGCAAGGAAAAACTGATCGCGCCCAATGTGGAGGCGCTCGAAGCGGGACGCGAGGCGGCGCTTGCGGCATTCGACTGCCCGCTGCCGATCCGCGCGGAGCGGCGTGACGCGGTGGGTGACGGCATATTGGTGACCGGCAACGAGGCTTGTGCCCTGGGCTGCGTCTATGCCGGGGCCACCGTCGCTGCCTGGTATCCGATCACGCCTTCGACCTCGCTTGCCGAAGCGTTTGGCCATCACTGCGAAAAGCTGCGCGTCGATCCGGAGAGCGGACGCAATCATTACGCCATCGTCCAGGCGGAGGACGAGCTCTCGGCGATCGGCGTCGTCATCGGGGCATCCTGGAACGGCGCGCGTGCCTTCACCGCGACCAGCGGGCCGGGCGTGTCGTTGATGAGTGAATTTCTGGGCCTGGCCTACTATGCCGAGATTCCCGTCGTGCTTTTCGACGTCCAGCGTGCGGGGCCCTCCACAGGCATGCCCACGCGAACCCAGCAGGCGGATCTGCTTTGCGCGGCGTACGCCTCGCACGGCGACACCAAGCATGTGCTGCTGTTCCCGGCCACGCCCGACGAGTGCTTCGACTTCGCCGTAGCCGCCTTCGATCTCGCCGACCGGCTGCAGACGCCGGTGATGGTGATGAGCGACCTCGATCTCGGCATGAATACCTGGTTGTCGCGGCCCTTCAAGTGGAACGATGCGCGGCGGCCCGACCGCGGCAAGGTCCTCGGTCATGACGAGCTTGAAGCGGGGAGACAGTTCTACCGATATCTCGACGTGGACGGCGACGGCATTCCCTACCGTACCTATCCCGGTGCTCACCCCTCGCGCGGCGCCTACTTCACGCGCGGCTCGGGGCATGACAAGTACGGGGCCTACACCGAGGACAGCGCCAAATACCAGGACAATCTGGATCGGCTGCGCCGCAAATTCGATACCGCGGCGCAGTTGGTGCCCAAGCCGGTGATGGAGGCCGAGCCCGGTGCCGAGGCCGGAGTTCTGTATTTCGGCACCACCACCGAACCCATGCGGGAGGCGCTCGAGGGACTCGCGAAACGGGGGGTGAAACTCGATGCGATGCGCCTGCTCGCCTTCCCGTTTTCCGAGGAGGTGTATCGTTTCATCGAAACACACGAAACCGTATTCGTGGTCGAGCAGAACCGCGATGCCCAGTTGCGCACCATGCTGCTCACCGAGGGCGACATGGACCCGGCAAAGCTCGTATCGGTATTGCATTATGGCGGCCTGCCGGTCACTGCCGGGTTTTTGGTCCACTCGGTGCTGGAGCACCTCGCCTCGGCCGCAGATCATCCCGCCGCAGGAGCCGCCTCATGACCTGGATCGCCAAGCCCGCCGTGCATCACCCGGCGTTGCCGAAGAACACGCTGGGCCTCACGCGCCGGGATTACGAAGGCAAGATTTCCACCCTGTGCGCGGGCTGTGGCCACGACTCGATCAGTGCCGCCATCATCGAGGCCTGCTTCGAGCTGGTGCTGCCCCCGCACCGCATCGCGAAACTCTCGGGCATCGGCTGTTCCGCAAAAACGCCCACCTACTTCCTGGGCGCCGCCCACGGTTTCAACGGCGTGCACGGGCGCATGCCCTCGCTGGCCACGGGCGCCAACCTCGCCAACCGCGAGTTGGTCTATATCGGCGTTTCGGGCGATGGCGACACTGCTTCGATCGGTATCGGCCAATTCATGCACGCCATCCGGCGCGGCGTCAATATGCTCTACATGGTGGAAAGTAACGGCACCTATGGCCTGACCAAGGGTCAATTTTCTGCCACGGCCGACGAGGGCTCCCTCAGCAAGGGTGGCGAGAGCAATCATTACCCGCCGATCGACCTTGCGCGCCTGGCGCTCGACATGGGCGCCGGATTCGTCGCCCGCAGCTTCTCCGGCGACAAGGAACAGCTCGTGCCGATCATCGGTGCGGCGCTCACTTATCCGGGCTTCGCTTTCATCGATTGCCTGTCGCCTTGCGTCACCTTCAACAATCACGAGGGCTCGACCAAGAGCTACGCTTATATCCGCGGGCATGAGTTCCAGGCTACCGACCTGGTCCCGTCGCGAGAGGAAATCACCGTCTCCTACGGAGCCGGCGAGCGCATGCCGGTCACCTTGCACGATGGCACGCGTCTCCTGCTACGCAAGCTTGAAGACGATTACGATCCGGGAGACCGCAAGTCGGCGCTCGATCTTATCGAGGCACATCGGCGCCGCGGCGAGATTGCGACGGGCCTGCTGTATCTCGACGCAAAGCCCGAAGATATGCATGCCCGGCTGAACACGGTCGACCAACCGCTCAATGCAGTGTCCGCAGAAGCGCTCTGTCCCGGCGCCGAGGCGCTGGAAAGCATCAACGCAGCATTGCGCTGAGCGCGGCATACCCTGCCATGACTGCAAGGTCGGCAAAGCGAATCTGCTCCAATGACCGGCGGTACCGGTTTCGCTGATCGGGCAGTGGTTCGCCGCTCAGGCGTGTTCGGCGGCCTCGGGCCGGTGCCAGTGCCGGGGGGCGTCCAGCGGCTCCAGGGCGCTGGTCTCGTCGATATGGAAAACGGCATCGAACTGGTTGGCCAGCGACGCGTCGAAATAATGGCTGGCCCGCTCGGTTTCTGGGCGGTAGATCACGCCAATCGCACGTTCGAGCAGCATTTCCTTCAGGGGAGCGGCAGCCGGTTCCTGGAGCGGCAGGAAGAAGCGGTCGAGTCCGCTATCGTGCAACAGGTGTTCGTAGCTGTCCTCCAGGGCAGGGCGCACCCACTTGTGTTCGACTTCGCTATCCCACTCCGAGGCGGCCGATACATGCCCGGTGTAGGTGGTAAAGCCCACCAGCAAAGCTTCTTCACCCGCGTGTTCGCGCATGAGCTGGCCCAGGTTCCATTCTCCACGCAGGCGCGCTTCGGTAGCGCGCGCATCTCCGAGATGCGAGTTGTGCGCCCAAACGACCACCTTGCCCTCGCCGCCCCGGTAGCGAATATATTTAACGAGCGCGAGGAGGGTTTCGCGCATGTGGGCGTCACGCAGGTTCCAGGTATTGGTGCGGCGGCCGAACATCGCGCGGTAATAGGCTTCGGCGTTGACCACCACGGCGGCATTGCGCTCGGCAAAGAAATAAGCATCCATGGCGGCGAGGCCATTGCGGGCTATGTAACGTTCCGAGTCCTCGCGTAGCTGCATCAGCTGCATGATGGCGGCTTCGCGGCCAGCCGGCCGCATGCCGAAGGCTGCCTGATAGCCGTAGGTCTGGGGTTCGCGTACATGGTCGAGGATCGTGTAGTGTTGGCGCGCCAGATCCGCCTTTTCGGGATCGACGTCTTCGAGATAGCGGATAACGGCGTCCGCCGAGCGATACAGGCTGTAGAGGTCGAGCCCATAGATACCGATCCGGTGGCCCGGTTCGAGGCCTTCGTTAAAGCTGCGCATCCAGCCGATGAACGCGAGCACTTCCCGGTTACGCCACATCCATGCCGGAAACCGCTCGAAGTCATCGAGTGCGGACTCGGCATTATCACCGCCTTCGCACTGGACGAAACGGTTGGTGCGCCAGGTGTCGGGCCAATCGCCCTCGATGGCAACGGCCTCGAAGCCGGCCTCGCTGATCAGGCGCCGGGTGATCGCTGCGCGCATGCGGTAAAACTCATGCGTTCCATGGCTGGCTTCGCCGAGCAGCACGTATCGCCGCCCCCTGGCCAGGCTCAGGATTTCATCGTAATCGCTTTCGCTTTCGTTCAGCCGACGGCCCAAATCGCGCACGGCGAGAAAAGGCGTTTTAGCCGCGCACATTGGCCGTTTCCTCGCGAAACTCGATCAGGAGCTGATGGACCTCGTGGTCGCTGACCTGATCGAAAACGGTGTAGAACTGGCCGACCGACATGAAAGCCTCGGGGTGATATAGGCAGACGAAATCGTCGGCAATCCCCGCGAATGCATTTACGCTTTCGCTGGGCGCAACGGGTACGGCCACGACGATCCGCTTCGGTTTTTCGGTACGCAAGGCCATGACGGCGGCTTGCATGGTGGCACCGGTGGCCATGCCGTCATCCACGAGAATCACGATCCTGTCCCGGATGCCGGGCCACGGACGATCACCCCGGTAAAGTTTTTCCCGGCGCTCCAGTTCTTCCTGCTCGACTGCCCTGACGGCATTGATCTGCCACTGGCTGACGCCGGACGTCTCGATCACGAAGGCATTGAGATATTCGGCGCCGCCGGAGGCGATGGCGCCCATGGCCAATTCCGGGTGGTGGGGGACGCCCAGTTTGCGTACGACCAGGACGTCAAGCTCCGCGCCCAGGATTTTGGCCACTTCATAGCCCACCGGCACGCCGCCCCGTGGCAGGGCCAGGACGACTATGTCGTCGCGCCATCCATATTGTTCGAGGTGTTCCGCAAGCTTGCGTCCGGCATCACGGCGGTCGTAAAAATGGTTTTCCATGAGGGTCTCCGTGGTATCCGGGGGCTTCCTGAAGGCTACTCCCATCCGCTCGATCCGGTTATTGACGTGAGTCAGGAAGGCGTCCGATGTTTTTCCGGAGCAGGTCGGGGGTTGGTCTACAGGTGCCTTGCGGCTTGTTCATGGTGTAATACCGCATGCGATGGCGTATGCCGCCACCAGGACTCAGCCTCATGAACAATCCTGTTTCCTCTTCTACGCGCCGGTGCCCGAACTGCGGGACGCGATTGATCGGACACTTCTGCTCGAATTGCGGTCAGGAAGACCATTCCCTGGCGGTGCCGTTATACCGGCTGATATTGGATTTCCTTTCCGATAACTTCCAGTTCGATTCGCGTGTCGGGCGGACGTTGTTGCTGTTGCTGTTCAAGCCGGGGCAACTGACTCGCGACTATCTGGCGGGTCAGCGCCAGAGTCACATCCCCCCGATCAGGTTGTATCTTTTTGCCACCATCATTTTCTTCCTGGTCATCGGCTTTTCCGTGAATTTTAATAGCCCGAACCTATTGACCATTAATTCGGGCCCCGCAGCGCAGGTTAAGGCACCGGCCAGCGGAACCCGCGTTGCCGGTGTGACGGCAACTATCGGGAAAGCGCTGAGCGTTAATCTGGTGCCATACTCCGCGACGAAGCTGGATCATTACATCAAGCAGCGTATTGCGGAATCCGCACGAAAGAAAGCGCCGGCAAGCGCCAGCAAGGCCCCGACGGCCCTGAAAGCCTGGCTGAAATCGCACAATGAAGCCATCCGTGCGCATCCGCAGGAATTTGTAAGACAACTTTGGGCCAATACGCCTAGAGTGCTGTTCTTTCTTCTGCCGGTTTTCGCCTTACTTCTGAAAGTGTTTTACCTGTTGCGTAAACGCTATTACAGCGAGCACCTGATATTCACATTGCATTATCACAGCGTGTTGTTTATCAATTTCCTGATCATTGCGCTGCTTGTCTTTGCGAAAAATGCATCACCCGGGCCCTTGGCAGTTGCGCTGGATTGGGTCATCGCCGGCATTGGCGTGTGGTCCGGCATATACCTCTTTCCGGCCATGCGCGTGGTCTATGCCGATAGCTGGCCGGGCGTCATATGGCGGGGAACCCTGATCCTGTCGCTTTACTCCATAACGCTCCTATGGGCTGCGGTAGGCGCAGTGATGGTGACATTCGCAATGTCCTGATTGCGGCGTCTATTATCGGCTGCCCGTATTAACCCGTCGCGCCGTCGAAGAAGTCGACCAGGCCGGTCTCCAGCGAATATTCCGCCCCGACCACGAGCAGGCCGTCGTTCTTGATGAGGTCCTCGAGCACTTTGGAGCCGTGGCGGAGATGATCGGCGGATGCGCGGATGTTCGCGCGAACGGCTTCCTGGATCAATGCGTCCCGCCGGTTGCGCAGATCGGTTTTCAACAATCCTTCTACCGATGGCCTGACGCGGTCGACGATGTCGCGCAAGTTGGGAGATCGGCTTTCGCTCGGCCGCTGCAGTTCGTCGACCGTGGCGGTCACCGCGCCGCAACTCGAGTGCCCCAGCACCACGACGAGCCGGGTGCCGAACGCTTCGGCGGCGAATTCCACGCTGCCGATATGCGACGGCGCGACGATATTGCCGGCCACGCGGATCACGAACAGATCGCCCAGGCCCTGGTCGAAAATGATTTCCACCGGAACGCGCGAGTCCGAACAGCCGAGGATGACCGCGAAGGGTTCCTGGCCGCTGACCAGCTCGCTGCGCTGGGCCTGGCTCAGCAGAGTATCTATGCTGCGCACGCCCGATGCGAAACGCTGGTTGCCTTCGCGCAGTCTCTCAAGTGCTGCCTGGGGTGAAATCAATGTGCGCTCCTTTTCTGGCATGGACCTGTGCAAGTGGGATTGTAACGGGTCGGGCGCGCAGCGACGCCGGGCGCCGAGGGAAACGCGTGCGGTCTGCCGGGCTTACACTGGAGCCATGGAGCAGCCGGTTCCCGAGCGCGAGGTGGAATTCGCCGCCAAGGACGAAGGTCTTCGCGACGACGTCAACTTGCTCGGCCGGCTGGTCGGCGAGGTCCTGGTCGAACAGGAGGGCAGCGAGTTGTTCGGCCGCGTCGAGGCCGTACGTGCAGCTGCCATAGGGAGGCGTGAACAGGGCAACGGCGATTTGCTGGAGTGCGAACTGGCCGGGTTGGATCCAACGCAAGCCAGCGAGCTGGTGCGTGCGTTTTCAGCCTATTTCCAGGTCGTGAACCTGGCCGAGCGTGTGCACCGGATCCGTCGCCGTCGAGACTACGAGCGGCAGAGCGGGGAGCCCCAACCCGGGGGCCTGGAATACAGCCTGCGTAAGATACTGGAAGAGGGTTGCGACACCGGCAGGATAAGCGGACTGCTGGAGGGCTTGCGCATCGAGCCGGTCTTTACCGCGCACCCGACCGAATCGACACGCCGCACCCTGCTCGAGAAGCAGCAGCGCCTCGCCCGTGCCCTGATTGAACGCCTGGATCCCGGGCTGACGCCACGCGAAAACCATGTACGCGTGGAACTGATTCGCAACGAGATCACCTCGGCCTGGCAGACCGAGGAATATCCCGAGGCGCGGATGACGGTCGCCAACGAACGCGAGCACGTGCTGTTCTATCTGACCGATGTGCTCTACCGTGTATTGCCGGCCTTCTACGAGCGCCTCGGCGAAGCGCTTGCCCACATCGGCATGGGCGCGGAGAAGGAAGCGTTGCCGACCGTGGTGCGTTTTGGCTCTTGGGTAGGCGGGGACATGGACGGCAATCCGAACGTGACCGCTGCCACCCTGCGCGAAACCCTGCGGGACCACCGCAGGCGCGTGCTCGACCTGTATCGGCGTGACCTGGAATTGCTGTATCGCCAGCTCAGCCAGTCGTGCGGGCGCATCGGCTTCGACATGGCCGTGCTCGAACAACTGGACCGTTATGACAGGCAGTTCCCCGAAGCGGGGAAAAGCATTCCCGCGCGGCATTCCGAGATGCCTTACCGGAGGTTGCTGGTACATGTCCTGGGGCGCCTCTCGGCGCTGGAAGACGGGGAACCGGGTGCCTATGCAACGCCGGATGCATTGCTCGGAGATCTAGGGCTGATCCAGTCCAGCCTGCGTCACCACAAGGGTAGAAATGCGGGTTTGTTCGCACTGGACCGGTTCGTACGCAAGGTCGAAACATTCGGCTTTCATTTGGCGACGCTCGATATACGTCAGGGCGCGCAAGTACATCGCCGTGCCATAGGGCAGCTGCTCGGCGACGCTGCGTGGGAAACCCGTCCGGCGGCCGAGCGCACGGCGATCCTGCGCAAACGCCCGGAAGCGACGGCAGCTCCTGACCAATCATCGGCCCCGGTGCTGGACGTATTCCGGGCCATTCGCGAAGGCCGCGAGCGCTACGGGGCCGGGGCGATCGGTCCTTACATCATCAGCATGGCACGCGGCGCCGACGATGTGCTGGGCCTGTTATGGCTCGCCCGGCTGGCGGGGTTGGCCGAGGACGGACAGGTTCCACTGGATGTCGCGCCGCTTTTCGAAACCGTGGAAGACCTGCGCAATGCGGCGGATGTCATGCAGGAACTATTCGGGGATCCGGGCTATCGGGCCCACCTGTCCGCGCGCGGAGATTGCCAGACCATCATGGTGGGCTACTCGGACAGCAACAAGGATGGCGGGCTCGCGGCCGCGCGCTGGGCGCTGTACCAGGCACAATCGTGCCTGGCGGAAACCTGTAGCCGTGCCGGGGTCGGACTCACGATTTTCCACGGCCGGGGAGGCTCGGTCAGCCGTGGCGGCGGCAAGATGCACCGCGCCGTGCTGGCCTCGCCGGCCGGTACGGTTCAGGACCGCCTGCGGGTCACCGAGCAGGGCGAGATGATCAACGCCAAGTACGGGCTGCGCGGCATTGCGCTGCGTACCCTGGAGCAGACCGCCGGCGCGGTCTTGCGCGCCACCGCCGGCGAATGCGCGGGCGCGGAGCGGCCAGAGGGCGCCGATGCGGTGATGGAGATGCTCGCCGTGGCGAGCCGCAAGGCTTTTCGCGCCCTCGTATACGACAGTTCCGATTTCATCGGATATTTCCGCGGCGCGACCCCCATCGACGTGATCGAGCGCATGAGGATCGGCTCGCGTCCGGCATCACGGCAGGGCAAGGCGGGCATCGGCGATCTGCGTGCCCTTCCATGGGTTTTCTCGTGGACACAGTCGCGGCAGATCATTTCCGGATGGTACGGCCTCGGCACGGGACTGGCGGCCGCCGCCGAGGCGCACGGAGAAGCCGTGCTGGTTCGCCTCGTACGCGAATGGCGGTTCCTCGATACCCTGCTCGACGATGCGGAAATGGTGCTGGCGAAGACAGACATCCCCATTGCCGCCCGCTATGCGGCGCTTGCCGGGCCCGGACTGGCCCACCACTTCGAGGCTATCCGCGAGGAATACGAGCGGACGGTCGAGTGGGTCCTGCGCCTGCGCGGGCATAGGCAATTATTGGATGGCGATCCGACGCTCCAGCGTTCGATCCGTCTGCGCAATCCCTATGTCGACCCCATGAGCCTGATCCAGGTGGAACTGTTGCAGCGCTGGCGTGGACAGGGCCGACCCGATGGCGAATTGCTGGATGCGCTGTTCGCCACCGTCAACGGTATCGCCCGGGGATTGCAGAACACGGGGTGACAGCGACAGGTCCGGATTCGTTCGGACTGGTCGGCATGTTGTCACGGGCTGGGTGGCGGGAAGGAGATGATGAGCTGATCCAGCGGCAGGGCATTGGTCACAGCCGCGGGTGGTTCGACGGGCGTCACGTTCAACGGCGTACCGTCGGCCTCGGCCTGGTCGAATGCAGCCGTGCCCGGCGACAAGCCGGTGATCTGGTAAGAGTCGATCTCATACGGCAGCCCGTTCGAAGCCAATGACAGCGGGCCCGCCATGGCCTGGAAATGCAAATGCGGAGCGACGCTGTTGCCCGAGTTGCCGACTTTCCCGATGATCTCCCCGCGCGTGACGGTGTCACCGGTCTGCACGGTCACGCTGCCGGGCTCGAGGTGCGCATACATGACGTAGTTGCCGTTGCCGATATCGAGGACGACCGAGTTGCCATCGGCTTCATCCAGGGTAATGCCGGACGGGAAGGTGCCGGGCACCTCGTCAGGCAGGCCGTCGACCGCGAGCACAACTTTGCCGTTGGCTACTGCGTAGACGTTCTTGCCGTAGATCGTGTAGCTGTGCACATCGTTTTGCGGGCCGTTGTAGATACGGTTCTGGCTGTCGAGCTGTTCCCAGTCCACGGCATAGCGCTGCGAGACCCAGACACGTCCGTTGACCGGCAATGCGGCGCGCGTATGGCGGGTCGCGTCGCAACACGAATCGGCGCTGATGTAGTTGCTTCCTATCAGCGGAGGGCCGAGCACAGGCGGGGCCCGGGTATCGACTTTGATGTCGCCGCCGCTTGCCGTATACACTCCGGCTCGGCCGGCGACCGTGAACGAGATTTTATGGCTGAGCCTGGATGGCATGGGTGTGCCGTCCGGCAGAATCACGTGCAGGAACAGCAGCGATACGGTGCCAGCCTGCATGATACCGATAGAAGTCCTCTGCCCGGCCGGCTGCAGGCGCTGCGCGACCGCGGTAGTACCCAGGCTTTGCAGCAGCTTGCCGTCGCCGAGCACATCGGCTTGGGTGATCGTCAGCTCCGAGCTGGAGAAATTGGTGAGCCAAAGCTCGTAAACCAGGTGGGTATGGCCGTCGGAGCCCTTGAAGGCGACCGGAGCGTCGTGCACCGAAAGGAGCAACGGCGTCATCACCTGGGACGGGGCCGCCGTCGTGGTGCTGGCGTTGCAACCGACCAGGAAGCCGATCAATACATACTTGAATGCCGTGATCGCCCAGCGCGAAGGGGAAGGGGATTGGGTATTCACGGCGTCGGTGCCCGGATTTGTATACGTGTCGAATGACGAAGTCTTATTGATCCCGGGAATTCTGTCAATTCTCAGGGAGTTGAGCCGTTCGGGCCGGCTCGGCTCAAGGGTTTGATGAATTGGGGAACCGCGTGGGTTTATAGTGCCGCAAGCCTTGGCTCGAAGCGGGACAGCGTCCGTGTACTATCAGGTCATCGAAAGCCCGGTCGGGAAACTTCTGCTGGCGGGGACGGGCGAGGCGCTCTGCCAGGTGCACTTCCATGGCGGGCGGGACTCGATCAAAGCGCGGGTCGACTGGGAAGACAACGCCGAGCCGTTCCGCGACGTCGTGCGTCAACTTCGGGCCTATTTCGCCGGCACGATGAAAAGCTTTGATTTGCCGCTGCAATTGGAAGGCACGGAATTCCAGAAAACGGTATGGCGTGCGTTGCAGGAGATCCCTTACGGCGAGACCTGGTCATATGGGCAACTCGCAAGCCACATCGGCAAGCCGCAGGCCATGCGCGCCGTCGGTGCGGCCAATGGCCGCAATCCGATCCCCGTCATCATCCCCTGCCACCGGGTCATCGGCGCTGATGGCTCGCTCACCGGTTTCGGCGGCGGGTTGCCGATCAAGAAAAAATTGCTGGAGCTGGAGCGCGGCGAACGATCGTTGTTCTAGGCCTCTTTCTCATCGTCGGCGAGGGTTGGCTGCATGGCTCCGGCGACGGCGCGTCGAAGCGTATTGCCGCTGTCGTCAAGCGCCTGAATGACGCCCAGCCGGTCGGCGCGGGAGCGGTTCTGGCTGAGTTTGAATTTGCCTTCCAGGTGCGAGATTTCGATCTCGAAGACCACGATGTGATCCAGTTGCCTGTCCACCCCGGGTTCGGCCCGGTCCATCGTCCAACGGGGAACAAGCGGGGTTTCATGCTCCGCGACGAGGTTTTCGAGCACGCTTCTGGCACGGGCCTTGTCTTCGATGACACGGGGAATGCCGTGGGCATGCACGACCGCGTAGTTCCAGGTCGGTACCGCATGCGGGTCCGCGTACCAGGATGGCGAGACGTAGGCGTGCGGGCCGGTGAATATGGCAATGGTTTCCCGCTCGCCACCGAAATGCCGCCAATGCGGATTGGCGCGCGCCACGTGCCCAAGCAGCGTACCGCGTTCGCCGCGTGCGGGATCGAGCAGGAATGGCAGGTGCGTGGTATGCAGTCCATCCTCTGCCGAACTGATCATTATCGCGAAGGGATAATCGCGCATCAGGGCCTGCAGTCGGTCACGCCCGGAAACGCGAAAGGCAGAGGGTATGTACATGCCCGCATTATGCCGGATGGCGGTCGAGGGTAAGCTGTAGCCCATGAGCGAGCCCCTCCTGCGCGTAGCGGTGCCGGCCCCCTTCGCCGAACCGCTGGATTACCTGCCGCCCCTGAACGCCGACCCACCGCCGATCGGCGCGCGCGTGCGGGTGCCGCTTGCACGCTCACGCACGGTCGGCGTCGTGGTCGGATACGCGGAACAGGCGAGCGTGGACGCCAGGCGCTTGCGCCTGGTGCGGGCCAGTTCGAAGGCGTCCCGCACGGCGCGCTCAACACCGAAGCG
>OFHI01000179.1_pt1 | contig 12207 bp, 13 predicted proteins | sample 1522021 | NCBI WGS metagenome assembly OFHI01 (sample SAMEA2464839, study PRJEB22497) | soil metagenome | biome: Grassland; feature: Farmland; material: Clay | place: Australia | collected 2013-02-01 | depth 1.4 m | reverse complement strand
CTTCATGCACTACATAAACTTATGTATATTAGTGAAATAATTATAATTGTTTATAGATGATTTATGATAACGTAACGCTTTCATTACCTCCCTTTTGGAAGGGGATTTCCCGCTTAATGATGTTAAAATGGAAAAATTATGGGAGATAAAAAAAATAATGTTATTCAGGTCTACTGTTTTCTCCTTCTCAACGTCAGGAAGGCTCCTGAGCCAACGATCGCAAGGGCTACCACGCCTATCGCACCGTATTCAAGACCCGGGGAAATCGGTGATGTCTTGCTCTTGAGAGAGATATCAACGTTTTTTGCCTGCCCTGCAGAGACTGACAGGTTGCTGCTGTATGAACTGTATCCTGGAGAGGATGCACTGATGCTATAGTTTCCAGCTGTCACTGAGACATTAAACTTTCCACTGTTTACGCTTACCACTTTGCCGTTGATTGTCAATGTTGCATTGCCTGGCGATATGGTGCCTGTTATGTATGCGTAATGGAGGAATTCAACGCTTTCAGTAACATTCTTTCCATTCACCACCACCGAAATGTGGTAATTGAGGTTGTAGTAGGAAGATAAATTTGTGACTGAAAACAGATAAGATCCGTTCACTTCATTGAAGCTTATTTTTGATGTCGTTGAATTATAGGATGTCCCGCCAAGCATGACCGACCAGGCCGTTCCGTGAGGAAGTCCGGATTCTGTTAACGTTACAGAGTACAGTACCTTGCTGAAAGCTGTTGATTCTGAAACAGGCGCTCCATTCACCTTAAAGGAACCAGCGGATGGGTCTGGTGAATAGGTCTTGTCCGGTGTTGCTATTGTGTATGAATATGTTCCGTTTGTCTCGGAGAATGATACTGTTGAACCTGAGGATGAGAATGACTGGCCATTGCTGAGGTTCACATACCATGTTGTCCCTGATGGAAGGCCTGATTCTGTAAGAGTCACCTTATACAGTACTGCAGAGAATGCAACATTCTGAGTTATAGGCAGCCCAGCGACAGTAAAAGAGCCTGATCCCGTGGCAGTGGCGTAACTCTGGTCAGATGTGGCCACGGTGTAGGAAAAAGATCCATTGTGCAAATAGACCATTATGGTATTTGTAGTTGAAAAATAAGAACGTGTCAAGGAAGGTGTGGACTCAAGGCCCACAGGCAAAACAGCATGCACTGTCAGGTTGAGCCACCATCCGGTTCCTGACGGGAGCCCGGATTCCGTGAATGTAACCAGTGATTCCGCCAAATTCAATAAAAGGTTCTGTCCAGGTGAGAGAGTTACATTAATATCAAAGTAGAGCAATGAACCGTTGTAGATCTTAAGATTGTATATGCCAGGGGCAATTGTAATGTTGATATCCCCTCCAACGAACGGGTGCGCAGTCCCGTTCACGTAGAGAGTTCCGCTTGATAATACTGTGGATATGTTCAGAAACGAAACGTTCGAGGAAGAGTAAACCTGCTCAAGGCTTCCTGCTCCGCTTGTGATCTGTTCAAACAGCGATCCGTCTGATATGGTATAATATTCACCGGATTCGACATTTCCAATGGTCTCAGCGGTATGACTTCCGAAGTTGTATGCATTCGATATTTCCTGATAATTATGGCCGTTCCAGTACTGGATTGTCAGGTTGATGTTGGATCCCATATCGGTGGTGGAACTGCCTCCACCAGGTCCGCCTAGCGTTAATTCCGCATCGTATGGCGTAAACCCGTTTGGCTCATACTGGTATCCGGAGACTACAAATCCCAGATCTCCTGTTAGATTGGAGACAAATGAGAAGAGTGTGTTGTCGTAGGTGCCCCACCCGTCTCTATCTTTGTACATAAAGCGGACTTCCGCCACTCATTTGCCTGTTACAGGTTTTTTCATCACAAACAAAACACTTGACGGTTAACTGATTTTTCCTTTATTGCCGGGCAGGAATTGACCAGCAAAATCATAATCCCATCTTGACCCGCCGGTGTTGTCAACCGTTCCGTTTCCGGTTATTGATGTATTATACATAGTTTGTGACGGGGAACTCATGTTCCAGACATTGTCTATGAAGTAGATCCCGTTAGTGCTTGTATTAAGAAAAGCGACATCCTGCACCCAATACACGTAGGTGTTGATGCCGTCACCAAAAACCAGGTTCACATTGAACTGGAAACTCATATCTTTGTTGGATGTCGAATTGTTTACAACATTTATCGAATTTATGCTGACACCGCCAAGAAATGAAGTTGTGTTGTAGATATAAGGAGTGCTGTTAGGGCCGATCCCGTAATCTGCCAGCCCCATAGGGGCTGGTTCACCCGAATACAGGGAAAAAGGATTCACCTGGGGTTCGTATCCTTGACTTCCAATTACCGGTAACATATTGTTCTGGAGTTTTGAGGAAGAATGCTGTCCCTGGCTCACAGAATTAGAACTCACAGCATTGGATAAGACACCAAGAGTTGTCATAGTCAAGAGCAGTGCAATTATCACGCTCAACAGAACAACCCGATTCGGTCTTTTCTGATCTGAATTCATAACGCCATAAGTATTAAAAACCTATAATATTTTCTTTCCTCTGCCTCTGGAAGGCGTTTGCGCCGTATACAGTTTAGAATAACTTTTAAAGTATTGACATTATAATTATTTAACAATTATATAAAGGGAAGCCCTTTCCGAGATGGAGACTTGAGAGCGAAGAGATGTTTATTGGACTTATTTCCAGAGAATCAGCGCCAGTGTTGACTAGACAGTATAAAGAATGCCCTTATTCCATTGCTGGCGATAGTATTGTTCAAAAGACTATGTTGTCCGCCATCCCGGGATATGTTTATTAGCATCCTTTCTATGAAAATCTGTTCATAGTAAAATAATTGAGAATGGAGCTTTCTATGGAAGATCCGGAAGAAAGAATTAATGAAGTTGTCGAGAGTATAATGGCTTTACATGGCAGCGAAAATTTAGAATTCATTTATCTTTACGGATCGGTAGCGCAGGGAAAATCACATGCGGGATCAGATATTGATATTTGCATCTGCCATGCCGGCAATGAACAAGAGGCGTACAAATTCCTTCTAAGTGTAATGTCTGCAATAAACAGCAGCATTTTTGATCTCAAACTTTTCCGGCAGTTGCCCCTTTATATCAGGATTGACGTTCTCAAGGGGAGGCTCCTGTATTCAAGAGATATTTCCAGAGTTTACGAAATAGCCTACGATACCATAAAGGAATACGAAGAGTTTGAGCCGAGGTTTTTCGACTATATAGGAAAAGAGGCGATTCGTTGAAGAAAAGCGGGAAAATCTGGTTGTGGGTGGAGGAGAAGTCCTGAAACCATTCCCGGAAGCGAAACTTGTCGATGAGTTCATACTTCAGGTCACTCCGGTTATTCTCGGCGAAGGAATACCACTGTTCATTCCGGGTGAATATGAGATGAGGCTTTCCCTTGTTGACGTGAAGGACTACAGCAAGTATGCTGAGCTGCAATATATACTGACAGGATATCCGGTTTGATAGATCTGAGAGAATGTCTTAGTCAGGATACGGCAGTTCTGTAATCCCATCACTTTGATTGTCTTTCTCGATTATATATCCAAGATTTGAGAATCTTGATTTTTGAACATAAAATATTTAATATATTTATTGCTAGAGTTTAATAGTGAGGCGACGGGTAAAAATCATCATTGCCGTATCTATTGTACTGCTCTTCATATTCAGTGTTACGGTAATTATACCAAGAGCCGGCAATATCCACCAATTGCACGTTAACAATTACTACCTCAAGGTTAGGCATGAAGTCATTGAAAATAACACCTCCAGTTACTATAACACAATGTATTATTTCCCCGATAATATTTCAATAAATGGATTCGGGAAGTTCGAAATTGCAGCAGTTCCCTTCTATGCACCTCACCCAAATGTCACTCTGAATGAATCAGATACAGGCATATATTTCGGAGTGCCTGGCCCTATGTTGGATTTAGTGCTCCTTTCTGCAAACTATACTTCTCTTGGCAGCCTGTGGTTCAGGGCAGACGGCATAAACATATCTTCTTCCAACTATACCATGAATTTGATCAAAGCTCCTTTTTATGTTTCTCCAGAGAATAAGACTCAAGGATCCCTTCCTTACCTCACTTTCATTGGGCCCGGATATTTCGTATCTGGAACTTACACGAATTTCATCACCAGTAACCGATCTCTTCCGGATGGGACTTACTATCTCACATTAAAGTTCAGCCTTTATCGCAATATGCTCGGCATACCAATACCTGAAGGCCAGTATCATATCCAGTTTCCATTTGTTACAATAATCGGTAAAAATCCTTCCTGAGTTGATTAATACCTGTAATCCTGTTCTAGATTTAGAAAATAATGATTGCAATTCCTATTGAATTTATTTCATGCGACAAAAGAAGCGTCAATGGCCGCGCTGCTGGAAACCGCGACTGTTTACACATTATATCATAGATTTCCCAGGTAGGCGCATGCCAGCATTGGCCCGAAGTTGTATAGCACATATCCATTGCTTGCAGCATCAACTCCATAGAATGGTGTTGGGCTCAGGAAACCGCCATTGCCTGAAGGTTCTGACATGCTATAGCCATAAGTGTGCTTCCACAAGACTTTCCCATCGCTGTAATTTACAATAACAAAGGCTGAATGGTAAGAGCCGCCAACTAATCCCGGTGGATACGTGCTCAGAAGAAGCGTATCCGTTCTCACAGTGTCTAAATGGACAATAGTTCCCAGAGAGTTGGGCTTAACGGATACATTCCATAGAAGGGTTCCATTAATTGCATAACCCATGAATTGAATGTCAGGATTTGGATTCACAGGTATGCTGTTTCCCGAGATAGTGTTTGGTGAAACCACAAAAACAAAATGGCCATCTTGAAGAGCACTCATTGAGTAGCTTACACTTTTTGGATAAGAGGAGAGCACGTTATCATCGAAACTGAACAGTTTCTTCGTCATATTCTCCGCAGAGTTCCAGGAATATACGGTGACCGTTCCCGATGACTGCTGAGATGTGAAGACCTTGTTTCCAACGATATTCAACTTGCTCACTGACATATTATATATCTGGTAATCACCCTTGTTCAGGTTTTCAACTATAGTTCCATTAATCCATTGCAGATGAATTATCTGCAGATTATCAGATGAGACAATCTTAATCGAACCGGTGCCGTAAGAGTTGATGCCGGGAAGCGATATATTTATCAGGTTCCCCAAACTCGCACTTCCATTCTTCAGAGAGTATGAAATTGACTGGAAATATTTGTCAAAAGTAAAGTTTGAAAGGTTATTCTCCACAACAAGGTAGTAAAGAAATAATGAATTGCTGTTGAAAGATGAATAGAGCGACGGAGGGTATATGCCTGCAAAGTTTGTTCTGTTATTTGAGCTAGCCCACGGTGCTGTCAGATTCTCTTGATTTATGATATTGCCATTCGTTGCATTGAATGCATATAATGTCAGGGTTGTCAGATTTTGCTCTGGAACTAGCAGGAAATTATAGCCCAATAAATAGACAATATTGTTGGAATACCAGAGCATCGGTCCACGAAAATTGGAGCTTTCGAACTGAAATTTTCCATAGAACTTTATCCCCTGGGATTCCCAGAGTAGATTGCCTTGGGTGATATTGAAGGCCTCAACATTGTATTGATATAGAGGCGACATGTCAAGTGACCTGTTCAACTGCGTGTAAGTAGATATGAATAATGCAGATGGAGAGGAGGTGGTAGAACCCAGGTTTCCTGAAATGCTTGCTTCCCACAGGTTATGATCAAAAGGCGTTGAAGTCACTTCCACCCCTATCGCTGAGGATACCGTTACAACTGCCATGACAACGGCAGCAAGAACAATGTATTTCCTTCCTTTCTCCATTCAAATTCTGTTTAAATTAAATTATTTAAATATTAAAATGTTTGCAATTTAGCGTTGCGATCCCCCAGTAAAGGACAGACCAAGATTGATGGCCTCACCTGCCTTGAGGGCGTATGTGCCGTTTGGCACCATCATGGACATTGTGTAATTGAAAACATAGCTTATCTGGCTTCCACCGTATGGAGATCCACTGTATGATGTTGTGTTCTCAGGCACAAGATCGAATTCCCAGTTGGTTCCGTAAGGAATTCCCCTTGCTGTAACTGTCACATTTATCAGCTTCATGAAGTAGACGTCTACAGTAACAGAGGTATTCACCACGGTGGCGTATATGTTGAGTTTCTTGGTTATGTAAGGACCATTGGCCCCGATGCTGAACGCATAACTCCCGGGCTGTTCGTTGTATGTAATGGTCTTGCCGTTACTCCTTAACGGTGTACTAGAATAGTATGACTGGTTGTGAGGGCCTATGAAGGCGTACCACAGCATGCCAAGCGGGAGCCCGTGTTCCACCAGGGTTATGCTGTAGCTCCTGGCATTGTAAGGTTCAACAGCCATTCCAGTATTCTTGTGTCCGCCGACATTTCCATGGTGCCCGTCAGCTAACGCAGATATGGATACGGATACCATGAAACAAACAAGAATCACCGAAAATGCCTGTTTTAATTTCATCAGTAGATTGAATATATTCATGATGTTATATATATTCTTCCTGAAGGGCTTTACGGGGTGGATCAATAGAGCATTATTGCTCCTTTTTTCGCAAGAAAGAATGGGTTCCCCAAAGCATCTTCAGACTATAAGAGAACTGAAATTTGTATTCAGGCGGACATTATTGCCCACTAATGAAGAACGAGCGTGAATTGAGAGAACTAGAAAAAGCATTAAGTCCATTCATAACTTAGACCAGAGTTGGCTGGCACAGAATCAGAAAATATCGACCTTGACCACATTGTCAGGAATTCACCATTTACGAAGGATGCTAACTGGGAGAGCCAGTGGAAGAGGCAGAAGGAAATTGTAAGGCAGATGCTTGACGTGAGCCGCAAGCACAAGATTGTTTTCCTGAATGCACCCACCGGTTCGGGAAAGAGCCTCATAAACCTTGTCTATGCAAACTCCAGGAATGATGCGTATCTAACCACACCGCTTGTAAGCCTTGTAGACCAATACATGCAGGATCTTAATTCGAAATTTTTTGGCCTGGGGAAAACGATCAAGGGCAGAAGCCACTATTCATGCATCTACCTTTCAGAGCGTTTCGATACAGCTTATCCTCCAACTTCTGCTGACGGGCCCTGCATAGAAAAGGATCCTTCTTATGTTGACGAGAATGGAAAAATCATCCTGGACAAGAAAGGCAAGCCCGTGAGAAGGTGCCCCTTCTTCAAGGAATGCCCATACTACGTGGAAAGGACAAAAGCTATGGTTTCCCCGGTATCGGTGACGACATTCCACTACTTCATGTATCCTGTCCGTTTTGCCGTCCTTTCATCAGGCAATGGAGGGGACGATGAAGGCAGCGAGATTCAGGAGGAATATAACGATGAAGATGAGCAGCTCAAATGGGGAAAAAGAAGTGTTCTTGTGATAGATGAGGCACACAACCTGCCGGATGTCCTTGTGAATTTCTTTTCGATAGAAATAAGCAGGAACAGCGAGTGGCCCAGATTTGACTTCGACTCTTTCTTTGCAGATGCAGAAAAAATATTCAGGAGGGATGGTGCAGAAGAAGTCGATAAGGCAATATTCGATCTGTTTCAGCAAAGACTGAATGAGTACATAACCTCGGAGAGTTTCAGGGAGGAACAGCTGAAGCTTATTCTTGAGCCCGGAGGAGAACTGAGGAAAGAGTATGCCTTCGAAGACGACAGATATACACTCAAGGAGCTTCAGGAGGAATATCTGCGCCAGACAAAACTCCTTTACAGGCTGCAGCTCGTTCGGCAGAGGCTGGACACAAAAGCCGAATGGATCATGGATATCAGGCGGCCGTCCCCGGGAATGGGGAAAGCTGGAATCGAGAAGATACTGTGGAAACCGTATGAGGCTGCCCCCTTTGTTTCAGGATTCTTCAACAGTTTTGACAACATAGTTCTGTCATCCGCCACTTTTCTTGACTATGATCTCTACGTGAAAAGGCTGGGGCTGGAAGATTACGGGGCCGTGGAAGTTGAAAGCGGCTTTGATCCTGTGAAAGGCCCGATAATTCCTGTGGAGCCGGGAATATCTGTAAACTACAAGTCCCTAGGTGAAAATAAGGAAAGGGATATGGGCATGATTGTTGATGAGATCTCGAGAATAGCTTTTGAACACTGGAACCAGAAAGGGGTTGTCCATTGCCATTCGTATCCGTACCAGAAAGAGATTTTGAAGCGCCTTCCGCCTGAAGTTGAGTCCAGGGCAATTTTCCATACAGCCAGAAACCGTGAATCTACGTTGAGGAGGTTTCAGAATTCAAGGCAGCCTTTGATCCTGTGTTCTGTCAAGATGGATGAGGGCACTGATTTCAGTGGTGATCAGGCACGGTGGCAGATAATAGTGAAGGCCCCCTATCCGGATTATTCAGACCCGTGGGTGAAGGCACATAAGTCAAGGCTTAAGGACTGGACGGAGAAAGAAGCGCTGACCGGCATAATACAGGCATGCGGCAGGATAGTCAGATCAAGAACGGACTACGGCATGACCTACATACTTGACAAAAATGCCAGGAGGCTGCTGGAAAGGCATTCAGACCTGCTGCCAAAATGGTTTGAACAGAGGATCATCAGATAACAGGCTCATTATTTTGAAAATGATCTTCAAAATTGAATAATCGCAATTCATGATCTATCTCTTAATTGCTGATATCTCGTCCATTGGGCATTCCTAATAGACATATATCATTGGTAATTTAACCACATTATCTCCGTATTGGACAACTTTTTATGAGTTTCATAGTTGGTTATCCGTGAATAGAGTTCTTGTTGTTTATGATTCGAAATATGGCAACACCAGGCTGGTGGCGGAGAAAATTGCGGAAGGCCTAGATGAAGGAGACAATGCGGAAGTAGTTGTATCCAATGTCCGGAAAATCGATGTTACTGCAGTAACGGATTTTGATGCTGTCCTGATTGGAACCCCTACTCACTTTGGCGCCCCCACCAGAGCTGTCAACAAACTGATTGACAAGCTTGGAAACCTGAGAATCCGGATAAAATTTATTTCCGTCTTCGCCACTTACTTCAAGGGCGATGTAGGAAAAGCTGTAAGCCAGATGGAGGACAGGATCAGGGTGGCAATGCCAGACTTGAAGATCATTTCCCCCGGACTGTCCATTGATGTAAAGGAAATAAAAGGTCCGGTACCCGAAGAAGAGATTCCCAAATGCATAGAATTCGGGAAGATGATATCCATGCAACTGTAGGAACGGCTTTGATTCCAATCGCAAAACTGAATATGGCCAACTGTTTGATGTTTTAACATCAATTAGCGTGCATTCCCCTTGGTTCACTTTCCGGGAGGTCCCCCGCCACTTGTCTGAAGATGATCAAACAGAGTCACAAGTCACTGAAACCTGATCCTTGCACAAAACATACTTGTGCATGATGTGAATTAATGAAAGTGCCGGAAGACATTAAATTTTCATCGGAACTGAAACTCAGGAAAGCAGACGTATCAGACGCGATTCTAATAGCAGAAATATACAATCAGGGAATAGATGATCGGGTTGCAACTTTTGAGACCCTGCCACGTACAGGAAAGGATATTGAGAAGTGGTTCCACGGACATCATCCAGTAGTAGTCGGAGAATACAGAAACGAGATTGCTGGTTTCGCATCCACATTTCCCTACAGCGAGCGTGACTGTTATTCAGGCATCTCAGAATTTTCCGTTTACATAAAGCGGGAATACCGTGGAAAAGGCCTGGGAAAGCGAATCATGAAATACCTGATTGAGGAAAGCGGCAAAGCTGGAACATGGAAGCTTGTCTCGAGAATTTTTCCGGAAAATCATGCAAGCAGACAGGTCATGAAGTCTGTTGGATTCCGGGAAGTTGGGATTTATGAAAAACATGCAAAACTGGACGGAGATTGGAGAGACGTGGTCATCGTCGAGCTGTTAATCCCTGAAAATCTGGGATAAACAACTTTGAAAGCCCTATACAAAAGGATGATCAGATAAATTCAAAAAAAGAATGAAAGTTGTGGGTAAAAAAATGATCTTCATTACGTGGCTGGAAGAACTTATTTCATTTTCCGGTAATCTCGAGTTCAGCCAGCCTGAGTGCTTCATTTGCGAGCAAATCAGGCCACTGCACCCTTCCACGAAAAATCTTCTCGGCCTCGTCCAGAGAGCGGTCAGCAAGGCCAGCGTAATAATGGGGTGCAATTTCCCTTATTCTCTTCCCTATTGAGCGTCTTTCCTCTTCATTTACCATTCCAGTATCCCCTCTTTAATATTACAGATTATTAGCTAAATTAATTTGTGGGTGCAATCCGGAAAGAAAAGTGATTTTAAAAAGTAAAAATGTAGGATTGAGGATTCAGCAGACCTGCGTCCTCACAGGACCCGGCTGATGAATGGAACGATCATCTCCTCATAGCTCAATCCGCCGTGCATCCCGATAAGGCGGAACCTGTCACTGGCCGAATCCAGTACCTTGAGTGAAGTATCCTCCATGCCCACAGGATTGACGGGCATCATGATTATGTCTCCGAACCTGTCGTTATCAGAGGTTATCCTGTTCCTGTCGCCGAAGAATCCGTCCCTGATCATATCGCTGCTTGATTTCACGATGTAATCTTTTCCGTATCTTTCCCGGATATAATCAAAAGCCTCATCCAGCAGGTGTTCCCTTATTCTCAGTATCGGAGCCCTGAAATCGCCGACAACTGGTGCCCTGAGGTATGATTTCAGTTTCCTGTCGGCTGCAGCGTCGGTTATGTCCCACGGAAGGATCCTGGTGTGCCCGTGATCTGCAGAGATCATTATCCCTGTCCTGCCGCCATCCGGCATTTTCTCGGTGAGCTGGCTGTTAAGCAGCTGGAATATTGATTCTACCTCCATTGCTGTATCTTCCTCATATGGCCCTATCATGTGCGAAATTGTATCCACGTTCGGGACGTAACAGAAGTGGAATGATTTGCCGGGAGTCCTTTCAATGTTCCTCCGGAGAGAAGTAATCATCTGTGAAACCGAAAAATAGCCAGTCATGTTTGCTCCATGACCCGTGATCCGCGTCATCCCGCTGTTCATGATCGCTTTCGGGAGATAGAGGTAAGGCCTGACACCGTTTTCCGCAAACTGATCGTATATTGTCCCTGAATCCCTGAGGGCATCGATGTTCCAGCCATTATCAAGAAGTGAGTGGCTTCCGCGGCCGGCCGGCGTCAGCGTGATCATGTTGCAGACCGAGCCAACCTCGGAGATGTACGCGTTGTATCCTATCACTCCGTGCTCCTTCGGCTGAAGATCTGTCTAGTAGGTCACTGTTGCAGTGGAGGTTGTGGACGGGAAAACACTTGTTACCGGAACATAATCAGATTTGCCGAGGAATTGTGTGAGGTTCGGCATGCGGAACCTGTCCATTGCATATTTCAGGGTGCTGTGGCCCATGCCGTCAAGAAACAGGAAAACAAGGTGATCCACCTCCTCGGAATAATTCCTGATTGTCTCGGGAACATCATGCGATACTCCGAGGCCAAGGCTTTTCCTGAAAGCACCGGGAAGATCGGCAATTGATCCTTTCCCGAAAGCCGGCTTGAACACCCCGTCGTACCTTTCTGACCTGTACCTGCTGATAAGATCCTCAAAATCATCTCCTGTCCTGTTTACCATCATATTGATCACCTGAGTGGAAAACCGTCCGTAAGTTCCCTGAGCGAGGAAATTTCAGTAACTGCATATTCATCCGGCCTCTGGATTTTCCTGCTGTTTATCCATACAGGCCTTATTCCTGACCTGATCGCCCCGACAATATCATGCTGCCATGTGTCTCCTATCATTACTGTATCTTCCTTTCCTGCTCCACTGATTTCCAGGGCCTTCTCAAACATAGCAGTGTCCGGTTTCATCTCCGAAGAATCTTCAGGAGTCAGTATTGCTTCAATAAGCCCGTTCAGCCCAAGCATGTCCACGGACCTCTTCTGCATCTCCAGGTTTCCGTTGGTTACAACTATCACGGGCAGATCATGCCTTCTGCACAGCTCAAGAAACTCTGCAGCGCCTTCCATCATTGTTCTTGATTTCCAGAAACCTTCATGAAAAAGGCTGACGTATTCCCCGATTTCAGCGTTTCCCGTCTGTTTTCCATGCCTTCTCAGGATTTCCTGCATTCTAGTGGATATTTCCTCCTCAACCG
>OFHI01000177.1_pt1 | contig 12301 bp, 13 predicted proteins | sample 1522021 | NCBI WGS metagenome assembly OFHI01 (sample SAMEA2464839, study PRJEB22497) | soil metagenome | biome: Grassland; feature: Farmland; material: Clay | place: Australia | collected 2013-02-01 | depth 1.4 m | reverse complement strand
GGTTTACGCTCTGCTGTTTTATACGGCGGAATAAATATATAAATTTCTAATTTAAGATTTAAAGCCGGTTATGCTTCACGCCCCTATACTTATCGACATAAACGGAATACCCGAATACTGGACCATGACGGTAATAGTGATGTGCGCGATATTGTTCGCCGCGTTTGTCGTAGGCAGGAACCTCCAGGTAGTGCCCGGCAAAGTCCAGAGTTTTTTTGAACTCATTTATATAATGACCGAATATTTTCTCAATGAAATTATAGGCGGCGAAGGAGAGGTATACCTTCCGCTTATAGCGTCTTTTGCAGCATTCGTCCTGTGTTCAAATTTTATAGGCAGCATTCCGGGATTTACTTCGCCGACGGCAACGATAGATACGACCGCCACGCTGGCCATAATAGTTGTTCTGCTGTCTCACGCGGTAGTCGGAGGGAAACACGGCGCAAAGTATATCAAGAAATTCCTGGGGCCGCTCTTAATAATCGCCCCGATAATGATAATAATAGAAATAATGTCCGCTTTATCCAGGCCGTTCTCGCATGCCTTGAGGCTTTTTGCCAATATCTTCGCGGAAGAATTTATGGTAACCGTTTTGCTTTTTTTAATGCCGTGGGTAATTCCCGCCGTAATGATGTATATGCAGATTTTTACCGACCTTATGCAGGCTTTTGTTTTTTATCTGCTTGCGATAATTTATATCGCGCTGTCGCTTGAAGAAGAGCATTAATTTTAATAATTAATTAACCGTTAACCGGAGGCATAATGTTTAAGTATATCGCTTTAATTGCCGGATTTATCTTCTTATCGTTTAATGCGTCAGCCGTTTTTGCGGCGGAAAATGCAGCAGCGGCTGCCGCGGCCGCCCATAGTTCCGCCGCCCATTCTACGCTGCTGGCAAAAAGCCTGTTTTTCGGCTTATCCGCGCTTGGAGGCGGACTTGCAATCGGACTTGGAGTTATCGGCGCCGGCGTCGGCATGGGCAGCGCAGTCAGAGGCGCTCTCGAATCAATGGGTAGGAATCCCGGAATGGAAAAAAAACTTATCGTCTGGATGATTACCGGCATGGCCATCATGGAATCGCTTGCCCTATACGCCCTTCTGATAACTTTCATTTTGTTTTACGCGAATCCGTTTAAGGGAATTTTTATTAAATAAATCCGTTCTAAAAATTATCCGAAAAACCGTTTTAAAAAAAATGTTTGAGTTACGGAAAATTTTATGTTATTATTAGTAGCTCAGATAATTTTATTTTTATATCGTAGCATTATCTTTCCGGGTTTATGCCGAGATAGCTCAGTCGGTAGAGCAGAGGACTGAAAATCCTCGTGTCGACGGTTCGATTCCGCCTCTCGGCACCACCTTTCATGTTATAAAATTAAAAAACCGTTTTAGGGAAGTTTTTTGTAAAAAATAAAAAGAGTTCATAAAAGGATTTATATTCTTGAAAGAAAATATAGCGTATTTTCCAGGTTGCATAGATTCCCAAAGAACTAATTTAAGCGATATATTTAAGGGATTAGATTTAAAGACAGATTTGATTCCCGTTTCAGAATGGAACTGCTGCGGAGCCCCTCCGGCACATTACAAACCCAGTTTTTTTAATAAAATCGTCATGCCGCTCAGAAACCTGGGAATTTCCCGCAGGAATGGATATAGCTCTTTCTATTCGGGTTGCCAGGTTTGCGTCAAGCAAACCAACGACGCTGTTAAAATTGCTGCTTCCGAACCGATGTTCGCACGCCGGGCGGCCTACAGCCTTGAACCCTTCGACGCTAAGCTCGGAGCAGATACGGCTTCTTTTCCCGCAGCTATCCACCTTATGGATATAATGGTCAGGCCTGAGGTAAAAGAGGCGGTTTTGAGCAAAGCGGTGAGGAATCTAAAAGGCAGGTCCATATTGCTTTATAATGGGTGCTATAAAGACGCCGAAAATATAGAAGAATTTAAAAGCATATTAAACATTCTCGGCGCGGAGGTTAGTCTTTACGGCGAATGCTGCGGCGGCGGAAAGCTCAGGAATGCCACTCCGGTTTACTCTGAAAGGGTGGAAAACGCCAATGCCGCATATGCGTTTTTCAAATTAATCAACCGTAAGGCCGACGAGACGAATTCGGATTATATTCTCGCCGCATGTTCCATGTGTGAAAGAAACATAGGCGACGGCATCGAAATGTCGTCTCGCGACGTGTTCGCCCCTGTAATAGGATTGGCGGAATTTGCCGGTTTTTTGCTCGGTATCGAAGGCTGCGGAAATTTACTGCCTGACGATGCCGGTGTTTCATCCAGTTGCTGCGTTTAAAATACAAAAATATCTAAACGGAGGTTAAAAAAATGGATTTAGAGGAGTTAAAAAACGAGAAGTTTTTGCGGGTAAAAGACAACAGGCTTATGAAAATTAAGCCGGACCACCGCCCGCAAGAATCATCGAAGGATTACGATTCCGTCCGCTATTCTACCTGCACCAATATGTGCGAAAGCGGATGCGGCCTTAAAATATTTTTAAAAGACGGCAAGATAGTGGACGTCATGGGCGATTCGGAGCATCCCCAGAACAGGGGCGGCCTTTGCTCCAAGGGCGTAGGGCAGATCCAGTGGTGGTACGACCCGTTGAGAGTGCATTACCCTATGATGAGAAAGTCGTTAACCGATGATTTCAAAAGGGTTTCGTGGGACGACGCGCTTGATTTTGCAGCCGAAAAATTAATAAAATTAAATAACGAATACGGTCCGGAAGCCCTTGCCGTTTTCAGGACGGGAAGGTCTTCGTTCGGCAACAAGGAAGGCGGGGCCAGGTTCGGCAGGATATTCGGCACCCCTAACGTTTACGGCCAGGGGCCGATATGCTGCGAAAGCCCGGGCGTATCCATGAACTACGTTTTTGGCGCGAAAGGACTCGGCAGGCTTATGAATCCCAGCCAGGACTGGAAAAATTCCAAGTGCATACTTCTCGTGGGAACCAACATGGCCGCGCAGGAAACTATTACCATGACGCATCTTCTCGACGCGAGGGACAACGGGGCGTTCTTAATAGGCGTCGACCCGCGTTTTAACGCGACGCTTTCCAAATGCGATATCGGCATGAGAATCCGTTCCGGCTCGGATGCGGTTTTATTCCTTGCGATGGGGAACATCATCATAAAAGAAAAACTTTACGATAAGGAATTTGTCGACAAGTGGGTCGAAGGCTTCGAGGAATATTCGAAGGAATGCGCACAGTGGACGCCGGAACGCGCAGAAAAACTTACGTATGTTCCTAAAGAAATGATTATAGAGGCGGCAAGAAGGTTCGGTTCCGCGAGGCCGGCATCGGTCACCGGAAACCTCGGCACCGCCCAGATTTACAATTCAAACAACGTCAACAGGTCTATAGCCGCGCTTTTAGCGCTTACGGGGTCCATAGGGGTAAAAGGCGGCGGCTGGAACTGGCTGCATAACTGCCGTCCTCCCCTTAATTACGGAAACGACTTAAAAGTCCTGCCCGATTTTAAAAGGCCTCAGATAACAGACAAGCTGGTTTCATGGGGCGACAGTTCCGTTCCGTGCATCATAAACGCAATGATGTATGAAAAGCCTTATCCCGTTAAAGGAATAATTTGGAACGGCGACCATCTGCCGCAGTTCCCGAACTCTTGGAAAATGGAAGAGGCAATGAAAAGAAATGTGATCAATATACATCTTTCGATTTATCCGAACCATACATATATGTTCAGCCACGTCGCTTTCCCCATAGCCATATCCGTGGAAACGGACAGCGTATGCCACCACGGCAACAACAGGCTTATCCAGTGGCACAATAAAATAATACCCTACCAGCACGAGCACAGGCCCGACATCGACGTTTTCGACGGCCTGGCTAAAAGGCTCAAAGGCAGCATAGGGCATTTCGACAAAGTGGATTTCAACCCGTGGGGATATTACGAAGACGGTCCGGATAAAGGAAGGGTTAATGAAATTAAGATGACGGATTTCTTCAACGAGCAGGAACCGCTTACGAGAGGTATTACCTACGATGTCCTTAATCCTGAAAAGAACCCTAAAGGCGGACTGATGTGGCCGGTATTTTCCAAGGAAGAAGCCGTATTTCAGGACGAAGAAGCCGTGCTGAGGGGAAAGTGGATAATGTATAAGGAAGGCGAAAATTATCCTGAAACCGACAAAAGGTTCCCGACCCCGTCCGGAAAGATAGAGATTGTTTCCGAACCCCTGGAAAAAATAGGCTGGCATAAAGTTCCGACCCAGGTGGAAGGTTCCGAATCCCCGCTGGGCAATTTCGACAGGGCGAAGAAATACCCGCTGGTCTTGAATACGACAAGAATAGCCCAGTCTTTTCACGAAGGCGGGCACTGGTGGCCATGGAACGACGAACTGGAACCGGACAGGAACATTGAAATAAATCCGGAAACGGCGGCTGTTATGGGCATTGAGGACGGCGATATGGTTATAGTCGAAAACGACAGGGGATGGGTCGAGGGTCCGGCGTGGGTAACCGAAATGGTTCCCGAAGACGGCATCTGGGCAAATTTCGGCTTCGACAGGTATCAGCCTTTCCATCCGTATGAATCCATTAATACGGTTATAGACGACATAATAAAGGACCCGGTTTACGGACAGATACAGTTCAAGGCCGTTCTTTGCAGGGTTTACAGGAAGGGCGATGCCGACCCGGAATCAACGGCAAAGAAAGTGCTGGAATTCCTGCAGAAGAAATTTCCGGAAGTATGGGACCCGTCGAAGCAGGATAAAAACGTAATCGTGGGAAAATGGAAAGACCACTGGAAAGAATACCATGAACTTAGCATAGGTTGGAAAAAATTGGTAAACTTTAAAGAACCGGTGGAATGCACGCCGGATTCCTGCGACGTTCGCAGATATTAATAAATTTAACGATAAAACAGGAGTATAGATATGTCATCGGAATATGGATTCGATAAGTTCCATCTCGGAGAGGAAAGGACGTCCAGAATCACTTTGAAGTCGTCCACTCCTAAGCATTCAATGAAAGTAAATGCAGACAGGTGCATAGGCTGCATGTCGTGCGAGGTGTCCTGCAAAAAAGAGCACAATCTTCCGGTAGGGCCCCGCAGAATGAGGGTTATCCAGGTAGGCCCTTATTTTGTAAAGAAAGGACAGTTAAAAACCGTTTATCTTCCAATGAACTGTTTCCACTGCGACGACGCGGCGTGCGTTAAGTCCTGCCCGACCGGTTCAATGCAAAAGCGTGCCGACGGTATAGTTTTTAACGACCCTAATACATGCATAGGATGCAAATCCTGCATACATGCCTGTCCGTTCGGTTCTCCGCAGTTCAACGAAGCGACGGGGAAAGTAACCAAATGCGATTATTGCAGGCACAGGGTGGACAAAGGCCTTTTGCCCGCATGCGTTACTACTTGTTCGACCGACGCTCTCTGGTTCGGAAACATAAACAGGATATCCACTAGCGACAGGGAGAAAACGGCAAGAAAGCTGACCGAGCACCTTTTCGGTTTTGTTACCCCCAATCCCAATATGGGGACTTCCTCGATAAACGATACGGATAATCCGGTTAAAGTGGGCTAAGCCTGCCGTAAGAAATTGGTTTTAAGTTAATTAAGTATAATTTTAAAATAATAATAAATATATATATGGAGGCTGATTTATGGCAGATATAGGAGTCGCCGGGACGGTTTATAACGCGCCTATAAGGGTGGATTACATAAGCGGAGATTTCGACAGGGCCGAGGAAATTTTAAGGAAAGCCGAAATTCATATCGTCGGAAGGAATGTAGCCAGCGTAACGCCTTATCACGCTACTATATTCGTGCCACTGGAGGACGAAAAGAGCGCTATGGCTTTAATAAGCAAGGCCGGAATAAAGACTTATCCGGTGGAACCTTATTTTTAACGCAAAATAAATATGCGTGAAAAGCCGCCAAAATAAAATTGGCGGCTTTTCTTTTTTTGTTTTATAATTGTATATATGCTTGAAAAAACCGTAAAAAGCCTGCAAGAGATAGCGGAAGAAAACATTAAAAAAGTGTGTGCTTCCGAAAGTATGCCAGTTGAAGACGCTGCCGGGAGGATTCTGTCGGAAGACATTATTCCTGAAAATAACGTCCCTCCTTTTGCAAGGTCGGCGGTGGACGGTTTTGCGCTTATATATTCCGATATAGCCGAAAATAAACTTGAGACTTTTAAAGTCCGCGGCCTTATAACCGCCGGCTACTCCGGAGAACTGCATCCGTTAAAATCCGGAGAAGCCGCTTTCGTAACGACCGGCGCGCCGGTTCCGCCCGGCGCGGATACCGTCGTATTAATAGAAGACGCAGAAAGCTGGTCCGGCGGAACGATGACTTATAGAAAACCGGCGGAAAAGGGTTCTTATATATCCCCGGTCGGAGACGATGTCGCGGCCGGTAAAATATTATTCAGGAAAGGCCACAGGATAAGGTTCTGCGATATAGCAGCGCTTTCGGGCATAGGCCTTAATTCCATACCTGTATTCAAAAAGCCCGTCGTCGGTATATTATCTGGCGGGAACGAACTGGCGGCTCCGGGCGAAAAATTAAGCGGCAGTAAGATTTACGATATAAACACGACGACACTAAAGGCAATGGTCAGGGATTCCGGCGGTATTCCGGAAGTCGTCGGGACGGCGGAAGATAAGCTGGAAAACCTGGTAGACGCTTTCAAGTCCGCCGACGCATCCGGGAAATACGACCTTATAATCTCCACCGGAGGGACCGGCGCCAGTTTCCTGGTCCTTGAAAATAAAGAAATTACCAATTTTTACGACCTTGTTCCGGCGGCGATAGGGCAAACCGGGAAATTATTGTTTCACGGCGTTAAATTAGTACCTGGAAAACCTACTTCGTTCGGGATATTAAACGGCGGAACGCCGGTGTTTGCCCTTGCCGGTTGGCCTTACGCCGTCCTGGTTACATTCGAACTTTTCATAAGGCCGTATATACAGAAGATGTCGAACAGCGCAAATATATATAAAAGATATCCGTCGGTGGATGCCGTACTGAAAGAAGGCGTTTCTAAAGAATCGGGGACAAGAAAATATTTCCAGGTCCGGCTGGCTGAGGAGGACGGGAGAATGGTCGCGTCGGTAATACCCGGCCCTAAGCCCCCTTCGGCGGCAAGGTCGTTAAGCCCTATGATAAAAGCCGGCGGCAGCTTCGTCATGGAAGAGGAGGAAACTGGCATAAAACCCGGAGACGTTATCAGGGTCGAACTTAACGATTATGAAATTTCCTAAAAAAATATAATGAAGCAATTCTTATTTGAAATATTAAGGGACAAGGAAGAAGAATTTAGAACCGAAAGGTTCGATTTTAAAATACCTTCGCTGAGGGTATCCTTAGTGAGCCGCTGCAACGAGAACTGTTTTTACTGCCATAACGAGGGCATCCCCAGGAAGGCGTCTTCGTCCATCCTGACCGGCGATGTGCTTAGCGCGATATATTCACTGAGGGAATACGGCCTGAAAAAAGTAAAATTTACCGGAGGGGAACCGCTGCTATTCAAAGATTTGAAAAATCTTTTATACAAGGTTAAACATATAGCCGAATTAGATATATTTATTACTACCAACGGCACGCTGCTTAAAAAAAGACTGAAGGACTTAAGCCCCAATATGGTAAATAAAATTTCGGTAAGCCTCGATACGCTTGACCGGGAAACCTATAAGTTTATAACCGGACGGGACCTTCTGGGCGAAGTTTTGGAGGGACTCGATATTTTAAAAAAGAACGGTTACGACGTGGAAATAGACGCCGTTTTATTGAAAGGTTTAAATACAAACAAGAAATGCCTGCATAAAATGATAAGCTATTGCGCGAATAACGAATTTAACCTGCAGTTTATCGAACTGTCGGACAAGGCCGGCGGCCGGTATTACGGAAAATACTACGCCGACCCGGTTAAGACTCTTGGAAAAGCCGGCATTGATTTCAATCCCGGCAAAGCCAACGACAGGCAATTTTTTAACATAGATGGGGCCACCGTAACCCTGTGCAGAAGCGTCCGCGATCTAAGCGAATCTTCCGGCGGCACAGTTGGCCGCTGCGGCGGCTTAAGACTCACGCCGGACGGTTTCCTGAAGGACTTTTTTTATTAATTTTTATTAATTTTATTAACGACGGACGGACGGACGGGCCGGCTAAGCGCTGACCGTGTCCGGCAAGGAGCGCAAATAAGATGATAGTGGAACTCGCAGGAAAGGAATCCGGCTTGACGTTCGAGTGCATGCATATAGTGCCCGGCAAGGGCGACTGTTCGCGCATACATCCTCACTTCCATTACGTCGATGTGCTGGTGGACGGCGAATTCGACGATAAAAGGAGGATAATCCACCTGTATAATTTAAAGGCGGTAATAAAGAGGCTGTGTTCGACTTTCGAGGACAGGGTGCTAGTCGCAGGTTATCCCGAAAGCGTCCAGCGCGTGACGTCCGAGAAACTGCATTACCGCATAGAGATAAACGATAAGATGTATCTGATTCCTAAAGCCGACGTATTTAAGCTGGCGATTCCTTCCCTTAATATCGAGGACCTGACGATTTATTTTGCCAACGAACTTGCGGTAGACCTTAAAAACAAGGATATGTTCAATAACGCCCTTAACTATTTTGAAGTGGTCCTGAGCGAAGGACACGGGCAGAGGGGCAGGATAAGGATGGATTTAAAATAAATATATGCTTAGCTGTATCATACTTGCCGGCGGGGAGTCGAAAAGATTCGGAGAAGATAAGGTTTTTTTCAAACTTGACGGTTTTTCCTTTCTGGAAAGGGCCGTGACGACGGCGGCGGAGGTCAGCGGCGATATAGTAATATGCGGCCGGGAAAAAAATAAAACAGTCGGTTATTATGAGGAAGCCGAAAAAGCCTTAAAAAACCGTAAGGATTTAATGCCGGAAATAATAGCCGACGATAAAAACTGCGGTTTAACCGGGCCGGCAAGGGGCATTTACAGTTCGCTCAAAGCTCTAAAAGGCGAATACGTCATGGTCATGGAGTGCGATGCCCCCTTTTTTAGCGCCGCGCCTATAAAGGAAATGCTGAAAAAAGCAAAATCGGAAAGGGCAAAGGCCGTAGTTCCGTTATGGCCGGACTCCACGGTCGAACCGCTTCTCGCATGCTATAAAAGGAAGGATGTTCTTAGCGTCCTGGAAATATTGAATAATTATGCGCTGAACCTCGGGGAGAATTTTTTATTCAACGATGCCGTGAACATATTAAGGCTTCTCCCGTCGGTTTATTATTATGGAGTTTTAGATATGGCGCGCGATAACCCGGATATTAAAGCCGTTAATTTTATCAACATGAATTCAAAACGGGACGTAGAAAAATATGCCGGAAATAAAACAATAATTGCCGGAAACAAATCGGCGCTTAAGAGCCTTAAAATTAAAAAGGCCAATAAATTTTTCGACTTGAAAAGACCGGCCGGCGGTCCCCGCGGAGTTATGGCGAAAGCGTTATATTACTGGTGGGTATACGCCAAAACCGGGAACTATATATATCTCAAAAAATCGCTGGAATATTTCGGAAAGGACAGTCTTCTATACCGCAACGGCGGGCTGGATTTTATGGGAGAAAAAATAATGAAAATATTGCCGGCCCTGCCGGACATGCTTAAAAAAGCTCGAATATAAACGATTAATATATAAGGGGTTTTTCATGTTTAAAAAAAAGCTTACCAACCTTAAGGAAGATTTAAAGAATAACGCCATGGAGATAATGCTGTATCCGTCAAAATGCGACGGATGTTCCGACGCCGGACGCGCGGCCTGCGTATCCGCCTGCGAAAAGCATATGAATAAAAAATACGGCTCAAAATATACCGGCGCGAGAATAAATATAAAGGAAAAAAACGGCAGGTTTTTCCCGGTAATGTGCCGCAATTGCGACGAGGCCCCGTGCGTTGACTCCTGTATGCCCGGCGCAAGGTATAAAGACGCCGCCTCCGGCTGGACCGTTACCAATTATAAGAAGTGCGTCGGGTGCTGGATGTGCGTAATGTCTTGTCCTTTCGGGGCAATAGAAAGGATGGGCGAAGGACATTTCGCGTCCAAATGCGACGGCTGCGCGGACGAGGAAACGCCGGCATGCGTTGAAGCCTGCAAAAAAAGCGCGTTGAAGAAAATCGGCATTAAAAACTATTCGTACGAAAGAAGGCTTATGGTGGCAAAAAAAATTTACGGGCCTTACATAAAATCCGTTACTAAACCATAAAAAGCCAAAAAAAGGGGAAAAGATTATGAAATACGTTATTATCGGAAACTCATACGCGGGTTTGTCATGCGCCGACGCTATCAGGAGGTTCGACAAGTCCGGCGAAGTAATTATAATATCGGACGAAAACTACAGGGCTTATGCGAGGCCTTTAATCTCGTATTACCTTGAGGGGAAAACTACCGACGAAACCATATGGTATAAGGACGACGACTATTATTCGAGGAATAATTACGAAGTGATGCGCGGCAAAAAGGTCGTTTCGGTCGATACTAAAGATAAAAACGTCGTTCTGGACGACGGGAGCAGGGTTAATTACGACAAGCTTTTTTTAGGTCCGGGGGGCACGCCTTTTATCCCGCCGACCGAAGGGTTTAACCCGGATTCCCCGATGATGGGCACTTTTACAAGGTTTGACGACGCCAAAAAGATGGAACGTGCGGCTGAGCTTTCAAAACGCAAAGAAGCCATAGTCGTCGGAGGCGGCCTTATAGGACTCAAGGCTTCCGAAGGACTGAGGGCGCTCGGCCTCCATACCACCATAGTGGAACTGCTTCCGCGCGTCCTTGGGCTTGCCTTAGACGAGGTATCCGGAAATATAACGGCTAAGAAGCTGAAGGAAAACGGGATAGATACGGCTACAGAGGAAACCGTCACGAGAATTACCCTTGACGAGTCCGGCAATCCGGCCTCGGTCGTCCTTAGAAGCGGAAAAGAACTTCCAGCCGATATCGTAGTAGTAGGCGTCGGCGTCAGGCCTAACACAGCGTTTCTGGAAGGCAGCGGCATTAATGTGGACAGGGGTATAATAGTCGATAAGACGATGATGACCAGCGTCAAAGACGTCTATGCCGGGGGAGACGCGGCGGTTATTTACGACGTTATAAACAAGCGCCCTAATATCATCGCCATCGTTCCGCTCGCATGCGAGGAGGGAAGAGTTGCCGGCACCAATATGGCCGGGATATACAGGGAGTATCCTGGCGGAATGGGCCTTAATTCCGTGGAAATTTACGGGTTGCCCATAGTGACGGTCGGGCTTACCAATCCGGCCAACGAAACGCAGTCCGTTTTCGTTTATCGCGACGGCGACAATGTTTACAGGAAGCTCGTTTACGACGGGGAAGTCCTCATGGGGGCTATTCTTCTGGGCGATATAGCCGGAAGCGGAATACTGTCGGCCATTATAAGGCAGGGTCTTAAATGTTTGAAATATAAAGACGAATTTTTAAGGGGAAATATATATTCTTTCGTTATCGATAACGAATTCGAGATATACAACATTAACGAAGGATATGCTATAAGAGGGGACTTCGAGGACCTGCCGGAATTTTCGAGGACCAACTGGAGATAAATAATTTAAAAACGGATACTTTATGAAAGATGATAGGTTCGGCGACATTGACGATAAGGACGATAACGGAACGGCATCGTTAATAAAACGGCTGTTGGCGGAAGCCCAAAGCGTAAGCGAAGAAAATTTCGGCAAATGGTATGAAAATAAAAGAAAAGTTTTTCATACCGGAATCAGGAAACCTCCGACCAGAGAAGAATTTTTAAAATATTTGAACTACGCCCTTAATTTTCAGTACGGCGAAAATACGGACCGGCCGTGCAATTAATTTAATAAAAGGCAATGGAAAAAATATTACCCGGAATCGTTTCGTTTATCGCAAAATCCGGCACCGGAAAAACCACTTTAATAGAAAAAGTAATAAAAATTTTATCCGATAATGGCCGCAAGGTGTCTTCCATAAAACATACCGACCACGACGTGGAAGCCGACGTTCCGGGAAAGGATTCGTGGAGGCATAAAAATGCCGGAGCCTGTTCGACCATGCTCCTGTCCGCCCGCAAGCTCGCTTTCTTCTCGGACATGGAAAGCGTTCCCTCGCTGCCCGATATTATACGGACATATTTTAATTCTTCCGATATAGTGATAGTAGAAGGATTTAAAGACCTTAATATAAAAAAAGTAGAACTTTTCAGGAAAGATTTAAACCCCTCCATGGAACTCCGCTTTAAGGAAGACCCCAATCTCATTCTTGTTTGCGGCGACGAGTTTGTCGACGGCCTGGAAA
>OFHI01000176.1_pt1 | contig 12376 bp, 15 predicted proteins | sample 1522021 | NCBI WGS metagenome assembly OFHI01 (sample SAMEA2464839, study PRJEB22497) | soil metagenome | biome: Grassland; feature: Farmland; material: Clay | place: Australia | collected 2013-02-01 | depth 1.4 m | reverse complement strand
CTGCATTTTTCCGATTGATTCCCTGTGGCATGTCGGGCACACGTCTCTTGGAGGGAAATACACCCTGTCGCAATTTCCACATTTGTGTCCACCCATCCTGTACCTGTGATCCGATTCTCTCCAGAATCTTGATAGCTCACCCATTTTACTCACCACCTACTATATGCACAACAGAAGTAGAACCGGTTCCGGCCATGTTATGGAGAAGTCCGTATTTTGCTCCCTTTACCTGCCTCTCACCGCTCTGTCCCTTGAATTGTTTGTATGCTTCCACAAACTGTGATACTCCGGTTGCCCCTAGAGGATTGCCTTTCGCTTTCAGGCCTCCTGAGGGATTTATGGGTATTTTTCCGTCCAGCTTGATGTCGTCGTAAACGAGATCCTTAGCCTTGCCTTTCTCGGAGAAACCAAGTTCTTCCAGTTCCATCAGGGCATAGATGCTGTACGAGTTGTGGATTTCCGCGAATGAAACGTCATCAGTCTTTATTCCTGCTTTCTCCATAGCTATTCTGCCTGCAAGCCTTGTTGATGCAAGGTCATGTATGCATTTCCTGCTGTGTACTGCAAGATAATCCTGTGATATTGCGGAACTGAGGATCTTCACGCCCTCCAGCTTATTCTTTTTCACGTAGTCCTCTGAAGCTACTATGATTGCTGATGCGCCATCAGAAATAGGGCTGCAGTCCATCATGTTAAGAGGTTCCGCAACAAGTGTGGCATTCATTGCCTGCTGCAGGGTCAGTTTGTTCTTGAACTGTGCATTTGGATTTTTCGACGCATTTGCGTGATCGTTCACGGATACCATTGCAAGCGCTTCTTTCTCGACGTTGAAGTCCTTCATGTACTTCCTTGCGGACATAGCAGCAAGGGCTGCAGGCGTTGCACCGAAGAATGCCTCCCATTCACGGTCAAGAAGCGAACTCGTCATATCGAGTATGTCAGAGCCGTAGATATCTGTCATTTTCTCGACTCCTCCGACCATTACAACATCGTATTCTCCTGATTTTACAGCAAGGTAGGCTTCCCTGACAGCAGCACCGCCTGAAGCCGTTGAAGCTTCAATTCTGATTGCAGGAATGTTCTGGTCTGCTATTCCGGAGAAGTCCGAAAGCAGTGAGCCTATATTCTCCTGTCCGTTTATTGTACCCGCAAGGCTGTTGCTGCCGTACAGGGCGGCAATGTCCTTCGTGAATATGCCGGCATTTTCCACGGCCCTGAGGCCTGCTTCAACTGCCAGTTCCCTGAGAGATTTTTCCCAGAGTTCACCGAACTTTGTTTCACCGGCCCCTATAATATAAACATCATTCAATGTTCTCACCAACCACTATTTTCTTCTTGAACTTAGCATAAAGCGCATAATCAAGCCATTTCACATTGCTGATCATTTCATTTATTGTAGGCGCTGCATGCCTGTCCATGTCTTCTATTTTATCTGTTACGGTTATATCAAAAGCATCTGATCCGGCACCAGAACCGAACGAAACTGCGAGGATTCTGTCCCCTGGATTTGCCTTGTCAAGAACAGCTGAAAGCCCGGTCATCATAGCACCGGAATAAGTGTTCCCTATTACAGGTGTAAGAAGGCCATCCTTGTACTGCTCTTCCTTGAATCCCAGTATTTTCGCGGCCCTTGTGGGGAACTTTCCGTTAGGCTGATGGAAGACTGCATAATTGTAATCTGAAGGTTCGGTACCTACCCTTTCCATCATACTCTTTGCCGCCCCGGCAGTATGCTTGAAATACGCAGGCTCACCAGTGAACCTTTCACCATGTGTTGGATATGGCTGGCCCTCCCTTCTCCAGAAATCAGGAGTGTCTGATGTGACAGATAGCGTATCGTTGATCTCTGCTATGACATCCTTCTTTCCGATAACGTAGGCAGTTCCGCCAGCTGACGCAGAATATTCAAGTGCATCCCCTGGCGCTCCCTGAGAAGTATCAGAACCTATTGCAAGGCCGTACTCAATCATGTTGGAATCCACCATTGCTTTGACATTCTGCATTCCCGCAGTGCCTGCCTTGCATGCGAATTCATAATCTGCAGCGAAAAGCTTGAAATCAGCGCCGATTGCGGAAGCTACAATCGTAGCTGTTGGCTTTACCGCATATGGATGTGATTCTGATCCAATGTATATTGCCCCTATCCTTTTAGGGTCAATCTGTTTTCTTCTTAATGCATTTCTTGATGCTTCCACGGATATTGTGGCTACATCCTCATCCGGAGCAGGGACGGACTTGCTCAGGATGTAAATTCCATTCTTTATGTTCTCAGCATCCTCACCCCAAACCCTGGCTATTTCTTCAGGTTTTATCCTGAATTTGGGTATATAAGAGCCGTAGGTTACTATACCTGACATTAAGTCACCATCTCTGATAGAATCAGGTACTATATAAAAATTAACGAAATGTGAATCAGCAATTGACGAACAAAATCAGTTACATGGTCTGATTTTCACTGCAAAGCGTCTTAAGAAGGGCTCCCGCATTCAATAAACCCTTATTAACCGCTTCAATTGCAGAGATGCACGCAGCATATAACATGTTTGTTGCTGAACGGGAAAATAGAGACATTGTCTGTTGATCCCCCCTGATCAAGATCAAGCGTTGATCCTCTCAACATCAATAAACGTTGCAAGTGGAGGCAGATTTAAACTGAAAAAATGATGTATGTAATGTATATCCAGCATTTTCTAGGTCAGGCAATAAATGTCAATTAATAGTATTCGGTTGAGTTTCAGCATGAGCCAGAAAGCACCGTTCGTTGAATAACGATTTCTACCCGGAAATAATAGCCTCAATTTTTCTTTCTTTTAATTACTGAATATGATTTGGCCTTCTGTTTACCAATACTCCCTCCAGTCATTGTCACAAGAGGCGCTCAGATACATTTATATTCGAAAATTTGTTTGATATAGCGTAGAATATCAGCCTCCTGGTGGGCGGTATGCTTAAGCGAGCGGACTAAAGGCTCCGCAACGTATGAGTTCATAAATGTGTAGGTAGATGTGTCTATCAACAAAGCATAAATATGAAGATATTCTATTGATAGTGCAGATGCACATCAGCTGCAGCTTCGGGGATAATAATGACAACATTGATCATTAATGTTGACAGGGACAACGATTTCGGTGAGAAGGCGGACATAGAAGGTCCGATCATAGGTTACACCGATTGTTATAATGCAGCCCTGAAGCTTATCACAATTGATCCTGAAGATTCCGACGCAAACGCCCTTTTTGGAGCAATAAAGCACTATGAGGAACTCCAGAGCAGGGGCTCAGAAGTTGAAATTGCACTTATTACCGGAGATTCAGACGTTGGTTCTACTTCGGATGAAATACTGGGAGCACAGCTTGATGATGTGCTTTCAAAGAATAATTATTCGGATGTGGTCCTGGTCACAGATGGTGCAGAGGACGACTATATAGTGCCTGTAATTGTTTCCAGGATTAAGATAAGGTATGTGAAACATGTAATTGTCAGGCACAACCAGAATATCGAGTCCCTTTACTATTACATAGTAAGGGCAATGAAGGACAAGAAGCTTGTCAACAAATTCATAATTCCACTCGGGCTCGTATTCCTCACATACGGCATTGTTTCTCTTGCATTCATAGTTTATTCACTTGCCGCAGGAAAAATGACCACCGTTGATCCAAGCCTGGGATCGATAACATTTGTAACAATCGTGCTGGGATCATACTTCGTGGAACGCGGGTTTGAGCTTGGAAAAGTTGCCCTGAATATTATAAAATCAATAAGGGAATACGCACAGGAAACAAGAATCCTCTTCCTTTCCTATGTGATCTCATCAATGCTTCTCTTTGCAGGAATAGCTTCAAGCTATGCACTGGCAAGAAGAGCTTCGTCAACGGCACTTGACGGGTTCCTTGTATTTCTTTCACTGTTCACGTGGTGGTTCTATGGAGCAGTATTCGCCCGGGAGATGGGTACCGCAGTGGAAATGATTGTAAACAGGAAACCGGGGATTTACAGAATATGGTACGGACTCATGTTCTCGATGTCCATAGCATTCATTGTGTATGGAATGATAAATTACATTAGATACATACTTGGATTCATACCATTCCAGTCGGCCATAATAAGTGTGTTTTTCCTCATTGTCGGCCTCATAATAGCAATGCTCTCCTCAATGGTTCACCGCTATTACAATGAGCCTCACGAGCCTGAAAGCGAGACGGATACTATGCCCGCAAACAGCAGCAGCTCAGGAAGCGGTTCAAGCATATTAGATAACAAATGAAATTTGATGAGTGGCAGCCATTATACCTGAAAATAACTGAAGATTTTAAATTTGACAGAAACAGGGATTATTATTCTTCTATCATTCTTTCGAAAATCCTTTCTTCTAACCCCGGCAATATAGAAAGACTGAACAGATTCAGGCGCAGAAATTCCAATGTAATAGGAAATGGCCCTGATCTCGGGAAAATCATTAACGATCTGCCTGACGGCGTAAATGTGGTTGCTGATTCTGCCCTGCCTGTTTTTTACGACCATGTCGGATGGCCCGACATTATAGTTACAGATCTGGACGGTGACATCGAGCTGATCAGGAAATGCCAGGAAGAAGGTTCAGTTCTTGTTGTTCATGCCCATGGAGACAATATAGAACAGATTAAAAGATGTGAAAGAAGTTTAATGCCGGATTTCATTGGAACGACCCAGACCTATCCCCTGTTCAATGTACATAACTTTGGAGGATTCACTGACGGTGACCGATCCGCATTTCTGATGGACCACTTGGAATCTCCTGAAATAACACTTGCAGGTTTTGATTTTCACACACCTTCTGTAAAGCCTAATGGAAATTATGTGATAAAACAGAGAAAACTGGAATGGGCAAGAAATCTTCTTTCCCTTCTAGCCCAAAGAAGGAACAGCGAGTTTATAGAAGGAAGAATTATCACAATCTGACAATTCTGTCTCCAACGTATGCAACAGGAAAGTCGGCGCTATCGACTCTCAGGGAAAATTCAATGTCTTTTCTGAAGCCCATCACTTTCAGCCACTTTGATCCGCGGCTTTTCTTTATCTTCCTTATGGTTTCCGCAATGCCCGGTTTTCTGTCGAGGAGTATGTCCCTCAGATATTCGGCAAAAATGTAATCTTCATCTGCTTTTCCGTCCGGCCTGTTTGATGCCACTATTGATATCTTTTCCCTGTCCTGAAGTGCCTTCACAGTAGCACTTACATTAACAAATGATGAGAGATAGATGTCTCCGGATCCAATAAGCTTCCGCAGGACTTTCGTTCCGTTTGTGGAGGTAAAAATAACGGATTTCTCGGAAAAATCTATATTCCATATCTTAGCAGGCGAATTCCCATAATCAAAAAAAGGTACCCGGAAACCAAGTCTTTCGCCTATAGTAACATATTCTGGATTCTTTCTCTTGATCTCCCTGGCCTCTTCCACGAATTCTGTCGGAAAAACTTCTTTTGCACCGTTTTTCAGTATTATTGGAATTGTTGTGGTTGATCTGTATATATCCACCAGTATTTTTGTGGAATTACTGAAAGTTTCCTGCTTCCTGCCGTCTTCTATGATAACTTCCATTTAGCGCACCGGATAACCTGTATTTATTACAGAAGTGCAATGATAGTGGGTTTAAAAAACTTGAGTAGATTCAAGATGCTCAGTATTGGGATTGTACTGATAATGAATGATCAACAGAAACTGGTTTGATATGCTTGTGGCAATTCCCTATCAAAAACTTAAAAAGGTTGAATCAATTAAAGGCGGAATATAAAAGGTGTACATTCAATGGCACAATCAGTAAGCACAATGGTAGAAGGAGGGAAAGCAACGACGGGACCGCCGATAGGCCCGGCCCTTGGTCCGCTGGGATTAAACCTCGGACAGATAATTAAAGAGATAAATGAGAAGACTAAATCATTCTCTGGAATGCAGGTTCCGGTCACTGTGACCGTACTGGATCCCAAGACAAAGCAGTATGAGATCTCCGTTGGCATACCGCCAACATCAGCGCTTCTGAAAAAGGAAGCAGGCGTAGAGAAAGCTGCAGGTGCAAGAAAAACGGCAGTTGCAGGAAACCTGTCAATAGAGCAGGTTAAGAATGTCGCAAAAGCAAAGATTGACAACATGCTTGCGTATGATCTGAAAGGTGCAGTTCTGGAGGTTTTAGGATCTTGCGTTTCACTGGGTCTCACCGTTGAAAATAAGGACCCCATGGAAGTGCAAACGCTTATTAAGAATGGAGAAATCGAGATTTAGTCTGTAGGAGAGGAAACTCGCATACTACGGATTGGTGATTTTATTGGCTAATAACGGAATTACGAAGTACTTGGACGAAGCGAGAGGCAATTCTAAAGACAGGAAGTTCAAGGAAAGCGTTGAGCTTTCTATAAACATGAAAGACTTGGACCTCAGCAATCCAAAAAACAGGATCAATGAAGAAATATATCTTCCAAAAGGAAGGGGAAAGCAGCTCAAAGTTGCCCTCATAGGAACTGAGGAAATGCAGCTTAAAGCAAAAGATGTGGCTGATTACATCTACGGGCCCGAAGATCTTAACGAATTCGGTGACGACAAGAAGGCATTCAAGAAAATAGTTCAGGATGTGGACTTCTTCATTGCAGAATCCACACTTATGGCAACTATTGGTAAGAGCCTCGGTCAGGTTCTTGGACCAAGAGGAAAAATGCCTAAGCCTGTTCCGCCGGGACAGGATCCTTCATCGATGGTATCAAGCTTAAAGCAGACAGTAAGAGCAAGAAGCAGGGACAAGAGAACATTTCATGTCCCGGTCGGCACAAAGGAAATGAGCAACGAGGATCTTTCTGAAAATATTTCAGCTGTAATCAAGAGAATAGTGGGCAAACTCGAGAGAGGATATAACAACGTGGAGTCAGTTTACGTTAAGACCACTATGGGTAAAGCTGTCAAAGTGGAATTAGGTGATATTCAATGACCGAACCGGCATCATGGAAAGTTGAGCTTGTAGAGCAACTTTCTAAAGATCTGGACAATAGCTCAGTTGCGGCCATAGTGAGCATTAAGGGAATCAGGAACGAACAACTCCAGCAGATAAGGAGAAACCTCAGGGACGATCTGAAGATGAGAGTCCTGAGAAAGAGGCTACTTCTGAAGGCATTCGAAAAGAGCAGCAAAACCGACATTGATGTTCTGAAGAACGTGATGAACGGTCAGATAGCTCTTATAACTACTGAACTTAACCCCTCGAAACTTAACAGGATGCTGGAAACCACAAAGCAGAAAGCTCCGGCAAGAGGGGGAGAAGTTGCACCTGAAGACATAGTAGTTGAGGCAAATACCGATACAGGTTTCCCGCCGGGACCCATGATCAGTGAGTTCCAGAAAGTGGGGCTCCCTACCGCAATAGAGAAAGGAAAGATAATAGTCAAAAAAGAAACAGTTCTTGTAAAAGCAGGAGAAATAATCCCCAAGGATAGAGCAAAAATCATGGAAAAGCTTGAAATCAAGCCCATGACAGTAGGCCTTGACATTCTTGGAGCTTATGAAGATGGCCTTCTCTTCTCAAAGGATGTACTGTCCGTAACGCTTGAAGAGATTGTCGGAAACATTGCAAGCGCATTCTCATCTGCCAAGGGTATAGCACTGGAAACAATGTACATTGTTCCTGAAATTATACCGCAGCTCCTGGTAAAGGCAAAACTTCAGTCAGAGGTTCTTGCACTTGAAAGTGGTTACATGGATGAGAGTAATGTACAATTATTTATACTCAAAGCAATTAGGGAAGCCAACGCGATTAGCAGGACGCTCGGTGGCGAAGAGGAACCCTCTGAAGTGAAAGAGGAGGAGCCTAAAGCCGAGGAAGAAGAAAAGAACGAAGAGGATGTCGAGGGAGACATTTCAGAAGGGCTAGGAGCCCTATTTGGATAATGGAGGAAAAATATATGGAATATATATACGGAGCATTACTGCTTCATTCAGCAGGAAAGGAAATCGACGAAGAGAAACTGAAGAAAGTTCTGGCCGAAGCAGGCGTAGAGCCTGATGAGGCAAGACTGAAAACTCTTGTTTCAAGCCTTAAGGATGTCAACATAGAAGATGTCCTGAAGAGCGCTGCAACAGCTGCAGTACCAGCTGCACCCGCAGCCCCTGCCCCTGAGAAGAAGGAAAAGAAAGAAGAGGCAAAGAAGGAAGAAGAGGAAAAGGAAGAAGTTACAGAAGAAGAGGCAATGGAAGGTCTAAGCTCACTGTTCGGATAAGGCAGGGAACATGGATTTCTACGCTTTCTTCTGGGGAGTTATCAAGTATCTTCTCCCCGCTATTTTATTCATAGTTTCGATAGTAATAACACCTAATGTGTTACTGCTGATCATCTCGGTAACATGGATAATGGCGTCTATTATGATAAGCGCACTTACCATGGAGAAAAATAACGGCAAAACGCCGTATTGAATTTTTTTTAAAACACATTGCTGACCGGGATGCAGAAATTTCAAAATATTTCGGCATTACAAAATAAAAGATTTGTTTTTTGAACTTATGATACGTATCCAAGTTCCTTAATTTTTTCAAACACTTCAACCGCGTGTTCCTTTGGTGACACTTTTGGATAGACATGGGCGATCTTCCCATCAGGGCCGATGATGTATGTAACCCTCTTGGCAGTGGCCAATCCCAGGACACCATAGCTCTTTGATATATCCTTGGACTTGTCTGATACGAGTGTAAAATTCAGGCTGTATTTGTCTGCAAATTTCCTGTGCGCCTCCTGAGAGTCCACACTTATTCCAAGCACCTTTATTCCGTTCTGTTCATAGGTTTCAATGTTGTCCCTGAAATTACAGGCTTCTGTTGTGCAGCCTGGCGTATTATCCTTCGGGTAAAAATACACTATTACCGGTTTTCCTTTGAATTCGCTCAATTTTACCTTGTTACCGTCCTGATCGACTGATGTAAAATCAGGTGCATCATCTCCGATGTTCAGTAATTCTACCATGTGATAAAATTGCCAGTCCTATCTTAAATATTTTGTAGCAGAATTCTTTTTCAGAATGTTGCAGGATTACTTGTAGAATATCTTGAATATCCTGTCATTGGGGTAATGCACGAGGCGTATGGCTTCACCCTTCTTGTTGTCCATGATTTCCTTCGAGTCCCTCTCAGCGAATCCCACCGCTATGAAGACATTATCCTTGTTTCTTATGAAGACCATGTCGTCTTTAGTGATGTCCGGGTCCATATCGGTTATCCCCTGGGCAAAAACGTTGGCGCCGTTCATTATGTGTGGCACAGCACCATCATCCACTGTCACATACATTTTTTCCGGTTTACGATCATTAAGCAGGAACAGAAGCGGTATAACAGTATCTTTTTCGTATACGTACGGTTTCCTGTCGATAAAGAAGCATTTCTCGTTCTTTACTTCATCCACCTCGACCCTGTCCAGTTTTCCTGTGTCAAGATTCAGATCTTCAAGCTTTTTCTGCAGTTCCCTGGATTCCTTCTTTGAAATGAAATGTTTTGGCATGATTACCTCACGGCACGTATGGCTTCATTGAGAGTATTTCTTCATTTATATTCTCAGTTTTTCCTTTCAGGATTCTATCCATAATTGCCTGGATCTTCGAACCAAGATCCCTCTCGTGATCTGAGAACTGCCATTCCTTGTTGTAGGTCTCATCCAGAGAAACGAGGAAAGAGTAGAAAACAGATTTCGTAACTGAAGATGCCTGAGAGCCTTTTTCAGCATTCCTTATGGCCTCAGCTTTTCCATTCTTGAAATAATCCTTGAGGATTGAAACAAGATATTCAGAATTCTTGGACCACGGTTCGACTGTAAATACTTTCTCTACCTCCTCTTTCCTGTAGAATTTCCTTGCAGACTCGATCTGGTCCATTGGATTACCTTTCATTGACTTCAGGATCTTGCTGTCAATCTCGGGAAAAAGTTCACCCATTATTTCTTCCCTGTATTCCGGCCATAATATCTCAAGAAGCTTCCTCAGGCTGGCTGAATCCAGTGATGCGCCCTTGTCCATGCCGGAAAGAGGACCTTTCAGCACATTCAAATCTATTCCCTCATCTTCAAACTGATTGAGAAATTCATCGATGTCTGAATAGCATTCGTCCCCTATTATGAACATTCTTTTTCTGATCGCTTCCTGTATCCTGAAATGAACTATGGCCCGTATAAGCTTCCTGTTGTCGGTTTTTCCCGTGAAATACTCCCTTATAGAGTCCCCTGGCAGATCTTTTATGTACTCCTCTATGAAAGGGGATGTCACCTGGAAATCGCTGAAAACATCCTTGGTAAGAAAATGTTTCAGGATAATGTGTAATGTATTTCCGTGGGCATTCTCGTAAATCTTAATCGTTACGCCTGAAAAATGATTTACAACCATGTATTTTCCTGTGTCTCCAATGGTAAGTTCATCCTCATCCCTGGAGAAAGGTATCCCATGCTCTTCAAGTATGTCCTCAAAGAATTCTGTACCGGGGCCTCTGCCCTTGCAGCTTGCCATGTAATAATTCTTCGATGAATAAACCTTGACGTTTCCAGATTTGGTGAGGTTTGTAAAGGCAAGCATTCTCCATATCTCATTATCATAATTCTGTATGCCTGCCAGAACTGATTCGTCGGTGTTTCCTCTCTTGGCATATTCTGCATTTCCGTAAGGTGTGGAAATGAAGCCTAGTATGGGTGCAGAACTTGAATCCATTATCCTGTGAGTTTCTGAGATCCCGCTTAGAAACTGATCGGCAGATCTTGAGAATTTATCATATTTTCCTGATTGTGCAATAGAATCTATTTTCTTCCTGTAAGATTCAAAGGGGCAGAAAAACCCCTTGTCATCACATTCCGGTATTATCTGAAGGGGATCCTCGAATAGCTTTTCCAGCTTTTCAAGAAATTTCTTTTCTTTTTCCTTGGATCCGGTTTTTAACTTCATCTTACCAGATTTACTTCCTGTCAAGCATTCTAATCGCTTCTGCCCTAACTGTCACAGGGATGGGCACCATGGATTCAATAAGCTGGACAGTCACTTCCTCCTTTGCTGAATCTATTGATATGATCTTGGCTTTTTCGCCTTTGAAGGGGCCATCTATCAGTTCCACGAATGCACCAAGTTCAAGGCCGGCAACGGCAGGTTTAGGCGTAAGATAGTGCACAATCTCGTCGATCTGGATGTCTCCTTCGACAATCCCCTTGAATCCCCTTATTCCTCTTGCAATAAAGGCGATCCTGTCAGGATGCATGGTTTCTACGAATGCATATCCCTTTACGTCATGAGGAGCCATTATGGCGAGAACTTCATTTACAGCGTGCTCATTCGTAGCTCTCCTGTCTTCTTTGTCTTTGTCTCCCTTTGTCTTAAGATCTTTTGCAACCTGTATCTCATTGCCTACTGTTGTTTTAAGCGCAATAATGACGGGAGTTATATTTACCTTGAAATTTTTCGTAAGTGAGTGTACACCGTCTTCTGACGCCACTCGAACTTCGAGAGCCATTTGATCATTCATGTAGGCCCCTTTTGGAGCAGTAATTATTAGACCTATCTTTCTAGTCCCTTTGGACTCTATTTCAAAGTCTTCCTCTACATTCTGCTTATCCTTTGGAGATACGGTAAATTCCTTGATCTTTGGAGTTTCAAGCGAAATGAACCATTCCACCAGCTCATCTTTCTGCGTGAAATCCTGCTTTACAAGAATACTGAATTTCCTTTTCCCGCTCTGGATATTCTTGATAACAATGGGGATATCAACTGTCCTTCCTGCACCTATTTCCATATCAGAAACATCGAAAGATATCCAATCAAATTCGTCTTTAACGTCCTGCATTATTGTTTCACCTTAAGGAATTTTGAAATATACACCCATCAAAAGGTATATGAAAAAGCCCAGCAGGCCAAGCAGTATTATTCCGGCTCCCGTGATGGCGAGCACTTTGATGTACTCATCGCTATCCGGCTTCTTTGCCATCTTAATGATCCTGGCATACTTTCCTTTACCAATGCCGCCGACGCGGCGTTCAATTTTATCCTGAACCTCTATGAATTTATCGTCTATGGACATTACAGTGACTCCAGTTTACTTAAAAGTAACAAGAAATAAAATCTTTTCCAACAAAAAGAGGTAGGCAATTATATGAAATGATTGTGCCTGTGGCTCGTACTATCTTAGGAGGTGATCCATCCGCAGGTTCCCCTACGGATACCTTGTTACGACTTAACCCTCCTCACTGACATCAGATTCGAGTTTGTCCTCTCGGACAGACCCTCATCCAACACCAGCTCGGATGGTTTGACGGGCGGTGTGTGCAAGGAGCAGGGGCATATTCACCGCGGGCTGTTGACCCGCGATTACTACGGAATCCACATTCATGAGGGCGAGTTACAGCCC
>OFHI01000175.1_pt1 | contig 12473 bp, 11 predicted proteins | sample 1522021 | NCBI WGS metagenome assembly OFHI01 (sample SAMEA2464839, study PRJEB22497) | soil metagenome | biome: Grassland; feature: Farmland; material: Clay | place: Australia | collected 2013-02-01 | depth 1.4 m | reverse complement strand
CTCCAGGAGAATGTCCGGCTTCTGAGCAGCAAGGCCTCCAAGCAGGCCATCATCGGCACCATCATCGCCAGCGTGACAGTCGTTGTTGCCACCCTCCTTAGCGCCTATTTCAGCAATCATTATGAATTGACGCTCGCCAGCATCATTCATGCACAGGCCACGAATCCGGTACTCTGGCTGCTGGACGCCACCCCGTTCATATTCGGTTTCTGGGGGCAGTACACCAGCACCGTGATCGCTTACGAGGCCGGGGCGATGGTCATGGACCAGACCAGTGACCTGCGGACCCGCACCGCAGCGCTGGAAAACCGCATCTCTCATGAATCTACCCACGACCAGCTTACTGACCTGCCCAACCGCGCGCTCTTCGTGGACCGCCTCGAACAGGCGCTTCAGCTGGCCAACACCGAAAAGATCGAGTTGGGGGTTCTCTTCCTGGATCTCGACCATTTCAAGGAAATCAACGACTCGCTCGGCCAGCACAGCGGCGACCGGGTGTTGAGGAGCGTCGCGACCCGGATCCGTAACGCGGTCAGCGATTCAGTCACCGTGTCCCGCCTTGGGGGCGACGAATTCGGCCTGATCCTCCCCCGGTTGAGGAAGGAGGCGGAAATCCTCTCGACCGTCAAGGCTATCCGTAAGGCCCTGGAGGCGCCCTACGCGCTGGAAGGTCTGAGCCTGTCTCTGGCGGCCAGCATCGGTGCCACCTGTTTTCCCGCCCACGGCCGGGATGCGGACACTCTCATGCAACGCGCGGAAGTGGCGATGTACTGGGCCAAGAAGGACCGCAGCGGCTATGCCCTGTATTCGCCGGACCAGGACAAGTCCAGCCCTCATCGCCTCATCCTCTTGGGCGAACTCCGCCAGGCCCTGCAACGCAAGGAACTGGTGCTTCAGTACCAGCCCATCGTGGATGCCCGCACGGGAAAGCTGAGAAGCGTCGAAGCGCTGGTGCGCTGGCAGCACGAGCGTTACGGCATGCTCTTGCCCGACGAGTTCATTCCCCTCGCCGAACGAAGCGGCTTCATCCGCGAACTCACCAACTGGGTCCTGCGCGAGGCTCTACGGGACATGGCTGCATGGCATCATGCGGGAAGAACTCTGAGCGTCTCCGTCAACGTGACGGCAGCCAGTCTGCTCGACCCCGAATTCGCCAACACGGTTTCCGGGATGCTGGCCTCGTTCAAGCTGCCGCAGAATGCGCTGACGCTGGAAATGACGGAAACCACGTTGCTGACCGACCAGGAACGCGCCTACGATACGATTACACGCCTGTCGGAACTCGGCGTACAAACCTCCATAGACGATTTCGGCACCGGTTACTCCTCTCTCGCCTACCTGCGCAAATTACCCGTCGACAGCATCAAGATAGACCGCATGTTCGTCACCGATATGGCCCACGGGTCCAACGGCGAGGTCCTGCTCAACGCCATTATCCAATTGGCTCATGCGCTCGAATTGCATGTCACGGCCGAGGGAGTGGAAAACGCGGAAGTGGCAGCCCGCCTGCCACGCCTTGGCTGCGACGCCCTGCAGGGATTCGCCATCAGCGAACCATTGCCCGCGGAAAAGGTGATGAATTGGCATGGGAGGAACGCAAGCGTCTCCTCCGAGTCACAGATGGCCTGACCCCCCGACCGGATACTACCCGGGGACCATTGGACTGCAAATGGCAAGAATTGACTGTGACGATGAACGAATCGAGATCCTGCTGAGTCCACTTGACGAAGTGCTCTCTCTGCACGGATCCCTGCACATCCCGCTGACGCATGTCCGCTCGGTGCGTCACGAAACGGTGCCCGAGGAGTGGTTCCGGGGCTTTCGCATCGGGACCAACTTCCCCGGCGTCAAAGTCGCAGGCACGTTCTTCACCGGCGACGGGATGATCTTTTACGACTTCCACGATCCCACTCGTTGCCTGATCCTGGATTTGGCGCATGAGCATTACAGCCGCGTTATCGTGGAGGTCGACAAAGACCAGGATCCCGGCGAACTCGCCGGCAGAATCAATGCTTTGTTACGCTCCCATTGACCGGTAGAGTCCCCAGAAAGCCCTTGAGCAACGCGTAAAAGCGATTCGGCTGATCGAGCATGGCAAAGTGCCGCGCTCCCTCGATCGTCTCCACCTTGGCGTCCGGGGCGTTTTCCAGCAATTCGCGGTAGTAATTCGCCTTTTGTCCGGCAGTGGTCAAAGGCCGGTTGTTGAGCTTTGCGTAACGCTCGAAATCCGCCTTGTAATACGGGGAAATCACAAGAAGTGGAACAGTTATGTTTTTCAGCCTGGAGCGCAGATCCAGTTCGAAATCCTCGGCGGTATACTCACTGACCGCAGCCGGATCACTGCGCGCGCTCAGCTCGGCGCATTGCTTCGCCAGTTCCGGACTGATGACCCCGACACTCTGCATGTAACTCTGTTGCTGCTCCCTGAACCCGGACGGCGTCAAGTGCGCCGCCGCACTTCGCACATGCTGCGCCGCCGCCTCACGCTGGGCCCGGCTCATGAGGGGAAAAACCGGAAGCCCGTCGACCGTCACCAGGCCCGCTATCAAATTGGAATGTTCGGTGGCGAAAAGGATGGCAAGCGTCCCGCCGAGGCTATGGCCGACCAATACCGGTTTGGCGATCTTGTAGCGGCGAACCAGTTCCAGCAGCGATGCATCGGCTTGTCCAATCAGGTCCGTTTTTGTCCGCGGGGCGGGCTCGCCATCAAACCCGGCCAGGGTCACGGCGTAGATCACATGGCCCTTCATGAAATGCCGGATGGTCCCGGCCCACACCCAGGCACCGCTCGAAAGGCCCGGAATCAATATCAGCGGACGCCCCGCGGTGCCAAAGCGATCCACGGCCAGGGTTCCGACCCGGAAATGGGCTTGTGCCACTGGCAGGGTGATTAGCGCGGGTGCCGCGGAATCGGCGGCAATGGAATAATTCGTCCCCGAGAACAACAGCGCTGCGGCAAAGCAAAGGCATCTAGTGATTCGCATGGCACCCGTCCGCATATCCTGGCCCCGTACCAAATTACCACGCCATGACGTTTCGGATACACTGCCGACTTTGTTTGCGGCCGGCGCCAATGCATGATCTGATCAACGTGGTCCTCCTGGGTATCATCGAGGGTATCACCGAATTCCTTCCGATCTCGAGCACCGGCCACCTTCTGATCGCGGAGCACTGGCTTGGCGCCCGCTCCGACCTGTTCAACGTGGGTATCCAGGCCGGCGCCATCCTTGCCATCACACTGATTTACCGCCGCCGCCTGCTGGATTTCCTGACCCGCTGGCGCGAGCCGGAAACCCGCGACTACCTGCTCAAGCTCATCGTGGCGTTCCTGATCACTTCGGCGATCGGCCTGGCCGCGGTGGAACTCGGTTTCAAGCTGCCCAAGCACATCGACCCGATCGCCTGGGCCCTGATTATCGGCGGCGTGTGGATGATCGCCGCGGAGCAGATCGCCGCACGGCGGCCGCCAAGTACCCAAATCACATGGCGGGTAGCCATACTCGTCGGCATTGCCCAGATGGTGGCCGGCATTTTCCCCGGCACCTCGCGCTCGGCTTCCACCATCTTCGCCGCCATGTTGTTCGGCACCAGCGACCGCTCCGCCGCGACCGAATTCGCCTTCCTCGTCGGCATTCCGACCATGTACGCGGCAACGGGTTACGAGTTGCTCAAAACCGTGCGTCACCACGATGTATCGCAAATGCATTGGGGCGCGCTTGCGGTTGGTTTTGTCGTTTCGCTGATCGTAGCTTTCGTCGCCGTCAAATGGCTGCTCGGCTACATTCGCACGCACCGCTTCACCCCGTTCGCGATTTACCGCATCCTGCTCGGTATCGCATTGCTGCATTTCATTCCGATGAGATAGATAGTAATAACTGCACAAGAATCTCCGACTTGCCTTGATCCCCGGGCAACAGAACGATACTCTCGATAACCAGTGCTCCTGCATGCACCGGTACTGATAAAAATTTTAGGGGGATTTTTATGCAAGACACCACCGGAGTCCCGGGAGAGGCCATAACCGGCCCTCTTTCTCAGACACGCCCGTGGATGAAATTCCTTGCCGTGATGGGTTTAATATCTTGTGGGCTTGTGCTTCTGGATGGGTTCTTCATGTTGCTGGGCACCAGCCTCGTGCCTAATGCCCGGGGCGTTCCAGGCGCGCCACCCGGCGTAATTGCACTCATGGTTCTGTTCTACCTCGCAGGCAGCTTCTTTTTCTATCTCGTGCCATCAATTCTGCTGATGCGTGCGGCACGGTCATTAAACGGCATAGAAAAACAGTGCGACCTTGACAAGATTGCGGCTGTCGCTGAACGGCAGCACAAATTCTGGAGATATTGCGGCATGCTGATGATTGTAGCCATAAGCTTCGCCTTGTTTTTAATGATTATTGCGGCAGTAGCGATTCCATTTACGGCCAGACTATTGCATTAGGTCCGGCTGAGGTGCCGTCATCCGTCGCACCAGAGCAGACGCGACCCCTTGCCATCCCAGTAAAAAACGGCGGCCTGCCTGAAGGCGCATGCCAGGTCCACGGCGACATCAGGGTCAATACCTGACACCGCGAAAGAAGGTTCCGCGTGCGTTCCGTCTTCGCTGCGACCGTTGGCCGGATAATAGTGCCATCCTGCTTCCAGCAATGCTGCTTCCAGTTGCCGGTTAGCCGACTCGTTGACGGCTTCGGTCGGTCGACTATCACCTGGATTCCAGGCCGTAATGATTGCCAGTGGGGTGCTTGGCGCAGGACCCTCTGGCGCAGCCCCTATGCGGAACTTGACGTTCCCCGCGGGAAGTTCGGCAACGTACACCGCGCGCTCATAAGCGCGGACCAGTTCATCCCGCCATGATTTCACAGCCAACGCTTGCGGTGAAAATACGCGAGCATGCCGAGCACGGCCATGGCCATGACGCCGAGGGCATAGAAGTAACCGAAACGCCAGTGCAGTTCCGGCATGTTCCAGGGACTTGCCGTGCTGAAGTTCATGCCATAAAGACCGGTAATGAAAGTCAGCGGAAGGAAAATGGTCGCAAACACCGTGAGCACTTTCATGACATCGTTCATGCGCTGGCTTACGCTCGACAGGTAAGTGTCGAGCAGGCTCGAGGCCATTTCCCGGTACATCTCCAGGAGATCGATGATGCGCGCACAATGATCGTAAGTGTCGCGCAGGTAGAGACGGGTGTTTTCGCCGATCATGTGCTCACCGTCTCGCAGCAGCGTATTGATTACGTCGCGTTGCGGCCACCAGGCCCGGCGCAAATCCACCAGTTCCTGTTTCATGTAATGAATTTGGTTGCGTAACTCCCGGGTAGGTTCTTCAAGCACGGCTTCTTCCAGCGTGTCCATGCGTTCGCCGAAGTCTTCCAGTAGCGGGAAACCCTCGTCGATCACTACATCCAGGAGCGAATAAAACAGGTAATCGGCTCCACGCTCGCGGAACATCCGCTTGGTCTGCAGGCGCGCCCTGATCAGCGCGAAGGTATCACCGCCACCCTCATCGAAGGAAATAACGTAGTTGGCTCCCAGGAAGAAACTGACCTGAGACGTCTGCAATGCTCCGCTTTCGTCGCGGCGGGGCTTGTTGAGCACCACGAAGTACTGGTTTTCATAGGCCTCGAACTTGCTCCTCTGTCCGCGTCCCATGACATCTTCCATAGCCAGCGGATGCAGATCGAAGGCCCGCCCCAAGGCGGCCATCAGTTCGGGATTCGGGGCCCCCTGTATCTGCAGCCAGGTGACTTCGCCGGACTTGTTCGAAGGCCTGCAGTCCGCGGCCGGCACATCGACCTGTTCCCGCGCCTCCTCGGCATCATAGCGATAAAGGGTGACGCGCGGCGGCGGAAGCGGCGGCGCACCGGGCTCTGCCCTGTATTCCAGCGTGCCCGGTGCGGTACCGGGCCGATGGTAGGTGCCGAGCATCCGGCGTGAGGATCTTACAAAGGCCACACGTGACTGCCGGGCCAAGCGGCCGACGGATATGGCTTTACGCTTGCTTCTCATAGTCGCAGTATAGGAAATACGGATTAAAAATCCACTTCCGGCAGAAGTCCCCGGGGTTCCCTCACGGAGGTAACGGGCGGTCTCTGTCCTTGTCTACGATGCAGTAAAAACCGAATGGTTGCCCGCTTTCGTTGCGGAGCTGGTGAACCTGCAGGGGCGCAACGTAGGCAATGTCGTCAGGCTTCAATGCCAGGCGCTCTCCATCCATGATCACGATGCCCTGCCCTCGTGCGCCGATCAGCACATGCGTATGCGCATGTTTTTCGAGGCTGGTATAGCCGCCGGACTCCAGTTCGAAATACCGCAACTCGAAACTGCATGGCTCGCCCTGTTTCCCGACCAGTTCGACACGGCGCACGCCTCGGAAAGGCAAATCCTGGCTGATCTTGTAACGCTGGTTTTCGCGCTCCGCCCAATTGAAATCGCCGGATACCGGCAACAAGCTGCGCACGTCTTCCCGAGCGCCATCGGCGGGCAATTCACAGGCCGATGTCCATGCCTCCTGCGGTTCTTCCAACCGCTCCTCGAAATACGTTTCCATGGCACCCAGCAAACGCCGTGTGCCCGCTTCGACCCCGCCCGATGCACCATGGAGCGAACCGCCGAGCAACCACACGGCATCCGTGCCGTAACGCCGTGCCAAATCTTCGACCTGCTCCGTTTGCAATCCACCTCCAGGCGAGGGTAACGCGCGGGCCAGTCCGCCCAGTGTCCCCTGCAAGGCAGTGGCGATGCCTTCGCAATCATCATCCCTCACGTCGAAACGTCCGCCGGGCGAGGGGAAAACGGAGATGTCCGCGCCGGCCATACGAAACAGTAAACCAAGCAGTACCGCGTGCGAAATACCTTCATCCTGGCCATTGGTGTAGGCCCCGGACAGGGCCGGATGGGCCATGAACAGCAATTGATAGCGTTCGGCGAGCGCACGTGCCCGATCCAGCCCCAGCACCAGGGGACACAGCAGTGCACCGGCGAGCCCACGCTGCTGTATATACTCCGCGCGGCGCTCCAGTTCCGAGTCCGGGCCTGACAGGTGCGGAAGGTAGAGGCAGCGCCTGCCGCTGGCTGCGTTGACCTGCTCGACGGCATCCGCGCAGGCATCGACATGCGCGCGGAAGCCGTCGAAATCCGCATGGACCAGATTCTGGTCATCCTTGACGATGTCCCCGCCGCCTCGCGCAAAGCCCCCCGCCAAAGCGGCCAGTTCTTCGAGCGGCACGCCCCGCGGTTTAATGGCCGTCGCCAGGAGCGGGCGGCCATACACGCCCGTCAACCTGCGCAAGCCATCGCAACCGTAACGCGGGCCATGCCAATTTGCCAGCAACGAGCCTGGCAGATTGACATCGAGCAAGCGTATCCCGCGGTACATGGAAATATTCCCGTAGAGCAGATTGAAAAGCTGCCCCAATTGGCCGCAGGCCAGCTCGACCGGAAAATCGATATGTACACGGTGCGCTCCGATCTGTTCGGGATCCGGGAAAATCGCCTCGACATGCCCGAGGCATGCCTCGGCCGTCGTGCCCGCCACCTGCTCCGGGGGCAATTCCACGGTTTGCTCGTAAATGACTGCACGGGCCATCCGGGCTGCTTCCGCCTCCGTACCCTGTATGCGATAAGTAGTACAGATGAGATGACTATCCATAATCTTGATCAGCTCCAAAATGATTCTTCCGGCACGATCCGGGGCTCCGGCTGCAGGGATACCCCGAAACGCTCGACAACGCGCGCTTGCACCTCCCGGGCCAGGGCTAGAATTTCGGGCCCCGTCGCAAGCCCATGATTGACCAATACCAAAGCATGGCCTTCGTACAAGCCAGCATCGCCGCGCCGCACACCCTTCATCCCGCATTGCTCGATCATCCAGGCGGCCGAAAGCTTCTCGCCGCCGTCTGGCTGCGGATAGCCGGGCAGGCCTGGAAACTGTGCACGCAAGCGCCTTGCTTCCTGGGCACTGACCACCGGATTTTTGAAAAAACTGCCCACGTTTGCGACCGTTTGCGGATCGGGCAGCTTGCGCCGCCGTAATCGTTCCACGGCCCGGGCGACATCCAGCGCTGTAGGGGCTTGCACGCCCAGCGACTCCAACTCCTCGCTGACACCCTGATAATCCAGGCACAGGAGACGGCGGCGGGACAATGCCAGCTCGACATTCGTAATAACGTAACGCTCGGGATCGTGCTTGAAAACCGAATCGCGATACGCAAAGGCACAGTCTCCGGGCTCCAGCGTCACGCGTCTGGACGCCTGCCTGTCCCAGGCCTCGACCGCGACGACGAACTCGGACAGCTCGACGCCATAGGCGCCGATATTCTGCACCGGAGCAGCGCCCACCGTGCCCGGAATCAGGATCAGGTTTTCCAAACCTACATATCCCGCATCGAGAGACCAGCGAACGAAACCATCCCAGGACTCCCCGGCCGCCACCCGGATCCGGCCGCGGCCTCTATCCGCGATGCCGCGCGTGGCCAACTGCAAGACGGTGCCCTGGAAATCCCGGGCGAACAAAATATTTCTTCCGGCACCGAGAACCAACAGGGGTGATTCTGCCGCCTGCGCGGCATCCAGGATAAGCGGCAGGTCGGCCGCATGTCGAAGACGAACCAGCTTGCGCGCGCGCGCGGGCACGCGCAGCGTATTGGGAATAAGCGCATCCGGCTCCCACACGAGAGGAGTCTGCGGCACTTGCGCGGGCATGTTGTCCTCCATGGGTGCTGACTTTAGCGCAATGGCACTGTTATCCTGAACCACAATCCTGTCGATTGCTGAAAAAACATGACCGATAGCAACCAACCACCCGAAATCCGCCTGGATAGCGGGCACCTCTACCGGGAAGAGACCTATACCGACCGGCGCATCGGTACCTTGCGCAAATTGCTTCCTGTCCATGCCGACGGCTCCGACGATCCCGGCCGTCCGGCAGTCTGGGAGGGCTCCACGAGCCTGCTGACCCCGGCGGGCACGCTGCCGCTGAGTTTCGAAATCGAGGCCGAGACCTTCTCCGAAGCCCTCGAGCGTTACCCCGACGCCGCACGCGAGGCGCTCGAGAGGACCATGGAAGAGTTGCGCGAACTGCGCCGCGAACAAGCATCGTCGATCGTTGTTCCCGGTCAGGAAAGCTCCAAGCTGGGGGGATTGGGAGGCAGCGGTAGCGGTTTTCCGCCCCGGTAACGGCTCCCCGGGCCCTCAGCCCGCATCCGGCTTTATGCCGGCCAACCAGAGACCGGCATAAAGCTTCGGGTCAATCGCGGCGCGTTCGGACTGCGCACTCAACCAATCAGGCAGGCCCGCCAGCGGCACCGGATGCACCGTGATGGTTTCGGTGTCGTCGCCGCCGCCCGGTCCCACGCGCGTCAAACCGTCGGCCTGGCAAAAGGTGGTGATTTCATTGCTCAATCCCGCCGTGGTGGGCCCCGAGGCCAGCTCACGCATGTGCGCGGCACGATAGCCGGTTTCTTCTTCGAGTTCGCGTTGCGCGGCCTCGAGCAGAGTCTCTTCTTCACCGATATCGCCCACAAGGCCCGCCGGCAGCTCGATGACCGGACGCTCGAGCGGCAAACGGTATTGCTCGACCAGCAACAGTTCGTGTGCATCGGTGACAGCCACGATCACAGCCACACCATGGGCATTGGTACGCTCTACGTATTCCCAGTGCCGCCGCCGCAGCAACCGCAGGAATTCGCCCTCGTGCAGAATCCGGGCAGCGTTCTCCGCCTCGCTCATTGACCAATATCTCAGGAAAGTCGTGTCATAGTAGCGGTACTGGTTAAAATTTGTCCTTGCGCCCAATGAATCGTTCACCCATGCGTCCCCTGACCGCCTCTGCCTGGACCCATGCGATTACCCTTACGCGAAGCTCGACACCTGGATCGGACGCGTTGCCGGTCTCGACGAGTACCACTTGCCGGACAACCTGTCTGCCTGGGATTGCCGCAACAACCGGCTGGCGCATCTGGCGTTGAAACAGGATGGCTTCCTGGATGACTGCGTCCGCTTGCGGGAACGCTATGGCGCGGACAATATCGGCGTTTTCCTCGGCACCAGCACCAGCGGCATCGGGCTGACGGAACGCGCTTACCGGGAGCGCCATGCCACGGGCGAGCTTCCGGAGTGGTTTTCCTACAGCCACAGCCAGGATATGTTTACCTTGCCCGCATTCGTGCGCTCAGCACTGGGACTGACCGGTCCGGCCCTGGCCGTATCCACGGCCTGCTCTTCCAGCGCCAAGGTGTTCGCTACCGCTGCACGCTACATGCAGGCCGGCTTGTGCCAGGCCGCCCTGGTTGGCGGTGTAGACAGCCTGTGCCTGATGACGCTCTTTGGTTTCCATTCACTGCAACTGGTCAGCGCATCGCCCTGCCGCCCGGCGGATGCGGAGCGGGACGGCATCAACCTCGGGGAAGCCGCGGGTTTTGCGCTCCTGGAATGGCCAGACGCCAGCGGCGGCACGGAGTCGCCCCTGTTGATGGGATTCGGCGAAAGCGGCGACGCCCACCATATGTCGGCACCCCACCCCGAAGGTGCCGGAGCTGCCCTTGCCATGCGGGCTGCGCTGGAACGCGCCGGGCTACAGCCCGCCGACATCGACTGGGTGCATCTGCACGGCACCGGAACGCCCGCCAACGATAAAGCCGAGGACCTGGCCCTGCGACAGGTGTTCGGCCCGGGCCAGGCCAGCAGTTCGACCAAGGGCTGGTGCGGGCACACGCTGGGAGCCGCAGGGATTATGGGCTTCGGAATCGCCGTCCTCGCACTGGAGCACGGCCTTGTGCCGGCCAGCCTCAACACGCGCCGGGTGGATCCGGCCATTGACGCCGATATCGTGCTGGAAAACCGCAAGCAGCCCGTTTCCCGGGTCATGGTCAACGCTTTCGGCTTCGGCGGCAGCAATGCGAGCCTTGTCGTGGGACGGACGGCATGATGACGCGATTGACGGTAAGCGGTATCGGTTTCGCGGCGCCCGGCCTGGTGGGCTGGCCCACGGCCCGGGACTGCCTCGCCGGCACCGCAGCCTATCGACCCGGGCCATTGCCCAGGCTCAGCCCCGTGGGCCTCCCCGCCAACGAACGAAGACGCTTGTCCACCACCATGCGCCTCGCCCTGGCCGTCGCCGAAGAAGCACTGGGCGGAACCCCGGAAAGCGCCCGCCAAGCCGCCACCGTTTTCGCGAGCGCCAACGGGGACGGAGACATCATCAATGCCATCTGCGAGGAACTGGCGAGACCAGAGCCCGCCGTGTCGCCGACCCAGTTCCATAACTCCGTGCACAACGCCCCGGCCGGCTATTGGTCGATCGCGGCAAAAGCCATGACTCCCCACACTGCCGTGGCGGCTCACGATGCCACATTCTCTGCCGGCCTGATCGAGGCCGCCACGATGACAACCGACGGCATGCCGGTTCTGCTCGTAGCCTACGACCGCCCGTTACCCGAACCGCTCAACAAGACCCGGCCGGGCCATGGCGAATTCGCCTGTGCGCTCCTGCTCCACCGGCAACCGGGGGGCACTTCGGCCGGATTATCCTTGCGCCTGGAGAGCGGCGGCGAGGAGTCGACAGTCGCGGACCCGATGCTCGAAGCCTTGCGCACGGACAATCCCGCGGCCCGCGCCCTGCCCCTGCTCGCGGCGCTGGCACGCGGCCAGGCCGGTGCGGAGATACGCCTGCCCTACGTGACCGGAACGAAACTCGTCGTCAGCCACCTTTGAGTCCCTTCGGACCCGGTCAATGTGAATCTGCTGGTGCTGTCTCGCCGGTAACGCTCATGCTCAGATTGCGCCGCCGCCTGCGCTTCCAATCCAGCGTTTCGCGATAATTGGCAAGGGCAGTGACGTAATAGACCAGCCGGAAGAGGAACATCGGCCAACGCACGGGCGTTTTTCGAAACACGTCTCCGGCCAGCATCGTGGTTACGGCCTCGGGCATCCGTTGCACGTCGCGGGGCGACATGAACAAATTATGCAACGCACGTGTATTGAAGCGGTAAATGAACCATGCGAACACCTTCATGCCTCGGCGCAGGTAACGTTCGTATTCCCGCGTCAGACGCCGTTCCTTGCGCGGATCGTCGAGGATGGCATCGACCGTATCGGCAGCCTTGAAGGCTCCGGTCAAACCCAGGTGAACCCCGCTGGAGAACACCGGGTCGAGGAACGCGAAGGCATCTCCAACGAGCAGATATCCCTTGCCCGCAGCGGTCTTGGACAGATAGGTGAAGTTGCCGGTTGCACGGACTACGCCGTCGAGCTCGGCATTCGCCATGCGCTTGCTGAGCGACGGTGACAGCGCCCAGGTCCGCTCGAGGAATTCCGCCGGAGGGCAATCGCGGGTCTTGAGGTACTCGGGCCAGCACACCGCCCCGACGCTCATGGTCCCGCCCTTCAGGGGAATGAGCCAGAACCAGCCATGCTCGAACCAGTACACCGTAATATTGCCCTCATCCTCGCCTTCCTGGCGCGGGACATTGCGGTAATG
>OFHI01000173.1_pt1 | contig 12599 bp, 14 predicted proteins | sample 1522021 | NCBI WGS metagenome assembly OFHI01 (sample SAMEA2464839, study PRJEB22497) | soil metagenome | biome: Grassland; feature: Farmland; material: Clay | place: Australia | collected 2013-02-01 | depth 1.4 m | reverse complement strand
ATTGCTTTCCGGATCAACTTCGTGGAGTCCTACGATCCTTCGCTGCCGCATGTGCAAGGCGACCGCGACCAACTCATCCAAGTGCTGCTGAATCTGGTGAAGAACGCTGCCGAAGCGATCTCCGGCAGCGACAAGCAGGATGGCGAAATCCATCGCAGCACCGGTTTCCAGCATGGCGTGCGGCTTTCCGCCGCTGCCGGGCGCTCGCGCCGAAAAGGCGCATAGGCTTCGCGGCCGAATATCACCGCCATGTCCGTCTCCCTCCCTTCATAAGGCCTGCCACTCCAGTCCCGTATCCTGCGCGGCGATGCCTACCCAGTCCGGTTCGCATCCCAGCGCCTGCACCGCGCCTGCCCGGGCGAGTTCGGGCGTATTGTTCTGTTCCGAGAGATGCGCCAGCGCCAATCGCTGCAAGCGCGACGTATCGATTCTCGAAAGCAACCCGGCCGCCTGCTCGTTGCTCAAGTGACCGTACTCCCCCGCCACTCGCCGCTTGAGCCGTGCGGGATACGGTCCGGCGACAAGCATCTGCTCGTCATGGTTGCTTTCGAGCACCAGCCCGTTCACGCCCCCAAGGACCTGTTCGAGGTAGGGCGTGGAATGGCCGAGATCGGTTACCACCGCGATTCTCCGGTCCCCGTCGCTGAACACGAACTGGGTCGGTTCGGCCGCATCGTGCGGGACGATGACCGGTGTGACTTCAAGGTCGCCGAGCGCAAAGGCGGCATGGCTGTCGAAGACCTGCGTGGCTTCAGGCAAACGCTTGCGCAGACCCGCATTGCGAGTGCCTGCGCTGGCCCAGGGCAGGAAACCGCAGCGTTCGGCCAGGCGCGCGGCGCCTGCGATATGGTCCGAATGCTCGTGCGTGATCAGCAAGGCATCGATGTCTTCGAAGGCCAGCCCGAGACGTTGCAGGCGGTATTCGCACTCCTTCAGCGTCAACCCGCAGTCCACCATGACCGTGGTACTCCCGGCCTGGATGATCGTCGCATTGCCGCGACTGCCGCTGGCCGCCAGCGCGAACCTCATCCCTGACCGCCCTTGTCCGGCGGCGTATACATGGGCAGTACCGTCGCACCCTCGCCTTTCACCGTGGTGACCTTGCCCGTGCCTTCGCGGCTGACCTCGTCGATCCGGACGACGGCGTGCAAGGGGATATAGGTGCGTTTGACGGACTCGAACTCGGCGGCCAGTTTCTCGGCGCCCGGGTCGACGACGACCCTCGAGCGCTCGCCGAAGCTCAACTCCTCGATTTCGATGAAACCGAACAGCGCGCTCTGTCTGATCTTGTGCGCATAGATTTCATAGAGCTGGTCGCGGCTCTGAAAAATGACCTTGTAGATGTGCCGGGCCGCCATGGCTACGCCACCTCCGCAGGCAAGAGGCGCTCAAGGCCGCCCATATAGGCGCGCAGCACCTCGGGCAGGACGACGCTGCCGTCGGCTTGCTGCCCGTTCTCGAGTACCGCGACCAGGGCGCGTCCCACGGCCAACCCGGATCCGTTCAGCGTATGCGCCAAGCGGGGTTTGCCTGTGACAGGGTCTCGGAAACGGGCACGCAACCTGCGCGCCTGAAAGTCACCGCAGTTGCTGCATGAGGAAATTTCCCGGTAGGCACCCTGCCCCGGCAGCCAGACTTCCAGATCGTAGGTCTTGGTTGCCGAGAAACCGATATCGCCTGCGCACAGGGTCACCACGCGATAAGCCAGGCCCAGTGCCTGGAGTACGGCCTCGGCGTGCCCGCGCAACTCTTCCAGGGCGTCCCGGGACCGGTCCGGATGGACCAGTTGCACCATCTCGACCTTGTCGAACTGGTGCTGGCGGATCATGCCGCGTGTGTCCTTGCCGTGGCTGCCCGCCTCGGAACGGAAGCACGGCGTATGCGCCATCATCTTGAGCGGCAGCCGCTCGGCGTCGAGGATTTCATCACGCACCAGGTTGGTGAGCGGCACTTCTCCAGTCGAAGTGAGAAACCAATCGCGGTCCCCGTCCAGATGAAACAGATCGTCGGCAAACTTGGGCAACTGGCTGGTGCCGATCAGACTCGCCTCGTTGACGATGTAGGGTACGTAGAATTCCCGGTAACCGTGCCGCTCGCGGTGCAGGTCGAGCATGAACTGCGCCAGTGCGCGATGCAACCTTGCCAGGTTCCCGCCGAGCACGACGAACCGGCTGCCGGTCAGCTTGGCCGCCGCGCCGTAATCCATTTCGCCGAGCAATTCGCCCAGCGCCACGTGATCACGAGGCTCGAAATCGAATTCGGGCGGCGTACCCACACGCGCGACTTCCGCATTTTCCGACTCGTCTGCCCCGTCCGGCACCGAATCATCCAAAAGATTGGGAACCGCGAGCATTAAATTGTTGAGATCCGCCTCCAGCGTCGCGAATTCCTCCTTGAGCACGCCTTCCCTGGCGCCCAGTTTCGCCCCTTCGGCGAGCAACTCCCCGGCATCACCCTTCTGCGCCTTCACGCGCCCGATTTCCTTCGCGACCCGGTTGCGTTCGGCGCGCAGGTTTTCGAGCTCGGTCTGCACGCGCTTGCGCTCGTTTTCGAGCGCCTGGAAACGCTCGCGCTCGAATTCGAAACCGCGGCGGGCCAGGTTGGCGCATACGCTGTCGAGGTCACTGCGCAACAGGCGTGGATCGATCACGGCGTCTCCCCCATCCACATGTCGGCCAGCCAGCTCACCACGTGGCCCGGCTTGATGCCCTCGAGTTCCGAAAGCACCTGGTCGATGCGTTCGGGGCTGTCGTAGAACTCGACGGTCACCGGCAAGTCGTAGGACACGTCAAGAATGCGGGCCGTATGTATCTTGCGTGAGCCGCCGAAACCGGCCACGCCCTGGTAGACCGTGACGCCGTGTACCTTCCAGCGGCCATTGAGATCGTTGAGCAACTCCTCGACTTTCTGGTCCCGCTGGGAAAGAAAGACCCGGACCATTCGCACACTGCGGAAATTCATAGACGTGCCCCCAACACATAACCACCCCAGACAAGCAGCAGCGACAAGACCAGGTTCGCGGCCACGTTGACCCCGGCGCGAAGCATCTCGCCGCTTTGCAGCAATTCGAGCGTTTCCAGCGAAAACGTGGAAAACGTGGTCAAGGCGCCCAGGACGCCGGTCAACACCAGGGCGCGTGCCGCGGGGCTGATACCCAGCAACCGCTGCGAGAACCACGCGAACAGGAACCCGATGAGGAAAGCCCCCAGGACATTGACAAACAGCGTCCCCCAGGGAAATCCAGTGCCGATGGCAGCGGCAGCCCAACGCGAGATGCCGAAACGCAACAACGCACCCAGTCCACCGCCCACGGCCACAGCCACCCAGATCATGATCAGTCCGTTGTCACGGCGCTTGGCATGCGGCACCGCTGCGTCGAATTGGCGCATATTTTAACCGGTGACGCCCGGAACAGAGCCTTATTTTCCCACGAAGGAGGCCAAAAAGTGCAGGAGCGGCAGTCCCCACCACGATCCCTTTGACTGGATTGCGGATCGCCGTTCGCCCGGAATGACGATGACTCCGGCCTCGACGTGCCTCACCTGGACACCGTCAGTCACTCCGCCGGCAGAGGGCTGACAAATCATTCATCGCAGCAGTGATCCACCGCGTCCACCTAGCCCTTGCCCCGCGTTTCACCGGCCCGCTTCGCCTTCGCGTCGAGCTCGGCGAAGTGACGCAGGCGCTCGGCGATCCTCTGCTCCAGCCCCCGGTCGACCGGGTGGTAATAGTGGCGCTCGGGCATGGCCTCGGGAAAGTACCGCTCGCCGGCCGCATAGCCTTCCGCTTCGTCGTGCGCATAACGGTACTCGGCACCGTGGCCCATCTTCTTCATCAGATCCGTGGGCGCGTTGCGCAGATGCAGGGGCACCTCGGCGGAACCATATTGCCGGGCGTCGCGGCGTGCCGCACCGAAAGCCTTGTACACCGCATTGCTCTTGGCGGCGACGGCCATGTAGACCACGGCCTGGGCGATCATGAGTTCCCCCTCCGGGCTGCCCAGCCGCTCATAGGCATTCCAGGCATCCAGCGCCAGGGTCAGTGCACGCGGATCGGCCAGGCCGACATCCTCGCTCGCCATGCGCACCACGCGCCGGGCGATGTAGAGAGGATCGACACCGCCCTCGATCATGCGTGCCAGCCAGTACAGGGCGGCATCCGGAGACGATCCGCGCACGGACTTGTGCAGCGCCGATATCTGGTCATAGAAGAGGTCGCCGCCCTTGTCGAAGTGGGCCAGGCGCTCTCCCAGCAGTTCATGGAAACCCTCGTCGTCGAGCGGTTGGGAACGGTGCGCCGCCGCAACCGATTCGAGGAGGTTCAACGCGCGCCGGGCGTCACCGCCAGCGGCAGCGGCAATATCGGTTCGCCAGGCGGCGGGCAGGTCGTCTTCCGCCAGGCCCAGCCCCCGCTCCGTATCGGTTTGGGCCCGCAGCAGGATCGTCTCCAGCGCGGCCTCGTCGAGGGCGGCAAGCCGCACGACCTGGCAGCGTGAAAGCAACGCGCCCCGCACCTCGAACGACGGATTCTCCGTGGTGGCCCCGATCAGGATCACCGTACCCTTTTCGACATGCGGCAGCAACGCGTCCTGCTGCGCCTTGTTGAACCGGTGAATCTCATCGAGGAACAGGACAACGGTCTGACCGTCGGCGCGCAGTTGCTCGGCCGTCTCGATGATCGCCTTGACGTCCTTGACGCCGGCGGTCACCGCCGACAGGGGAAAGAACCGCGCCTCGTGCGCCGAGGCCAACAGGCGGGCAAGCGTCGTCTTGCCGCTGCCCGGCGGCCCCCAGAGGATGAGCGATGGCAATAACCCACCAGCCAGCGGCCGGGCCAGACTGCCGCCCGGGCCGACTAGCGCCGCCTGCCCGACGACTTCCTCGAGCGTGCGCGGGCGCATGCGTTCGGCAAGTGGCTGGCTATCCGCCACGTTCTCCCCCCGACGCTTGCGGGCGCATCGTCATCAGCCGGCCTCCCCGCGGTCTTTCCAGTTCCACCACAGCAGCCGCTCCGGTTGGCGCCCGCCTTCGGCGTAATAGACCGCACAGCGCAATACATACAGCATGCAGCGGTCGATGTGGGTGCCCCGTTCTTCCATCATCCGTTCGTAAAGCGCTTCCGGGCGCTGCCCGCGCAACTGTTCAACACGCTCGATGCCAAGCGCAACGAGATCCCGCGCGATGGACTTTCCCACACCCGGGATCCCCTGGAGATCACCGGGGAGCGTCCGCTTCACGGTTCACCTCCTCGCGCATTTCCGCGCGGTTCAACCGCCCGATCCGCCCCCCTGATGCACGACGTCGGTGCCCTTGGGAGGAGAAAACTTGAACAGGCCGCCGTCCAGTTTTACGTTGCGCTCGACATCCGTGAAGACGATGCGGGTAGTCTGATTAAGCTTCGATTCCAATACGAGCTGGTTCAGCTCACCGTTCTTGTCCAGCCCGACCTGCATCGCGCTGTAATCGCTCTGGGTATTGCGCGGCACCAGGCGGATCCAGCGCAGACCGCCGTGCTCGCCAGCGTCGCTCACGATGAACTGGTCCTCGACCTTGCCCGTCCCGGCCAGCAAAGCGGCCGGCCCGGCCGCGAGAGCGTGGCTTTCGTCGCGCACGGTGACCTGCTCGAGCCCCGGGTCGTACAGCCAGAGCTTGTTGCCGTCGGCCACGATCAGTTGGCGGTAGGGCTTGGTGTAATCCCAGCGGAAGCGGCCCGGCTTGGAGATGGCGAGCGTGCCCGAGGACTGCTTGACCGTGGCGGCATTGGCATTCTTCACGGTCTCCGAAAAATGTGCCCGCAACGTATGCGTCTGGCTAAACAGACGATCCAGGCGCTGGGCGGGTTCGGGGGCGCCGGCGCGGGCGCCGGCGGCAAGTACAAGAAGGCAGGCCGTCGCGGCGGCAAGGGTCAGGGTGCGAAACATCTTTGCTCCTATTCGGGTGGCGGGGCGGCCAGGACTTCGCGGCTGCCGTTCGGTTGCAACGGGCCGACGATCCCGACGCGTTCCATCTGTTCAACCAGGCGCGCCGCCCGGTTGTAGCCGATGCGCAAGCGCCTCTGCACGGCGGAAATCGAAGCCCGCCGGGTTTCGGTCACGATGCGCACGGCCTCGTCATAGAGGGGGTCGTCTTCGTCGCCGCCGGTTCCCGCCGCGGCGCCCGCGGCCGTCCGGCTATCGTCGACCGGCTCGAGCACGTCGTCGAGATAGGCGGGCGCGCCCGACTCCTTGAGCCACGCGGTGACGCGGTGGACCTCCGCGTCGCTGACGAACGCGCCGTGCACGCGCTGCACCAGCGAGGTACCCGGCGGCAGGAACAGCATGTCGCCGTTGCCGAGCAGGCTCTCCGCCCCCATCTGATCGATAATCGTGCGCGAATCGACGCGGGCCGAGACCTGGAAGGCAATGCGCGCCGGGATGTTGGCCTTGATCAGGCCGGTGATCACGTCCACCGACGGGCGCTGGGTCGCGACCAACAGGTGGATGCCCGATGCGCGCGCTTTTTGCGCCAAGCGGGCGATCAGCTCCTCGACCTTCTTGCCCGTGACGAGCATCAGATCCGCCAGTTCGTCGATGACGACCACTATGCTGTAAAGAGGTTCCAGCTTGGGAACCTCGCCGTTCTCGTCGGGTTCGCCCAGCGGATCCGGAATGCTCTCGCCCTTCTTTTCCATCTCGCGCAGCTTGCGGTTGAAACTCGCAAGGTTGCGCACCCCCGCGGCCGCCAGCCGGCGGTAACGGCGATCCATCTCGGCCACGCACCACTTGAGGGCGACGCCGGCATCGCTCATGTCGGTCACCACCGGCGTCAACAAATGCGGAATGCCGTCGTAGACCGAGAGTTCCAGCATCTTGGGATCGATGAGCATCAGGCGCACATCGTCGGGCGAGGCTTTGTAGAGCAGGCTCAGAATCATCGCGTTGATGGCCACGGACTTGCCCGAGCCGGTGGTACCGGCGATCAGGAGGTGCGGCATGCGGCCCAGGTCGGTAATCACCGCCTGGCCGGAAATATCCCGCCCGAGCGCCAGCGTCAGCTTCGACGCGGAACGCTCGTACGCATCGGAACGCAGGATTTCCCCGAAGGTCACCAGCTCGCGGGTTTCGTTCGGCACCTCGAGTCCGACCACGGTCTTGCCGGGAATGATCTCGACCACGCGCACGCTGACCGCCGAGAGCGCCCGCGCCAGGTCCTTGGACAACTGGCTGATCTGGCTGACCTTGACACCCGCGGCGGGCTGCAGCTCGAAGCGCGTGATCACCGGCCCCGCGTGCACGGCGACGACTTCGACGTCCACGCCGAAGTCGCGCAGTTTGATCTCGACCAGCCGGGACATGGCGGTCAGGGCTTCCTTGCTGTAACCCTCGGCATGCTCGGGCGGGGGGTCGAGCAATTCCAGCGAAGGCAGGCCGCCGGCCACCGGCTTGGCCGTGAACAGCGGCTTCTGGCGCTCGCGTTCCGCGCGCGGGCTGGGCGGCACGATCTTGACCGTGGGTTCGATCCTGGGCTCCGGACGCTTCTCGCGGCGCACCCGCTCCCGCTGGACCTTTTCGCTGCGCGCGGCGCGGGCCGTCTTGGCCTCCTTGCGCTCGCTCCAACGGGCACGGCGCGCCTGCAGCCACTCCCAGGCGCGCAGGGTTCCGGCGCCCACCCGATCCATCAGGCCCAACCATGACAGCCCCGTCGCCACGGTGATGGCGGCCACGAGAATGGCGAGGAGAATGAGTGCCGTGCCGGCATCGCCCAGCACCCCGACCATGGGCATGCCGATGGCCTTGCCGATGACGCCGCCCGCCCCGCCGGGCAGCCACTCCGGCCCCGGGGCCGCAATCAGCGCCAGAAGGGTGGAGAGCGCCATCAATCCCAGGGCCAGGGCCGCGAAACGGGTCGCCCGGACCCAGCGGCTGCGCCTGACCAGTCCCCGGAACAGCAACCAGCCGCAGTAGGCCACCAGCAGCGGAAAGACATAGGCGCTGACACCCAGGAGAAAGAGCAGGATATCGCTCACCCAGGCACCCGCCGGGCCGATCAGGTTGTGCACCTGGGTCGCACTCGTGCTCACGGTATAACTGGAATCGGATGCATTGAAACTGGCCAGCGCGACGGCCAGCACCACAGCCAGGGCACCGGTCAGCCAGAAACCCGCTTCACGCGCGGCGGGCGTGAGGCGTTCCAGGATCAGACCTTCCGTACGGGGTTCAGGTTCGCGGGACTTCGCCATCCGTAAGATATAGAGTTGAATCGACCCTACTGAGTTTAACTCGTATGACGCATTGCGGCTTGCACCCGCTCTGCCCTGACCATTCGGGTTCGGCCTTGTGCCGCGTAACAGAACTCTTGCGCCACCCCTTAAAATGTCCCCAACGACTCATCCCGGTTAGCTGCAAGGAACCCGACCCATGGCCGATACCAGGCATCACAAACTCATCATCCTCGGCTCCGGCCCCGCCGGTTATACGGCGGCCGTGTATGCCGCCCGCGCCAACCTGAGCCCGGTATTGATCACCGGCATCGCGCAGGGCGGCCAGCTCATGACCACGACCGATGTCGATAACTGGCCCGGCGACGTCGAAGGCCTGCAGGGACCGGACCTGATGATGCGCATGCAGCAACATGCGGAGCGCTTCGGCACTGAATTCGTCTTCGACCACATCGCCAGGGCGCAACTCGATGAAAAGCCTTTCCGCCTGGAGGGCGACAGCGGCTCCTACACGTGTGATGCACTGATCATCGCGACCGGTGCCGATGCCCGTTACCTCGGGCTCGACTCCGAGGAAGCCTACAAGGGCAAAGGCGTTTCCGCCTGCGCGACCTGCGACGGTTTCTTTTTCCGCGACCAGGAAGTCGCCGTAGTGGGCGGCGGCAATACCGCCGTGGAAGAGGCCCTTTACCTGGCGAATATTGCCAGGCGCGTGACGCTGGTCCACCGGCGTGACGAATTGCGCGCGGAGAAAATCATGCAGGACCGGCTGTTCGAACGCGAACGCGAGGGACGCATCAAAATCCTCTGGAACCGCACCGTCGAAGCAGTGCTGGGGGACGATAACGGCGTCACCGGCCTGCATCTGAAAGGCTCGAACGGCGAAACCGCCGACGAGAAAATCGAGGTTACCGGGGCTTTCATCGCCATCGGCCACACACCCAACACGGACATTTTCGACGGCCAGCTCGAGATGCAGAACGGCTACATCGTGGTTCGCAGCGGCCGTCACGGCGACGCCACCGCAACGAGCGTGCCCGGTGTGTTCGCCGCCGGCGACGTCATGGACCATGTCTACCGCCAGGCGGTCACCTCCGCGGGCAGCGGCTGCATGGCCGCGCTCGATGCGGAACGCTACCTGGAATCGCTCGGCCACGGGGGCTGAGCCGGACACCCTTTGCTGACGGTCAGCCAACACGATTCGATCACCGGGATCTCCCAGGCGGACTGGGACGCGCTGACAGGCGACGAACAGCCCTTCCTGCGCCATGCCTACCTGGCGGCGCTGGAAAAAAGCGGATCGATCGGTCCTGAAACGGGTTGGATACCGCGCATTTTGACGATCAGCCATGACGGCGGCACGCTGGCCGGCGCCATGCCACTGTTCGAGAAACATCATTCCAACGGCGAATTCGTCTTCGACTGGGACTGGGCGGAAGCCTATGCCGCCACGGGACGCAGCTATTACCCCAAGCTGGTTGCCGCCGTTCCCTTCACGCCCGTGTCCGGGCCGCGCATCCTCGCCGTCCCCTCGGCCGGCACCGATGTGGCCCCGACCCTGGTTGCTTATGCCCGCGAGCTGGCCGAGACCGGCCAACTCTCCTCCTTGCATTGGCTCTTTGTCGATGCCGAACAGGTGCCTTTGCTGGAGCGCGAAGACTGCCTGATACGCACCGGTTGCCATTTCGAATGGCGCAATCCCGGCGTCAGTGATTTCCAGGAATGGCTGGGCACGCTGAGTTCGTCGCGGCGCAAATCGATTCGCCGCGAACGGCGACGAGTCGCGGAAGCCGGCATTCACTGCAACTGGTTCAAGGGCAATCAACTCGACGCGCAACAGTTGCATACCGTCTACGAACTCTATGCCGCAAACTACTACGCGCACGGGATGCGGCCGTACCTGACCCCGCACTTTTTCGAAATCATTGCGCGGGAGCTCGGCGAGACGTTCTCCGTCTGCCTGGCCAGCCGCGGCGCTGAAGTGATCGCCGGCGCGCTCTTCCTGAGCGGCGGGAACACCCTCTTTGGACGGTACTGGGGCGCTTTCGAATGGATCGACAGTCTTCACTTCGAAGTCTGCTACTACCAGGGCATCGAACACGCCATAGGCCAGGGTTACGCCCGATTCCATCCCGGCGTTCAAGGCGAGCACAAGTTGCTGAGGGGTTTTGAACCCCGACTGCATTACTCCGCCCATTGGCTTCGCGATGCCGATTTCCGCCGTGCGGTAGCGAAATTCCTCGAACGCGAACGGCATGCGGTCGATGCCTATGCCGAAGCCGCGGCGACCTACCTGCCGTTCCGCAAAAGCAACCCGTGACAGCCCTGCGCCCGGCCGTGTTGAGTCCCGGGACCGAATGCGAGTTCCCGCCCGACACGGCCGCACTTGAGGAACCCAACGGACTGATCGCCATTGGCGGCGACCTTTCACCAGAGCGCTTGCTGGCCGCTTACCGGCGCGGCATCTTCCCCTGGTATGAGAGCGGGCAACCGATCCTGTGGTGGACGCCGGAACCGCGCCTGATCCTGCGGCCCGCGCATTTTCATGTCGGGCACAGTCTGCGCAAACGCATCCGAAAAGGCGGCTACAGTCTGGATTTCGACAGCGATTTCTCCGGCGTCATTCATGCCTGCGCGGAACCACGCGAGGACTCGGAAGGTACCTGGATTACCTCCGAAATGATCGATGCGTACTTGCGATTACATCGAGTGGGCATGGCCCATTCGGTCGAAGTCCGGCGGGAAGGCCACCTCATTGGCGGCCTCTATGGACTGGCGATGGGGGCGGTCTTTTTCGGCGAATCAATGTTCAGCCGCGAAACCGATGCCTCCAAACTGGCGCTGCACGCCCTGTGCGAAAGCGTGATGTCACAAGAAGGCGTCTTGATCGATTGCCAGGTGCCGTCACAGCATCTCATCAATCTGGGTGCCGAACTGATTTCCAGGACAGAATTTGCTGCAGCATTGCAATCAGCCCTGGAAGTCCATGCGCCCTGGCCCTTTCGGAACCGGTAACCGGCGCCGGCATAGGCACCCTGGAATACCAGGTCCCCATTGACAGTGAAACGGCTGTCTTCGAAAGGGAGCCTGAGGCGCCGCCAGCCAGCGCTCGGCAACAACCCGGAAGCGATGTGAAAGGCGAGTCCGACGCGTCGGTCTCGCGAACGTTTTTGTTATTGCCAATCCGATATTTCCGGGTCGTTTCATCCCGCATCCCATAATCGGCAAGATTTCGAATGTTTGCCTTATTGCTCCGATTTGGGCAGAATGGTTCGATTATTTAACGGGGTTTCCGGGCGCTACATGGCGAAGGAAGACAGCATACAGATGGAAGGCAAGGTCATCGAGACCCTGCCCAACACCATGTTCCGGGTCGAACTGGAAAACGGGCACGTCGTCACGGCCCATATCTCGGGCCGCATGCGTAAAAACTACATCCGGATCCTGACCGGTGACAATGTCACGGTGGAACTGACGCCTTACGACCTTACCAAGGGCCGCATCGTTTTCCGCGGACGCTGATACCGCGCATTCGGCTTCGGCCGATCATCCGCCGGTTCCCAGAAAGATCCCCGTCAACACCAATACCGCAACTACAATCCCTACGATCACGAAGCGCCAATCGCCCCCGCGGGCACTCTGCACCATACCGGCGATCAGCCGGAGCAAGGGGGCCAGCAAGAGCACGAGCAAACCGGCTTCGATAAAACCGATTGGCTGCATCCGTGCAATATCATCTATGGCAAGCTGAACCAGCCTTGCAAACGTATTGCCCTGGAGAGGCTGAACGTTCCCGCCACGCACCAGGAACACGATCAGTCCGAAGACAAATAGCGCCGAGGCCAGGATAATGGCGGCCATGATGACAGACTGCGTCAATCGCCCGCGCTCGGTTGCACCTGCTTTCATGCCACCCCCACGCCACGGAGGATCATCTCCACGGCTACCGCAGCCAGAACGAGGGTGAACAGGCGCCGCAGGCCTTCCACGCGTACCCGCGGAAGCAGGCGCGCCCCAAGGGAAGCGCCGGCGAGAACACCCAGAACAACCGGCGCCACGACCAGCGGCGGCGTATCTCCGTGGCTCAAGTAGTAACCGGCCCCGGTTGCCGCGGTCATCCCGATCATGAAATTCGAGGTAGCCGTCGATACCCGAAACGGCAACCGCATGAAACGATCCATGGCCAGTACCTTGAACACGCCCGAGCCAATGCCCAGCAGCGCGGAGAGCAGGCCGGCTCCGATCATCATGAGGAAACCCCGCCCTACTCCGGTCACGCCATATTCGCATTCACTGCCATCCGCTTCCCTGTATACCCCACCGAGCCCAAACCATTCCGCGGTCCGGCTGCTGGTCGATATGATCTTGGTATGCGTGCGGGAAGCTTGGTGTGAGAGCAGCAC